>Ga0153991_1000423_pt1 | contig 10795 bp, 9 predicted proteins | sample TSNC075MetaG_FD_104681 | JGI IMG/M metagenome (GOLD analysis project Ga0153991, IMG submission 104681) | Attine ant fungus gardens microbial communities from North Carolina, USA - TSNC075 MetaG | ecosystem: Host-associated > Fungi > Mycelium > Unclassified | place: USA: North Carolina, Jones Lake...
GATGATGGGGGTATGATGCTTGATTCCCCTCCTGTGCCCTAGAGTATTTTATTATGATTACAAAGCAAAAAGACAACAAAGAAAGCGAGACAAAGAAAACCTCTGAATTCCCAATTCTAGCAAAGCCCTAATGATGGTACGGCGCTCCTCCCGGACACCGACTAATCCTACTCCGGCGACCCTTCCTCGCACAATAGCCGGGCCTTGAGCGTTTCAACGGATCGTAGACAGGGACGGTGGTCTTGAGCCGTCTCGTTCTTGCATGCGTTCTCTTCATCTAACCTCCTTACTACTTCTCTTCTCAGCTTCCCAGTCCTTCCTCCTACCTCTGTGATGCACTTTTCACTCTTCTACCTGCCGGCTTCCTCCTACCGTCACTACGAGGCGCCTTCGCGATGGTACGGCTCTCTTGATCTTGTTATAATTAGCTATCAGTGATGATGGCCTGCATCTGATCATAACTGTTCTTTAAATAGGGCCTCTGGCAGCTGCGGCATGACGTCGTTCGGACCGTGTAGTCCGTCCTAAGTTCGTTTCTGCCCTCGAGAGCACTTCTAGAAGGGAGATCCATTAGGTATCCGATATGGGGCGCCTGGGCAAGCGTCTATGAGGCGTATGTAGCGGTGGTCACAGCCGCTACCCTGCTACTCAAGCTAGAGGCTCAAGTCCACGACTAGGCGTCTAGAGGAAAGTTTCTGGGGGGGGCCGGGCTCGTCTCTCGAGCTGGTTATTCCTGTTATTAAGGTGCAGAATGTCACTTAATTTGCCTAAAGTTTTGTACGGCGTAACAACGTTACAATGTGGTAACACTACTTGTAACTATAGATGACTAGTTAAATGATAGTCCAGTGACAGAAGTGGTAAAAGTGACAAGTCGAGTCATTATCTAATAATAGGTTAGTCCGATGTTGTCCCATTTAGCACAAGTCCAAAAATAGAAGGGAAAAAATAGTCCGAGATTTCTCTGGAGAGTCCTGTCCATTCTATGAGTCCATTGTCTCTTAGAGTCCTCAGACATTATTTGTATTACTACATAATAATGTCCTCGTCTAACATTGCCATCATCTCATCTACTAACCACTCATTATCAGACCATGGCTGATAATAATTGTAGTCCTACTCGATGTTCATAACAGTTGATGCTCAGACACACTGTCATGTGTTTCTAGACTGTATTCAGAGTAGAAAGAAACCAGTTCAGGGTTCAGAGAACAATGGGCAGGAGTGAAGTATGGAGGTGGAGCAAGATTATATGGTCATGTCTGGGAGGTATGGAGGACAGGAAGGTGATGGCTGTCATGGCTGCATGGTGGTGTCATAGAGGAAAGACGCAAGGGAGAGTGATAGAATGGAGAGTTTCCTTTTCTATTTCTTTTTAATTGAGTCTCAAACATTTGTAATATTCTAATATATTTCTCAGAGTGGAGATTGATAGAAAGAGCCTCCTTGGCCCTTGCCTTCATCTCAGAAGCTCTTGAGATTGTAAATGCAATTCTTTTGAGTATGTAAGGGATAATCTTGGTAAGAGGTTGAGTTGGTAAATGTTTCCCACTCTATACCCTACTCTTTCTTGAGACAAGACATAGCAGTCGCTTAGGCAATCTTCTATGAAATAGCAGGCCTGAAAAGCCTGGCTAATCATCGACTCAGGTTGTATCATATCCATAAGGTTTGGTATAGAGGTGCAGATGAGGGCTTAATTGAGTGTGGTAAGGCCCATAAGCAGTTTACTGACTATTCTACTAGTGAGCTTGTTACAGTGTGTAAAGGTAGACACCTTAGGGACACCATGCGAGGTAGATCTAGATTGAGCTCCTAATCATTTTATCTATTTTTATATTACAAATAAGCTGCACTTCTCATTTTAATTTCTTTCTGATACCTGTCAGAATAGCTAACTCCTGAGCTGGAATAAAGCCAACTGCTCCTTTATCAGCATTTGACAAGGAGAACTCGATAGAGTTCTTGTTAGATTTGCTATACTATATATACAATTACTATTGTGGCTATGCACCTTGTCTCCCACAGTTCTCATGTTCATCAGGTGATCCCTTTGTCACATCCTGTGATTGTGACTTGTGACTTCATTGTGATGTGACCATTCTGTGACTTCTGTCACACCTTTTGTGACTCTGTGACTAGTCATGTGATAATTCCCATACTCTACCTTAGTAATAAAAGAAAAGAAAAGAAAAAGAAAAGAAATATAAATAATGACTTAGCCGTTTTGCTAAGTCATGACAATACCCCTACTTTCTTCTTCTCCCTACAAACCCTTTAGCATACAATTGGGAACTATCACCGCCCATTTCTACTTGCTAGTCACAGCTAAATTCCCTTTTGTGTAAGGGCACACTCAGAAGCACACCAGAACACACTGCAGTATAGTAAAGCAGACATCTTAAGTCAGAGCGATGGATGGCCAAGGAGCTCAAACTATTGTTGAGGTAAGGTATTCTACCATACATCACTAGCTATATATACTAGACTAGCCTGGTCTGTGCGCCAGTTGCTATGGACACTTACATCAGGACAATAATAACTACACTACCAGATATAGCTATGTAGTACTATGATAGAGACCTGAACTAAAGGATATGGGAACTGGGTACTATGAACTCCAAGGATCTGTGGGAACACTAGTTGATGCGAACCCTACCAAGTTGCCTAAGCGATACTAGTGCTGTCCCCTTACATTTTGCCCCTTTCACCACCAATGTTATCACTAAGTCTTGATGACTCAAGGACCACTCGAGGTGAGTGTTTAGGAAGAACTCGATGGAGTTCTCCATTAGATTTAACTACCTACTTATACTACTTTTACAAGTGGCTGTACACTACTAGTCCACAATCACATGCCTTTCTAGAATGTTCTACAATCACATGATTTTGTCACGTGATATGGTTACTTCAGTTTCCATGCTATTTATATCTTGTCTGCATTGTATAACTTGATATTTGCAATCAAGTGTTTGAACGCATGGGAAACTTGTTCCTTCTTGGGGATCTCATAACAACCAAGTTGATTTAGGTCAAGAAAACCATTGTCTATCATGTGGAATTGGAGTTGATTGCTAATAACTTTCTCAATAAGCTTACCAGCAGTATTGAGTAAGATAATAAAGTGAAAGGATTTGGGTGTGCTATATGACTCCTTATTTGGCTTGGGGATAATAACAGTATTGACAGCTTTGAAGTAAGATGGCCAAAACTCTAAGTTGATATAAGCATCAACAATGTTTACTATTTTCTCCAAGCATAGGTTGCTAGCAAATAGGGTTTTAAAATGTTTTCAAGAGATGTGGTCAAGTTCTGGGACAGATAACAATGAACACTTAGCTATTGCATCTTTGAATTCTTGTTTAGAAAAGGCAGGCCAATCAATGGGATTTGCTTGGGGGACTTCATTGAGGAAGTGGGTGTCAACAGGTCTGTTCTCAGCAGAGTTATAGGAGTTATGGAGGGCATACCATAGGTCTGGAAGGGTGTTGCAGGGTTGATTCTCATACAAAATGGATTCAATAGCTGGCATCAATTTCTTCCAAACCCAGTTCATTAAATCCCAGGGTTTTTTATTTGAGAATGCAATTTTATATATTTTATCGTTGAAGAACTTTTTTTGGTAGCCCAAATAACGGCCTTGAATTCCTTCCAGTGTTGGAGATCACCTGATGCTTGGTATCTATTGAGACCTGTGGTACAGTCTTAGTTCTACCACTCTTTTGAATGCTTTGTGATGTGTTTTAGCTTTGCATAGTTGTTCCAAGACTCTTTGAAAGTATTGGCCATCTGCTGGAATACTCTTTCCAATTTCTCTTTAGTTGTGATATTCAATGAATTTATGTTAGAGAAGCCATTGATAAGTAATGCTATGAAGTTTTCCTCTTTCTCATTATCTTTACTGATTGACCTGAAACTAAGGTCAATGTTAGTTTCTGTGATGCCTACTTTGATAGTGAGTGGAACATAGTCAAAAGGTTTGCAAATGTCAGGGTGAAGCATATGTTGTCCAAATCCTCTATTGTCAGGAGGAAGGAAGACAAGATCTATAACAAAGTTAGAGTCCCATGTGTTGTTTGCAAATCTAGTAGGTCCAGGGTTCAGAGGGGGAGAGAGCTCCAAGCCAAAGCTACTGGTGATAGTGAGGAGGTCTTCAGTATGGGTGGAATGGTGTTGGAAGTTGGGGTTCCAGTTACTGTCCCTAATATTGAAATCACCTGTCATGATAATCATACCTTCCAAACTGATGATATTTTGACACAAGAAATGTAAGGCAGTTTGATTGCTGTTAGAGTAGATGTTAATAATGAAGTTTGTATTGCAGTCAGAGTGGAAGGCCAAGACATTAATGTCTCAGTAGTTGATGATGTCAAGACACAGAACAAATCTAAGCTTTGACAGTTTTTTATTGATGTAGGTGGTGACATGGGGTAGTTGTCTTGTGATAGATTGGGGCAGATGAATAGGGTCCATTTGGGGTGGTTGGGCATACCAAAAATAGGATCGCTTGCAGGGTTTGTGTGACTAGGGACTTGTCTGATAAGGGACCTAGGCAGTTCTTAGATAAATACAATATCTGTTGAGTTTTTGTTATTTTCTAAGATGATGTTAATCAGTACTTTGTTTTTCCTGATGTTCTGAGAGAAGATCTTAAGGCTTTGCTCAATCATAGATTTTTACCACCTACAGCTAGGCAAATTGAATTGGTCCTGATTCCATGGGCTTCCTGCACTTTTTTTGAATGCCACTCACAGTTAAACTGATTCCTCCAAAATGGACATTTAACATCATCAGCAGAGTGTTTGCCCTTGCAATTGATGCATTTGAAAGAGTGAAAGCATGGTTTGCTTGCTTTTGTTTCGAGTCTAGGGGGATTTATTTTGAAGTTTGCTTTGTAGTACTATGTTAGGTCTCTGTGGTGCTCGACTTTGTATGGGCTATTGCATTTCTGGCATTTTGATCCATGTGAATGACAAGCAAAAGTAGTGTGGTCCCACTTTCAGCAGTTCTTATATTGAGGGACACTGGGGTTCATATTAGTTCTACAAATTTTGGCTATGTGCTTGCCTATATTGAAGCATCTGTTGATTAGATTTTGGCTTTGGTGCCATTTGGGAGTCCCATATATCAATCCAGATAATAGCCATGTTAGATTTAGAAGACACTTTGATAATGTGGGGGCTAGATGTTAATGTGATGTCGTTGAACAAGTAGATTCTCTTGATAACCTCTTCGATTTGGTTGTGGGTGATAGGGGTGCCATTATTGGTTAGATATAGTATGCCCAGGATCTTTAGGTATGATTTGGATTGGGGGAGTTGTGGAGGAGAAACCTCATTGGTATTGATATTGGTGGAATCTTTAATATAGTTCTCCATGATGTTCATATCTAATGCTGAGGTGACTTGATTAGTAGTTATGATAATTCCTATACTATCAGACTAGATGAAGTCTGCTGTCACATTTGATTTCGTAGACTTGAGAAGTCTATTGATATTGAAAATATGTTTGTTAGCACATGAAATGACTATATTTGAATTATCCTGGCTTATAGGAATAATAACTTGCTTCCTAGAAGGCCCTTTAGTAGTCATATTGAGTTTGGGGCAAGCCTTATGGCTGATGCCTTGGGCAATATTATGGATTTCAATTATCTTTTTTGGCACCAATTTGAGAAAGGCCTCTTTGACTTTCAAAATGTTTTCTACTTTGCCTTTTGTCGCTTGAGCAAATAACTTTGAGCCTAGTTTAGATTTGACTAGTTTGGATTTAGCCAGAATGATTGTACTAGGCTTGGGGGGAATAGGAGGAGGAATCTTGGAGATATTTGCCAAGTGAGATATATTGCCTGCCTTTGAGTCTTTTGGGTTTCTCCTGTTGAATTGTGATGCAATGCATTGATGAAAGGTTCTCGAGTTGCTGTCTGCCATGAGTTTGTTCTATCCAGAGTTGTATATAGCCAAGATAAGGTTCTAGGCTACAAATCCAATATCAGAAATCTGAGGGATATCTAGGCCGTCTTTGTTGCCAAGGGGTCTCTGTTTGATGAAGATGGCAATTCTTTGAAGAGAACATACAATGTTCTTGGCATCGCCTTCTAAAACCTCAATTGTGCCAAATAAGGAAATTGAACTGAAGTTACTGTCCCATAGCATTGGGTCCATAGGTTGATTAGCTTGATATGGGATGGTAGAGGGTTCTAGATTGACAGGGTTCATCGTGAAGTTTGCACCAGTAAGGTATGTTACAGGGTCAGGTGTAATCACCTCATTTTGATTGAGGGACACATTGCTTTGAGAGAAGGTGGCCCTGTTATCAGCTTGGTCTGCTCACAAGTGTTGGTCAGTGAGATTGGGTGTGGTGTCAAGTTTGACATTTATACTATTTTGCACAAAAACATGCTTAGCATAGTTGACTTCTAAGGGGGGGAAGAGTTCATAGGGAATGGGGATGCACTTCTGGGTCCTCCGATGCTAGGGCAGGAAGGGGGTCTACCCCATGATAAGTCGACTGCTGAGTCGGTGAGATATTTGTTGGTATGTTCAGTACTTATGAAGAGGCTAACAAAACTGAAATTCACTATTCTACACTCAGGCGCTGTTACACCACAAGCAAATTTTCCATGGAAGATAACATTTGATAAGCTTTATAACAATGGATTCTTAATTGGAATTTGCTCTAGAACCCTTTCTATATTCTCAGAATGTAACATTATATGATGAGTACATTAAGCAGGTGATAATCGACCTAGAGCTTGTGTTGAGACCTTGAGAAGAAATTAAAATGAACTGGCATTGGGTTACTAAGAGAGTTACTAAGGGACTATGCTCTAGATCCACTTTTGGATAGACCAACTTAGAAAGATAGTAAACTTGTACTCTAGGACCAGTACTACTCAGATGAAGAACTTAGACTGATAGACTTTGTGCTTGTAAATAAGCATTGATGGCATCAGATAGATTATATTTAGATAAATGACCTCTAGGACGTGACTTGGAGATACTAGACATTTATTGGGACTTGCTAACTGTTTAACAGATATTTGAAGAAGTCCAGATTACAAAGCAGCATCAAGAGTATGATAGAGGAAGCTGGAAGAATATTCTAAAAGGAAGCAGTGATGAAGACACGTCATATTTGATAGGAAGGACTTAGTGAGAGAACGTGTCATCACAAAGAAAGGAGAGGGCTGCGTCATTAGTGGGATTTTGGGAGGACTTAAGAGAGAAAGGAGTCAATGGAATCCTAAAAGTAGTAATAGCTTCCTTTTTATATCTCATTTCTTGAGTTTCAGCTATTTGTAATATCTTTAATATAGTATCCAGAGTACAGTTGGATCAGAGAAGAATCTCTTGACTCCTACCTCCATTTACACTGCCTCTGGAATTGTGAATGCAGATCTATTGAGAGTAAGAAGACTAGGACTAGTGGGGTGTCTTGAGAAGAACACAGAATATATCCAGAACTCAATCTAGGGAGAAGGCACAGATGCAACTCGGGTAGGCTTCAGAGAGGACAGCAGGCTGGGAAAGCTTGGCTAGATGCACACTTAGATTGTATCATACCTATAAGATTCAGTGTTGGGGGTGTAGACAAGGGGGCAACTGAGTGTGAAGAGTTCATGAGTAATCAACTAACTGTATTTTCCAGAGAAGCTTTTGTCACAGTATGTAAAGGTTGACATCTTAGTGAGGCTATGTGACAACAATCTAGAGAGATCTTACAATCCTTTTACAACCACCAACATATATTTTACTGGAACTGCATATAATTCTTATTTCTCTAATTATTTATAAACCTTCAACTTTGATAATCTCCCCTTAGACCTTTAGCACATAATTGGGAGCTAGCATATCATTGTTTTGTTTGTCCTAGTATGCAATTCCCTTTTGTACCCTTTCAGCACTACTATCTGTGATGGAGGTAAGAGTGAAAGAAGCAATACTGTCATGTGATATCTTCCTATACTCTACCTTAGTAATAAAAAAAAGAAAACAAAAATTAAATAATGACTTAACCATTTTGCCAAGTTATGACACCTGAAGTGTTTAACTTTGACAACGGATAGAGTCCTACTGTAGCACAACTCCCAAGAGTAAAAGCATAGCTTATTTCCTTTCACCTATATTATTTTCTTTTGTTTGTGTATCTAAGTAGGTACTTTGTACTTACTACAGTCTGTTTATGTGCCCCATATAATAAATCATTGATTTTAAAAATAAAATAAAAAATAAAAAAAAGACAGATGTGCAAGAGGAAAGTGACTCATAGGGAAGCATAGAACATTATAGTAGGGTTAGGATTACTGTTTGTGTATATAGTATACAAAATCTAACAAGGACTCTATTGAGTTCTTCTTGTCAACTCGGACTTAGAGGGTGATTAAGTTATCTTAGGCTAAGTTGATATAGTTCTCTTCTTCTACTCAAAGACCCATGATATAATATTAGGACTGTCAGTGACTGACTTAAGACCTTAATTCTGAGTTAGAATCAAGAAAGCTCTTCAGGGTTAGAAGAGAACTCAATGAAGATCTTGATTAATTGTGCTATACTATATATACAAGTTATGCTATTTGTTCTTGTTTAATCTAAAAGTGTCCATCAGTCCTTAGTTTGATTCTAGTTTATGTTATATTTTTTTTGGTCATGGTCAAGGTAACTCATGACAAGGACAATCAGCGGCTGTTTGTCTAGGGAAAAGACTGTAGATGATTTCTGGCCACTTGGAATTAGCAGTCATAGTGAGAAAGGCATCTGGTTTGTGGAAGTGTCTATAAATAGCCATAGCATCTCTAAACAACTAGGTTATAAATCTGGGACTTCCCATATAAGAAGAAAAAAGAATGAGTTTATGTCCTAAAGGTATAACATTTTCTTCATCATGCCAATCATGCACAACAGTATCCTATAGTCCCTGGTAGAGCTCAGATCTAAGTGTGTTCCAGCCCAGTTGAGTTTCCTCATAATTTGAACTTGCATCATCAACAAACTACTGGAATAGCTTTCTATCATAGAAGAGAGATGGCTAAGGACCATCTCTGACATGAAGACAATAGGCATAGTAGCATATATCAGACACCACCTTTGAGCAAGCTCATTCCTCTCCATCTCTTTGTCTTCTATTCTCCCCTTGTTCTCTCAGTTGAGCCCCACAGATTGGAGTTCTTGGATGCTACCTATTCTCCCCCTTTGAAAATAATAGAACATAATGGAAAGTAGCATTGACACAGCAAAATAAATTGAGCGCAGGGGAAAAGAGGGAAAGATAGAAAGACTTAATTAAAATGTAACTACAATCCCATATTTATATGTAAATATCTGAAACAAGTGCTCTAGCAAGTGGAGTTTCCAAGACAACTCGATGTCATTCAATAACAAGGGTTTCATTTCACAACAAGCATATGAAGGATGGTTCTGTTTAAGTCATTCTCCTCTTGCCTGTAATACCACATCTCTATTATCCAATGCATGATGGACTCTTTCCTCAGGAATGATAACTGCAATCTCTTCAGCAGTAGGCAGATTGTGAGTTCTTTGATCTTGCTATAAATGAACATGCAACCTAATTGTGATCTTTTGCTATTCATCTGCTGGTTTTTCCTTGATAAGCTTATATGCATGACAGCAGTGACTAATATATGGGTAACTGTCTAGAAGCATCATCTGAAGATTGTCTATTACCACAGGATCCAGTTTATTGTTGTTGGCTCTCCTGACATTGAGCTGCTCTGCTGTGTCAAGGATATAGATTTGTGCATACATTGGTTTGATCACCATGAGGGAGGAGAGCATCAGTAAGATGATGAAACTCTCCCTGAATTTTGAAACAATACTAGACTAGATGCCTATTATTATACATTGAAACATCTGATCTATATAAAACATCAAAAGATAAAACCTAACTTATTTTTGGTATAGTTTTCAATATTCCAATATTCAGACCTTCCCAGATTGCTTGCAAGAAGTCATTGTAAGGGTAAGTCCAAGAGTTAACTCAGAAGTCACACCAATAAGCTATATCAAGGTCCAGAAAGCTAGGTTGATCTTTGAGTGAAGCTAGATTTAACTATACAAGCTCCTGTATATATGTACTATAGCAATACAGCTACTAATTAGGAACTGTCAAATCAATATCCAAGGCAATAATACCAGACTTGGATGTATCTCAGATAAGAGGATCTTTGCTAAGCACAACCCTAGATTGAACCTGGTCTTACACACTGTCAAGGCCTCCTTTTTAGCCATCTGTTGATTTGGGGTACATTATATATTTTTTTCTGGTGTGTTTGAAAGAAATATTTGCGATAACACCAATGATGAATGATCAGAATATTTGTGATGATATCAATTGATGATGTCACATAAGAATGATTAGACTATCTTTTGACAAGTATATAACAACTCGTGAACTGCCTGTTACTACTAACATACTGATGAAGTTCCTCGCTGGCATCTTCCAAGTGTTCATAACTTTGTTGTTTGTTCATCATACTCTCGCGTTTGATCCGAATCAATATCCTCAAAAAACCGTGCTATGCCCCGCTGTTCGCCGCCTTCCGAAACCAGAGACAGCTCATGTCGAGCTGAGTATATATCCACCGCCGTTTCCTCGTCAGTAGGTTATTGACAGAATTATCTATCCAGGTTATGTTGACATTGGCCATCCCTCTCAAAATACCATTTTGATGGTACACGGATGGCCAGGTATTTGGAGTAATTGGGCCAGGCAGATCCCTGATTTACAAGTAAATACTCACCAGAAATTAATTTGTTCTAATGGAAACCGATGATGA
>Ga0153991_1000431_pt1 | contig 10747 bp, 8 predicted proteins | sample TSNC075MetaG_FD_104681 | JGI IMG/M metagenome (GOLD analysis project Ga0153991, IMG submission 104681) | Attine ant fungus gardens microbial communities from North Carolina, USA - TSNC075 MetaG | ecosystem: Host-associated > Fungi > Mycelium > Unclassified | place: USA: North Carolina, Jones Lake...
CTGATGGAAGAGCGGAAAGCCAATCAGGATAAACTGACTTGTGCTATCGTAATGTATGACTACTACAACTTTGGCGCTGCCCTTTATCAGAATTTGACTACCCAGTTTTACAACCTGCTTGTTCTGGATATCGTCCAGAACTACGAGCAGATCAACCAGGAAGATGCTATTGATTTAATCATAACGACGTTACCAGTAAAACCCTCCCTCGAAATCCCGCAAATTAAAATCAGTATGATGTTGACTCCACATGATTATAAAGCTATCCGCAGTAAAACGGATGAACTTCTTGAAACTGCCGTTAAGACCAAAACCGTCCGGAAAGTGAAGCATTTCTTCAGGAGTGACTTGTTTTTCGCCGACACAACATTCAGTCACTATCAGGAAGTCCTTGATTTTATGTGTAATAAAATGCAGGAGTTAAATTATGTAGATAGCACATTTAAAGATGCGATTTATGAACATGAAAAATATGTTTCCAGCGCTTATAAAAACATTGCAATTCCCCATCCACTGGGTACAAGTGCCAGCCAGCCACTGCAATCCTCCATTGCTGTCCTGATTAACAAGCAGCCAATTCAATGGCTGGACAATAAAGTTGATATCGTTCTGATGCTTTCCCTAAAGAAAGAGGACAATTCTTTATTCCGCGATATCTTTGGGCTGATTACTGAAACAATATCAAACAAAAAGCTGATACAGTGCAAAGATTATGAATCTTTTATTCGTTCTTTTATTACCGACCCTTAAAAAGAACCATCATACCAACTGAAAGTTTTTCCATTTTCCGGAACGGAAACGAAAACAAAAAATAATTGCCCGAATAATCCAATCCAGACACATCGCATAAGCAATTCCCAGAACTCCGAGATTCCAGACAACTGCAAACAAAAGCGAAAACACCAGTCTCCCACCAATGGTGGAGGCAATCGACACATACATGGTAAACTTAATATCGCCGGCCGCACGAAGACCACTTCCTAATGGACCGGAAAACGGAAATGCTGCCGAGTTGAAAATATTATGAATCAGTACTAAAAGAATCACTAACCGCTTTGTTTCATCGGCAAGGGTAAAAGTTTTCATCAGCAGCGGTGTTACTGCAAAAATCAGTATGTTCCATCCCACCGAAAGCAATATGGTTATTTTGGTCAATTTCTTAAAATAATTTTCTGCGGCAGTTAAATCCTGTGCCCCCATGCATTGCCCGATTACCGTAATAAAAACCGGTCCCATCGCTACACAAACCAATGCCGCCAGTGACCAGATGCTTTGGGCAATTCCATTGGCGGCAATCTGATAAGTTCCAAACAATGCCACCACACTGCTTAGTGCTACCTTGACAAACTGAAAGATCCCACTTTCAATCCCGTTAGGAATTGCAATACCTAATATTCGCCGCAGTAAACCGGCATTCCAGCTAAAGATCCAGCGTTTCTGATAGCGGACGGGAAACTTACTGCTAAAGCAAAGAAGCGTAATTGCCGCTGCAGAGAAAATCCTTGCGAGCAACGATGGGTAGGCGACACCCGCAACACCTGCATGAAGAACAAATACGCCAATGATATTACCGACTACATTGATAATGTTGGAAAACACTGAAATATACATGGCAGTACTAGTCTTTCCCATGCTTCGGTACAAAGCAGCACCCGCATTATAGATGGCAAGTGCCGGATATGAGTATGCAGAAATTTTTAAATAAATAACACAGGCTTCCATGACCGCCGACTCCACCCGCCCAAACATCAACTTTAATAAAAACCTGTTCAGAGATAAAACCAAAACCGCAATAATCAGTGAAAATATAGTCGATACCATTAATAACTGGCTGGCTGATTCGCTGGCGGATGTAAATTCTTTCTTTCCAACATATTGGCTGATGATTACAGCTCCACCTGATGCCAATGCTGTAAAAAGATAGATAAAAATAGTATTGAATGAATTCACCAGTGAAACACCGGAAACAGCTGCCTCGCCGGCATAACTGATAATTGCGGTATCCGCTATACCTACGAGCATAACGAGGAACTGTTCCAAAAATAACGGCAAAATCATCCTTCGTAAATCTTTATTCGTAAACAAAATACTAATCCTCCCTCTCACTATCTCACAGTGAACATTCACTTCATTGTAATCCTTTTATACACTGGGTGTCTAATACTTAACAAGCATTCCCTATCATGCCTGAAGTAAATAATCTGACGAATCAATTCTATTAATATAAAATGTAGGCATCCATTAATTGGATACCTACAAAAATTCACTTTATAGTTTGATCGATTTTCTTCCCTGACCGAAACGCAATGGCGGGTATCAAACCACCCGACCGGCATAAATTCCCTGCAGAATGGGGAATACAAATGCTGCAACCATAATCAGTACCAGACAAATGCCAAATTTAACAAAAGCTTTGCTTGCCTTTTCTTTTACACTGATACCAATGCCTTTTTTCAGATGCTTTTTATAATATGTAAACAGATACGCGAAATAAATAGCTGCGATTACGGCAACTGCCCCAAAAGCAAACCGCATCAGGACCGTAAGAATTTCAAACACAATCGCCAAAGCAGGAGCTAATGTATCCATAGATATTACCTCTCTTTCTTTTTATTTGCGACCGAACTATTATCAACATCTTTGTAAATAAGGACATTTTTCTTCATATAGGCAACGAATGTCCATACAGCTGCAGAAATCAGTAAAACACCAGCTACACAGTCCACAGCAATCAACACCTTCTGCCAGGGCGGCATTTGATAAACCACTATTGTCCCCGCACTGATACCGTTCATCGCATTACTGTTTGCGACAGTGTATAAAATATTTTTGCAGGCATTTCTTAAAAGGTTCATAAAGGTAGGATTCGTCGCATAGCCCTCGTATATCCAGGTTCCGGCAGCAGAGTTAAGCCAGAGATCCGTTCCTGCCGCTAACCCGTCATAAATATCCAGACGTTCGGTACGATTGGCAGTAGCCTGATCCGAGATAACAAATCCATCAAATCCCCACTCTCCCTTCAAAACATGCGTCATGAGTCCGGTGTTTCTTCCGCACCAGGTCATCCCCACACAACCATTGTTGGTCATTGCAGCATGGGCATCACCAACGGTTACTGATTCTTCAAACTGTCTTAAATATACTTCACGGACAGACTGCTCATTGGCAAATGTATAAGCTCCACCAATGCCCTGATCATCAAGTGCATAGTGTTTGATGTAAACATAGGTTCCTTTACTCTGGCAGCCGACCGTAACCGCGGTACCAATCTTTGATCCAAGAACCGGATCCTCTGAATAATATTCATAGTTTCTTCCGTTAAACGGATTTCGGTGTGTATTAAGTCCCGGCGCATACCAGCCTGCCACCTTTGCCATAATTCCATCCTCACCAACCAGCTCGCCAAGCCGTTCTGCCATCTCGGTATTCCAGGAGCAGGCAACCAGCATTTCAATCGGGAAGCCAAAGCAGCCGACACCGCCGATAAGTGTTGAAGTGATTCCGGAAGGACCATCTTTATCAAGGGTTTTGGGCTTATTTATGGATGGCACCAGTATCGTATAATATCCACCGTTCTCAACCAGGTTCATCATCTCATCGGCGGTCATCTGGTCAAGCAGTAATTCCCATGATTCATGATCTTTCTCCAAACCAATCATAGAAGCCAGAGCCAATCCATTTTGTGCTCCGGTAACAGGCATCACCGCATTTTCATCCACCACATGCTTTAAGGCATACTCATTAAGCATCATATCATTTGCTACCAGCGTTTGGTGGGTTTCCCCATAATCAGGCCAGGTTCCTTCCCAATCGTTTCGTGACAAGTAGGTTACATCATTCATATAGTAAGCAAGATCCAACTGGTCAAACCGATTGGTGATTTTTTCGCCATTTACTCCGTAACTATAGGTTTCTGAATCAAGGGCAGCCTGCTCATAGGCATATACAAAAGTGCTATCACCATCAGCAGTCATACCGTCTGAAACCGAATATCCTTTTTGAGATAAAATATTATTAACTGCTGCATGAGAATCCGGTGCAGCCGTGAAATAATAGGTGCCGGCATCTACAATGTAGGTTTTAGCATTGTAGGCATCATAGGAACGCATATACTGTTTTGGCACATTGACTGTTACCGTATCACTTTCACCAGCTGCCAGTTCCTTTGTTTTCGCAAATCCGGACAGAACCACAGAAGCTTTTTCGATCCCATTGGTCTTATCATAATCGGTATAGGGAGACTGCATATAAATTTCTACAACCTCTTTCCCATTGTGGGAACCGGTATTTGCGACCTTAACACTGATATCAAACGAATCCTCTTTTTCCTGTACTGCAAAATCGCTCCAGATAAAATCGGTGTAATCAAGTCCAAACCCAAACGGATAAACCACTTCATCTTCGTAATTGTAGCTGCCTGCATTTGGTGTTCCCATCACGATGTCTTCATACCGGGTCTCAAAGTAGCGGTATCCTACATAAATTCCTTCCTGGTACAAGGTATAAGTAGTATCGGTAAATGTGGTTTGAGCATTTGCCGGTACAACAAGCTGGAATTTATCATAATTGGCCGATGATGGAATACGGAATGCATCGGCTGCATAAGTATCTGCCAACCGGCCGGATGGGAATCTTACGCCATTTAAAATCTCCGCAATCGCTTCAAATCCAGTCATTCCACCACCGCTTATGTAAAGTGTGGCAATATCTTTACCTGCCAGATCATCCAACACCATCGACATGGTGGTATTAAGCAGGACAACGGTTTGGTCAAAATTTGCAGTCGCATAGTCGATCAGCTCCAGCTCCTCTTTGCTTAGCTGCAGCAGGTTCCGATCCGGATCATCTACCGTGGTGAACGAGATTTCGGCACCTTCTCCTGATTCCCTGCCAATAATGATGATGGCTGCATCCTTATATGCTGCAAATGACTGTATTTCTTGTGCCCCAAATTCGCTGACCGGACATTCATTGATAATTCCCTGCGTTGATACTCTGCGGTAAGTGCTTCCGCCGCCGACGGAATAAAAATCAAGCATCGTTTGATTGACTCCATATCCGGCACCTGCAAATACATCCGATAAGGTTTTAAGCGAAGTGGTATCAATCGCACCAGAGCCGATTCCGCCAACCATAAACTGATCCATGGCACTTCCGGCACCGAGCAGGGTTACCTGTGCCCCTTTCTTTAGCGGCAGGGTGTTATTGCTGTTTTGTATGAGAACGGTTGATTCCGCCTGTAAATCCCTCGCAAATGCTTCCTGAGCTTTGCGCAATTCCGTTGCACTCTTAAATTCATTGGGGAAATACTGAGTATTTCCGGCATCTTCTACCTGCTTGGATGTCCATGTTTCCTGATCCAGATAGATTGAAATAATGCCGCTGAATGTCATTGCCAGACAGTTGCCAACGATCAATGCTGCCATGAGAATGGCAACAATGACATCAACAATTATCATCTTTGTTTTTGTCATAACCTTACCTCCCTTTCGTATCGTTATGGTGTATAGTCCAGGTTAATCATAGAATATACATACCAGACAATCTGTAAGTCCAGATGATAGGTTCCCGTCGCATCATCATAAGTGGTATAAAAATCAGTTTCTGTTGTTTCAGAGAATTTATCAAAGCGAACATCTGCCTCTCCGTAAACAGTTTTATAGCCGGTTGTGCCGTCAGCCTGTACTTCGGACTGAGAATTGTTTGCAATCGTCTGTGGCGGGAAATAAAAATGATAGGTATTGGTCGTCTCATCATAATCCCAGGTTCCTGTTTTGGGATCAACTGCGGTAACTGCGACAGCCGTAAAATAAGCCGTACCATCCTCATAACAGGTTAATTTTGCCGGGGCAATTTCAAATTGTCCCAGGTAACCGCCCCAGCCACTGCCTTCAAAGGTCGGCGGCAAAAGTCCCAGCCCTTCACCATCATAAATGTCTTTAAATGCCGCATCTTGGTATGAAAAAACCACCGTTCTCGTCCCCAGCGCTTCCCCGAGGTTCAACTTATACTTAAAACTAAATTCTTCTGTTTCTGTGTCGTATGAGGTGTAGACAAACTGGGAATCCACATCTTCAAAATATAATTTGTATCCCTTGTTATCCAGATAAGTATACATTCCCCCAAGCTCAAACATAGAAAGTTCATCAATCGAAAGAACAAACCGATGATCCCCCGCTTCACTGTCTTTGTCAGCTTTGATCTGGAAATTATATTCCTGGCCGTCATCAAACTGTTCTTTTCCGGTAAAAGAAAAGACATAATCACCTTCTGCCGCTGTACTCGTGCTGCTCTCGGCCGGTGGTTGAGTCTGAGTACAACCAGAGAGCAATACTGCGACAGAGAGCATGGATGTTACCCCAAACAGTGATGATAAAAAATGAATCATTTTTTTCATATCCTTTTCCCCTTTCTTCATTAGCAATGCATGCTTTGCTACACCTGGAGCATAGCAGAGCAAACGCAATAATCATAGCAACTTTACACTTCTCGTCATTTTTATTACACATCTGGTTAAAATACACAAAAAACCACCGGCCATATGCCGGCGGAAGTAAAATATGACGATGATTTCATTCCTTTGAAAACAATATATTTAGCAAAAATTTACCCTGCTCCTGCTTCACAACCATATTTCCACCATACTTATATACAATTGTCTGGATGCTTTTCATGCCAAAGCCATGATAGTCCTGATCCTCCTTAATGGTACACGGCAGCCCGTTTTCAAAGGTTAAGGCCCTGGAACAATAATTTTCCAGATTGATGACGTGATAGTTTCCTTTCTCAAAAATTCGAAGCGTGATGATGCGGTGGTTCATATCTTCGGTTAAGAGACACTCAATTGCATTGTCCAGAGCATTGCCAAACAACAGATATATGTCTATGGAATTCATAAACGACAGGGCTTTCCCGTCCACAGTGAAGGTAAATTCAATCCCGTTTTGGATGCAGTTTAAATTTTTCTCCGTCAATATGGTATCCAGGGCTTTATTCCCGGTTTTTATGATTGCATCGTAATCGTTAATCGCCCGTTCTACGGTTAATAATTCCTGCCTGACCTCATCCCCGCCAAGCTCCTGTTTAATCACTTCCAGACTATGTTTTAAGTCATGGGCTTTTATATTGATTAAATCAACTGCCTCGTTCGACATTTTTTGCTGCCGCAGTGCGGCTCGTTCCATGTACGCATCCATATCTTTTTCATATTGTGCTCTGGATAGGTCGAAAATATTAAACTGAATCAGCAGCAAAGCAATGCTGCAAACCGCCAGCAAGATCACAACAAAGATATTTGCGGAATCCGTATTGGTCGCAAGTGAACTTATGATGTTGAGCAGCACAATTGTTACAATCAGGAAAAATATTAGCCTGGTCCCATTGACATATAGTTGATGGTCTTTATTCCAGCGCCGGATAAAGATAAGATAAAGGATTGCGTAGCCTGTTATCAAGATTCCGGCACAGATCATATTGTAAAAAAGCACAACTGTACTCGTCGAAAAAATATCAAAGTTATCATACAGTAAAAATGATGTGATCTCTGGGAAAAATAAGAGCTTCACTGCCCATGCCACATCATAGATTAAGTTTTGTAAGATAAAGGCACCAGCACCTAAAAACAAAAGCTCACAGAAGGTAACACGAAAACAGATTGCAATAATAGTCAGGGAAATGATAAAAATAATAAGAAAACTTAGGTCAACCTCCAATAATCTTAATACAGGCAATGTATAGAAGGCCCTTTCTCCAATGAGACCTGCCATTTCCGGAAGCGCAATCAGAAGCGCAATACTAAAGATCAGAAAAAAATGAAACTCCCTTCGCCAGCTAAAACAGAAACAAAACAGCATCTCTGCAATAATAAGCCGAAATTGAAAGCTGTTCACCAGCATTAGTAAGATATTAACCAAAAGCACCAAATCACCCTCCCATCTCTGCCCAATATGATGTCAAGGCATCTGCGAATGACTTCTTTTGAGTCCTACTAAGTTTTAGCACTGCAACATCTTTTATTACAGCCTCGGTATCATTAATGCTATGTACCCACTTTAAATTGCACAGATAACTTCCATGGCATTTCGCAAAGGGGTAAGGTGCCAGCCTTTTTGCAGCCTCTGTAAACGACTCCCATACTTCATAGTTTCCGTATAAGGTATGGTATATGGTTTGATGCTTGTTCGCCTCTACATAATAAATATCCGAAAGGTTGACCCGAATATGTTCTCTGTTTATATAAAGGGTTATTGCAGATTGTTTATTTTTATTTACCCGCATAACTGCCTTATTTAAACGAAACTCCATCGAAGAATACTTAATGGGTTTCAGGATATAGTCCAATGCATCCACTTCATATCCATAAATGGCATACTGAGCAAGGTTAGTGACAAATATAATCGTCACATCTTTATCCTTTTCCCGGATGTTTTTTGCGACCTTTAGTCCATTGACCATAGGTACCTGGATGTCAAGAAAAATAATATCATATTTTGTGATATCAGCTTCTACCATAGCCAGTCCAGTGGTAAATAAATCCACATGAAATTCAAGATTATGCTCTGCCCCATACCGCATAATGCAGTCATTGAGCTTTTTAAAGCAATGAATTTCATCCTCTAAAATACCAATACGAATCATAACTCCCACCTAAAACCCTGTCCAGCTGGTAATATTCTCGACCTTTTCCCGGCAGCTGACCACTTTATTTGCCGGAAATTCCGGCTCCGGATATCCCAGGGCAATCCCAACCACCGGACGCTTACTCTCCGGAAGCTTCAACACCTCACGAATACCTCTCTGATACATCACTGCCTGTGTCTGTACACAGGTCCCAAGGCCATATTCCATAGCCGCAAGACAAAGATTCTGCGTGAAACATCCAATATCAAGCCGTGATACCAGCGGATCGATTTCCTCGTCTGCCATCACCAAAATCAGTACCGGTGCCTCAAAAAACCGGAATCCCCGCTCCAGCCACCAGTTTCTCCGCTCTTTATCCTCACGCTTAATATCCATGGCTTTAAAAAGCTGCTTTGCAATCTCTATACGTCGGTCACGGTAGATACCGTTTGCCTCCGGCTCCGGAATATCCACACTGACCTGGTTGCGTAAATCCTCCGTATTACATTGGCGGATGGCATCCAGCGGTGCTCCTGTCACCACCGCAAACTCCCATGGCTGCATATTGATTGCTGATACTGCACGAGTCGCCAGCTCCAGCACCTGCTCCAATACTTCCTTTGAAACCGGCTCTGGCAAATAACCGCGAATAGACTTTCTGCTCTGAATTGCTTCCCTCATCTGCATATATATTCCTCCCTGGTCTTTTATCAAGATCTTACTGCCCAGTCGGATTGCCGCCTCAAAGGGCGTTGCTGTCCCGGCCAGAACCTCCTGTGTTAATTCTTTTGCATACCTGCGTAATTGCGGTTCGTAAAAACAGGCTGCGCCAGTAAAAATTTCATTCTCGATCCGTATCTGCTGTTTTATCCTGCGGGCAGGCAGAAGCCGTCTGCTTACCTGACTAAAACAATCTGTCAGTTCCTCCACTCCTGTCCCATCTTTAGCAGTGGTCTTAACAATCAACGGCCGATATTCCTCCGGCACTACAGCAAATTCTGCCATTAGCTGCAGGCGAAGCATCTCTGCCTCTGGTTTATCGCCTTTATTAATTACAAAGATATCTGCGATTTCCTGTGTTCCCGCCTTGGCAAGCTGAATCGCATCCCCATTGCCAGGTGCCAGAATTACAGTTGTCACATCCACAAAACAAGAAATGTCCGTCTCCGCCTGGCCGACTCCCAAACTCTCCAGGAAAATCACATCAAAACCGAATGCCTTATACAGGTAGAGTGCATATTTCGCTCCCTGAGAAATCCCCCCAAAGCTCCCACGGCTGGCAAATGAACGGATATACACTCCCGGGTCACTGCTGTGTGCATTCATGCGAACCCGGTCACCCAGCATCGCTCCGCCTGTATATGGCGAACTGGGGTCTACGGCGAGGACTCCCACGGTCCTGTCCCTGTCCCGGCAGATTCGGATCAGCTTATCGATCAAGGTTGACTTTCCCGCACCTCCGGCACCGGTAATGCCGACAACAAGACACTCCTCCTGTGCCGTCTTCCAGGCATGATTAAGAATCTCCCAACAACCCTCTTCCTGATTTTCAACAATGGAAATCGCCTTCCCCAGAACCTTCCAGTCCCTTCTGTCAAACCGTTCAAGCAGTTCCCGGATTATCATCCTTCCCATAAGCCTTACCCTCACTCCTGCACTTCGTCTCCAGAATATTCCTCACATGTACAAGACACAAATCCGGAGTACTGCCTGTATCGAAGGTTCCAGCCACCCCCATGGCGGCCATCTCCTCCTTATCTTTCTCCGTCATCAGTCCACCGCAAAATACCGGAATATCTGCTTCCAGTCCTTTTAGTTCCCGCAGCAGCTTCCGGCAGATAACGGGAAGCCCGCCGGTAAGATCCGACACACCGATGATATCCACATCCTCCGCCACTGCCGTACGGGCAATGTTGGCTTCAGACTGGTATCGGCCGGTATAAATCACCTCCATGCCGGCATCCCGAAACACATGTATCATAGTAAGTGCCCCTCGTTCATGGATATCACACCCCGCCTTGGCAATCAGTATTCTGAACTTCACAGCCATTTTGATACTCCTTTTCTTCCTATAACATTCCTCTTTAATGGTTACATGATGTCCTTCAAAGCTGCTGCTACATCATCC
>Ga0153991_1000433_pt1 | contig 10724 bp, 2 predicted proteins | sample TSNC075MetaG_FD_104681 | JGI IMG/M metagenome (GOLD analysis project Ga0153991, IMG submission 104681) | Attine ant fungus gardens microbial communities from North Carolina, USA - TSNC075 MetaG | ecosystem: Host-associated > Fungi > Mycelium > Unclassified | place: USA: North Carolina, Jones Lake...
AAGTCCAAATTACAAAGCAGCATCAAGAGAATGATAGGGGAAGATGGAAGAATATTCTAGAAGGAAGCAGCGATGAAGACATGTCATCTTTGATGGAAAGGACTTGGTGAGAGAATACATCATCACAAAGAAAAGAAAAGACCACGTTATCAATAGGGTTTTGGGAGGCCTTAGGACAGAAAGGAGTTGATGGAATCCTAAAAGTAGTAATAGTTTCCCTTTGTCATATGATGGAAAATGATAATTTAATAATATAATTTCTTTTATATTCTATATTATTACTAAATTCCGCTCCTGAACTCCTGTTGTCTACTCCTATAGGATTATGATTTAGACTAGTTACTTGTACTCCCCCTATTCCAGACTTAGTATAAGTACTCCATTAGTTACATCCTAGTTCCTTAGTTTGTAGATTAACATCTTTTACGTGTTCTATCCTCACTCTTATCAATATACCACTTCTCTCCTAAACTTCTGGCAACAATTCAGTTTTCCTAAAATACACAACCACATATGCAATGATGGGGATCAAGAGGTTTGATCACAAAACAAAGGTGAAAGTGAGGTCAGAGAGGCAAAATCTTCAAGCTGCTTCACAATTGTACACTAAACAAGTAGGCACTAGAGAGATAAATCAAATAATAGAGAGCTTACTGAAGGTAGAAGTCCAAAGAATAACCAAAACATATTAAATAGAAACCTAAGAAGAAAAGAAATGTTTTTAGTATCTACTCAAGAGAACCCTCACCGTAATAGGATCCCTAAGGCACATGTTCATCTCGCACCATGACACTACTGCCCTTACCTAGTCTAGTAGTCTGGCTCGCCATCGATACAGCAGTACTACCTAGAACTCCCGTGCCGTCATGTGGGCTCTTCTTCAGCTGACTGTACAACTGGAAGCTGACTCCAATGACCCATAGCGAGTGGTTAGCTCCTAGTGTAAGCGAATGTCTGAGTCCGTTGAGCTTGAGTCTTCTGTCAAGAGAAGTTTTATAGAGTTTTCATAAGGCAAACACAAAAGAAATCCTCAAATCACTCAAATAACCTTTCAGCTCTAGAGCAACAGAGGGAGAGATGATGGGGGGGGAAGTCTCCTTCCTCTCTGTGCCCTAGGGTATTTTATTAGGATTACAAAGCAATGATACAACAAAAGAAAAGAAACAAAGAAAACTCCCAAATTTCCAAAGATAGTAAGAGTGAAATGATGAGATGGCACCTCTCTTGATCACTTGGCTACCACTCCTCACTCCTCTAATCCTACTCCTAGGGATCTTCTCTGAATGATAGATGGCTCTCAAGCCTTTTGATGGGCTGTAGAGAGAGGCAGCAATCTCAAGTTGTCTTACTCTCAAGCACATTGTCTTCATCAAACAGCTCTTCTTCTATCTCTCCATCTGACCTCTCTTTCTGACCTCTCTAGTCCTTCTACTACTCCTCTATACCTCATCACATCTTTGAGTCTTAGTCTTCTTCTGTTAGGTTTGCAATGCAGTCCTCAAAAGGACTCATCTTGCTAGTTCTTACTATAATTAGCTATCAGCAATGATGGCCCTGCTCTGATGGTAACCTAAACATTATAAATAAGTCACTGCTACCAAGATATGACATCATTCTGTTAGAGAACATCTTCTAAGATCCTTTCCGCTCTCAAGAGCACTCTAGAGGGGAGTTCTGTTATAAATCTGTTATGAAATTCTCTAGATAATCTTTATGAGATCTCTGTAGTGGTGGTCACAGCCACTACTCTGCTACTCAAGTGGTATGCTCGAGTCCACAACTGGGCATCTAGGAAACATCTCTAGAGGGCTGAACTCATCTCTTAAGCTGGTTATTCTCATTATTATGGTGAAAAATATCACTTTTATTGCCTAAATAGCTGTCTGGCATAACAGTGACAGCAGATCAAGACACAGCACACAAGCTGAGGCCAAGGTTGTTCCCTACTTTTGTTGTCAACTCCCTTCCACTCTGGAGTAATTCCGCTCCACTCCAGGTCATTCTGCTCTTGCTCTGCACAGTCCTTGACACCCTTTTATATTTTATTTCTTGAGTTTCAGAGCTTTGTAATAACATTAATATAGTATCTGGAGTGCAGTTGGATCAGAGAAAAACCTCTTGACTCTTACCTCCATCTATACTACCTCTGGAATTATGAATGTGGATCTATTGAGAGTAAGAAGACTGGGACCAGGGGGATTGTAAGGGGACATCTAGGGTTGTGCTTAGTAAGTTCTGAGGGTCTGTTCTATTAATGGCCCAGTGACAGATTGTGTATTGCACTTCCATCGTTCCTGACTTCTCCTGTCTGTGTCATGCAGTGCGATGCCTATTATTAGTTATTCTAGGACATTCTGTGATTATAGGTCGGTTGCCATGGTGCTGTGTGCCTGACTATCTAGTATAGTATATATATTAGCAAGTGTGTGTAGATATATCCCCACTTGAATCTCAAACTAGCTTCCAGGACTATCCATTAGCTTAAGGAGTGATCACCTACTAAATGGTCCTCTTACAGGGATGTCTTGAGAAGAACACAAAATATACCCAGAACTCAATCTAGAGAGGAAGAGCAGATGCAACTCAGACAGGCTTTGGAGAGAGCAGCAGGCTAGGAAAGCTTGGCTAGGTATACACTTAGATTGCATCACACCCATAAGGTTTGGTGTTAGGGGTACAAACAAGGGGGCAACTGAGTGTGGAGGGTCCATGAGTGATCAACTAACTGTATTTTCTAGTTAAGTCTAGTCACGGTGTATAAAGGTTGACATCTTAGGGAGGCTATATGACAATGATCTAGAGAGATCTTACAATCCTTTTACAACCACCAACATATATTTTACTAAAGCTGCATATAATTCTTATTTCTCTAATTATTTATAAACCTTCAACTTTGATTACCTCCTCTCAGACATTTAGCATGCAATTGGGAGCTGGCACATCATTATTTTGTTTGTCCCAGTATGCAATTCCCTTTTGCACCCCTTCAGCACAGCTTATCTGTAATGTAAAAATAGACAACATGATTGTGAGTTCAATCTAGATCTACCTTGCATGGTATCCCTAAGGTGTCTGTCTACCTTTACACACCATAACAAACTCACTATCAAAGTAGTCAGTAAACTATTCATAGGCCTTATCACACTTAATCAAGCTCTTATCCACACCCCCATACCAAACCTTATGGGTGTAATATGATCTAAGTCAATAATTAGCTAGGCTTTTCAAGCCTGCTACTCCATAGAAGGTTGTCTGAGTGACTGCTGCATCTTGTCTCTTGAAAGAATGGGATATATGGTATGAAACAGTCACCAACTCAACCTCTTACCAAGATCACCTCTTACACACTCAAGAGAATTGCATTTACAACCTCAAGAGCTTCTGAGATAAAGACAATGGTCAAGGAAGCTTTTTCTATCAATCTCCACTCTGAGAAATATATTAGAATATTACAAATGTTGGAGACTCAATTAAAAAGAAATAGAAAAAGAAATCCTTTATTCTACTACTCTTCCTTGTATCTCTCCTCCATGACACTACTATGCAGCCATGACAGGTATCACCTTCCTGTCCTCCGTACCTCCTGGACATGACCATGTAATCCTGCTCCACCTCTATACTTCACTCCTGTCTAACAATCTCCAATCCCTGAACTGGCTTTCTTCTACTCTGAATATGATCTAGAAACACATGACAATGTGTATGAGTGTCAGTGATATAGCACATCTGCTTCTTGACTGAGTCTAGCAGTGATGGGATCACTAGTCACTGATAGACTTTTGATCTGTTGTCTTGGTGTCATATTAGTCTAAGTCTGCTCTAGATTGAAATTATCTTGCATTCCAAAGATATCCTTGAGCCTCTGAGTTCTAGAGTTCAATATTGATAGTCTGTATCTGAGAAACCTGACGTCTTGCCTTCTGAGGTATATGCTATTCTAGCATGTGGCAGCTTAGCAACTACCTAATAGAAGCATCCAATTTTGGGTCTAGATTATGTCTGGGGCTTGTAGGAGGTCTTTAGAGTGGGTTCCAATATTGAAATCCAGGGGTATAATGTGTATCCTATACTACATTTCTGCAGAAAATTTGCTAGCAGCATAACACCAAGGAATGCTTAGCCATCCTTCAAGCATTGGGGTGTGGGCCATTCCTGGATGACTGAGACCTTGCTGCTGTCCATTTGCACTCCCTAGGGACCTAGTATGAAACCTAGGAACTCTACCCTGTTGTGATGGAAAATGTACTTGTTGTTAAGACTTTAGACCTCATAGTTGAATATATGTTTCAACTTAAAGCTTATATCTAACACTTGATATCTTCACACTCCTCATTAGAGTGTCCAGTTAAGATTTTCAGTGAAGTTATATTAGAGAGGATAGATGTCAATAAGACTTTGAGTAGCACCCTTCAAGGTTGTCCAAAGACAGGAAAGAGTACCAATCCCTCAGAGTAGAGATTACAAGGAGAAATACAGAAAAAGAGAACTTGCCATTCTCTTCTCTTTCTGGTCTGTAGTACTAGGTATTGTGACTACATTACAATATGGTAACACTACTTGTAACTAAGAGTGACTAGTTAAGTGACAGTCCAGTGACAGAAGCTAAGAGAGTGACAAGTTGAGTCAAAGTCTATAAATAGGTAAGTCTGATGTTGTCCCATTTAGTACAAGTCTAAAGATAGAGAGAAAATAGTCTGAGATTTCTCTGAAGAGTCCTGTTCATAGCAAGAGTCCAATATCTATTTGGAATCTTCTGATGTTAATGGAGATCAAAGAGAATTGATCACAATACAAAAGTGATAACAAATGAATGAAATGGAATCTCCAAGATGTTTTACAATTGTGCACTAAACAAGTAGGCACTGGGAAGATGATTAAATAAGCAAAGAGAGCTTGAAAAAGAGAAAATGGAGGGGAAAAACTCAAATAACTGAAAGGAATTGTAATAAAGCTTTTTATGAATCCACTCGAGGTCGATCTCACCATAATAGGATCCCTAAGACATGTGTTTATCTTGTGTTGTGACACTACTGCCCTTACCTAGTCTAGTAGTCTGGCTTGCTATCGATATAGCAGATCTATCTAGAACTCCTATGCCATTGTGTAGGCTCTTCTTCAGCTGACCATACAACTGGAAGCCTATTCCAAAAACACATAGCGAGTAGTTAGCTCCTAGCATAAGCAAACACCCAAGTCTGTTGGGGCTTGAATTCCTATTTGAGAAAGAGGTTTTGGTAGTTTTTAGAAAGTAAAGTAGAAACTCAGAAAATAGAGACTTAATCACTTAAATAGCTGTTAAGCTCTAGAGCAACAGAAAGGGATGATGATTGGGGTATGATACTTGATTTCCCTTCTGTGCCCTAGAGTATTTTATTAGGATTACAAAGCAGTGGGACAACAAAGAAAGTGAGACAAAGAAAACCTCCAAATTCCCAAATATAGTAAGGCTGATATAATAAAACAGCACCTCTCCTGAACACTTGGTAACCACTTCCTGCTCTTTTAACCCTACTCTGGGAAGCCTCCTTCACATGATAGATAGTTCTCAAGCCTCTTGCTGGGCTGTAGAGAGAGGCTACAGTCTTAAGTCATCTTGCTCTCGAGCCCATTGTCTTTATCAAACCTCTCTTCTATCTTTCTTCCCAACTTCCTTACTCTTCTCACTATATTCTTCTATATTCTTTTGCTTGTCCAAGTCCTAGTTTCCTTCTATTGTGATTGTGATGTGACTTTATGTCGACTCAGCCTTCTTGATATTGCTATAATTAGCTATCTGTGATAATGGCTTGGATCTGATGGTAACTTTCCTGAATATAGCACTGCTGACCACTGAGGTATGATGTCACTCTAGAAGGAAAACCCATTATAAATCCAATACAAGGTGCCTGGGCAAGTGTCTATGAGGTCTTTGTAGCAGTGGTCATAGCCACTACTCTACTACTTAAGCAAGGTGCTTGAGTCCATGACTGGGCATCTAGGGAATATTACTAGAGGGCTGAACTCAATTCTTGAGCTGGTTATTCTTGTTATTAATGTAAAAATAGTCACTTATTTTGCCTAAATGACTGTTTGGCATAACACTGCTGCCTCTCTCTATAGCCCAGCAAGAGGCTTGAGACCTGTCTATCATGCAAAGGAGAACTCCCAGAGTAGGATTAGAAGAGCAGAGAGTGGTCACAAAGTGTTAAGAAGAGGTACTGCCTCATCATATTAGTCTTACTATGTTTGGGAATTTGGAGGTTTTCTTTGTCTCACTTTCTTTGTTGTCTCATTGTTTTGTAATCTTAATAAAATACTCTATGGCACAGAAGGAAACTCAAGCATCACACCCCCATCATCATTTCTTTCTGTTGCTCTAGAGCTTAATGGCTATCTGAGTGATTAAGTCTCTATTTTCTGAGTTTACTTCTTTACTTTCTAAAAACCACCAAAACCCCTGCCTTGATGGGAATTCGAGCCCCAATGGACTTGGGCATTCGCTTATACTAGGAGTTAACCACTCACTATGTGTTTTTGGAGTAGGCTTCCATTTGTATGCTTAGCTGAAGAAGAGCCTACATAACAGTATTATGCCATTAGAGAATTTTCTATAGAAATGTAGCATGGGATATACTTTATACCCCTGGATTTCACTACTGGAACCCACTCTAAAGACCTCCTACAAGCCCCAGACATAATCTAGACCCAAGATTGGGTACTTTTATTAGGCAGTTGCCAAGCTGTTACATGCTAGAATAGCATATACCTCAGGAGGCAAGACTAATGAGCTAGCATCAGGTTTCTCAGATATAGACTATCAATGTTGAAGCTCTAGAAATCAGAGGCTCAAGAATATCTTTGGAATGTGAGATAATTTCAGACTTAGACTAATATGACACCAAGATAACAGATCAAAAGTCTATTAGTGACTAGTAATCCCATCACTGCTGGACTTAGTCAGGAAACAGACATGCTGCCAGACAACGATCGTATCACTGATGCTTGGACACACTGTCATGTGTTTCTAGACTGTATTTGGAGTAGAAGAAAGCCAGTTTGGGGATTGGAGAACAATAGGCAGAAGTAAAGTATAGAGGTGGAGCAGGATTACATGGTCATGTCTGGAGGTATGGAGGACAGGGAGGTGATAGCTGTCATGGCTGCATGGTGGTGTTATAGAGAAGAGACATGAGAGAGAGTGGTAGAATAAAGGATTTTCTTTTCTATTTCTTTTTAATTGAGTTTCTAATATTTGTAATATTCTAATATATTTCTCAGAGTGGAGATTAATAGGGGGAGCCTTCTTGGCTGTTGCCTTCATCTCAGAAGCTCTTGAGGTTGTAAATGCAATTCTCTTGAGTGTATAAGGGGTAATCTTGGTAAAAGGTTGAGTTGGTGAATGTTTCCTACCCTATACCCTATTCTTTCTTAAGACAAGATGCAGCAGTCACTCGGGCAACCTTCTATGAAGTAGTAGACCTGAAAATCATCAACTCAGATTGTATCACATCCATAAGGTTTGGTGTGGGGGTACAGATAAGGGCTTAATTGAGTGTGGTAAGGCCCATGAGTGGTTTACTGACTATTCTACTAGTGAGTTTGTTATAGTGTATAAAGGTAAACATCTTAGGGACACCATGCAAGGAGGATCTAGATTGAACTCACCATCATTTCATCTATTTTTATATTACAGATAAGCTACACTTTATATTTTAATTTCTTTCTGATACCCCTACTTCCTCCTTCTTCCCATGAACTCTTTAGCACACAATTGAGAACTGTCACCGGCCTTTCTACTTGCTTGTCACAGTTAAAACCTCTTTTGCCCCTTTCAATGGCATGGGAGTTCTAGGTAGATCTGCTGTATTGATAGCAAGCCAGACTACTAGACTAGGTAAGGGCAACAGTGTTATGGTACAAGATGAATGTGCATCTTAGAGATCCAATTACAGTGAGATTGACCTCAAGTGGATTCTTAAAAACACTATTATATTTTCTTTTGGTTATTCAAGTTTTCCCCCTTCATCCCCCCTTGTTCAAGCTCTCTTTGTTATTTGATTATCTCCCTAGTACCTACTTGTTTAGTGCACAATTGTGAAACATCTTGGAGATTTCTTTACTTTCATTTGTTGTTACCTTTGTATTATGATCAATTCCCTTTGATCCCCATCAATGTGACACTGTGACATCCCATAATGTGACTGTGGCTATGTGACACTTGTGACATAATACTTTCCCACACTTCTTAATAAGTCCAAAAGAAAAGAAAAAGAAAAAGAAAAATAAATAATGACTTAGCTATTTTGTCAAGTCATGACAATCAAGGTCTAGTACAACCTTACAGAAGTTATCCAGGATCATCACAAAGAATTCCCATAAGCACAATGAACCACAGTTAAACTTGATTGGTAAGTTAATGAAAGATACAAAATTATTTATAGTACCATCTATCAAGAACAAGAACAAAGGAAAAATAGGTTGGGTTTTTAGATCATGAGCCAGAACAAACATGGAACTTATGAAGCAATTAAACAAGCCTAAGTCTACCAAGCCTCTAAAGACCCCAAAAATGCCAGACAAACACAAGACAATATGTAAAGCTTTTGCAAATCCAGTCTTAGTAGCGCTCAGTTTCAGTATAGGTTTCCAAAGCTCAAAGAAACAGTCGTTCTCCCAGGAGCTGAAAGAACTGCTGTCTTATTCTTTGATAACTCTGGAAGTGGAGAGAAGTTAATTAAGGCCCCATGGGCTTCTGCAGTAGGCAAGTTCCTAGCAACTTGTTTGGGACAGTTCCTAGCTAGATAACCTGACTGTCCACAGCACATGTAGAGGCCTAAGTCCAGGCAACATTGGCATTTGGCAGGAGTTAATCAACTGTCTGGTCCCAAGAATGGTACCAGAGAAGACGATGACTGTATAGGAGTAGGGATAGTAGGAGGTAGTAGTCTAGGTCTGTCTCTTGCTAAATATTTGAGGGGTAAGTTTCTATCAGTGATTGACAGTTTAGGTGGGTCAGACCTAATGCTTCTCATGGAGAGGTCCTAGAGGGATCTGGTGAGTCAGAGACAGTTCTTTCCCTCCTGGACACACCTCTAGTAGTTGCTATCAATCCTCATAACCACCCTTTCTAGGCCCTCAAAAGTGAACAGATCCTCTTTACTAAAATGAAACTTGTCACTTATTCTGGAAGGTAAGGCATCCTTTACCACCTTTTGAAGGGAATGATCATTCTATCTAATTCAGTTTTGGTACTTTGCAAAGTGAATGAAATAGTTCACTGCTTTCTTATCAGCCAGAAAGGGGATTACAACAATTGCATCCTTGTTTTTATTTTCTGGAGAGTAGAAACCAAAGATATTAGACAGTTTTTGTATGAACACTGACCAGTCTTCCAGGAAGTCAAGGGACTGTGAGAGATTAGTGTAAGGGAATCACTCAGAGGCAATATTCTTAAAGCTAAGCAAGAGTTCTGGAAGCTAAGGTAATATTCAAGCAAAGATATATCTATCTATGCAAGCTACTATATATACTACAGTAGATAGTCTGTGTGTAGTCACATGAACATGACTCATAATACCACTAGTCCTATTTTAGTTAAATAGGCATTGTCAAGACAATACAAGACAAGAGGAATTCAGAGAGAATGGGAACATGACTCACAAGATAATATAGCCTATAGATAGGAGCCTACTAAGTACAACCCTAGAATATTCCCTTACAATCAGGTTTGTTGATGTAGTCAAAGTAATCAAGAGCTATACCTCTGAGGTAGGAAATTACAAAGTATATTTTCTCTGAGTCTGCAACAAATTTGTCCTTATAAGCCCTGAAGTAGATTTGTCATGACTTGGCAAAATGGCTAAGTCATTATTTATATTTTCTTTTCTTTTCTTTTTCTTTTGGACTTACTACACAGAAAGGAGTGTGGGAAAGTGTCACATCACAAGTGTCATAAATCATGGTCATATGATAGGATGTCACAGGGTCACATCACATGGCATCACATGACTAGTCACATAATGACTGTGAGAAGATAGTGCACAGACCATGTAGTAGTTGTATAAGTAGTGTAAGAAATCTAATAGGAACTCTATCGAGTTCTCTTTGTCAATTGCTGAACAAAGAGTAGTTGGCTTCATTCTGGCTTGGAGTTTAGCTTTCTTACAAGATTTAACACTGAAAGATGAATGCTTGGAGATTATCAGCTATTCCCTTACTAAAAGTATCTGGCTTATGAATACCTTTGTGTTTCTTCTGATAGTATAGTTTGGGTTGTTGAGTTAGGACCATTAACAAAGAGTGTAGATCTAGGTTTTCCTAATCTATAGGTAGTTGTAAGGGGATATCCTAGGGTTACGCTTAGGTCACTAGGTAGGCTCCTATCTATGGGCTATATTATCTTGTAAGTTGTGTTCTCACTCTTTCTATATTCCTCTTGTCTTGTGTCCCCTTGGCGATGCCTGTTTAACTAAAATAGGACTAAGTGGTATTATGGGTCATGTTCAGGTGACTGTGCACAGACCATCTGCTGTAGTATATATAGTAGCCTATAAGGGTAGATATACCTTTGCTTGAATATCAACCTAGCTTCTAAAACCCTTGCTTAGCTTTAAGGATATTACCTCTGAGTGATTCCCTCACAGTGGTCCCTAATTTGATGACAGATCAGGTTCCAAAGATGGGGCTAGAACTATTTCAGGTTCAACTACTCCTGCTAATAGGGTTTTCTCCCCAATTTCTGTAAG
>Ga0153991_1000444_pt1 | contig 10608 bp, 4 predicted proteins | sample TSNC075MetaG_FD_104681 | JGI IMG/M metagenome (GOLD analysis project Ga0153991, IMG submission 104681) | Attine ant fungus gardens microbial communities from North Carolina, USA - TSNC075 MetaG | ecosystem: Host-associated > Fungi > Mycelium > Unclassified | place: USA: North Carolina, Jones Lake...
GCGGGCGATCAGCGTCCCAGCCGTGATCGTCGTGCCGCCGCTGTAAGTGTTGACACCGCTGAGTGTCATAGAACCGGCACCGGTCTTGATCACCGAACCGCTGCCGGTGATGGCGCCATCGAATGTCGTGTCGTTGATGATCGCGGTATCGTTGTGCAGCGTCAGTATCGCCGTTCCCGAGCCGAGCGTGATGCTACCATTCCCTGACAGGTCATTGGCCGTCTGGTCGAAGCCGGCGAGATCAAGCGTCGCACCAGCGCCGATCGACACCGAGGCGCTCTGCGCAAAAGCGTTGGCGACACCGGCACGCAGGGTGCCGCCGCTGATGCTGGTGGCCCCGCTATAGCTGTTCACCGCCGACAGGATCAGCGTGCCGTCACCCTTCTTGCTCAGTGTCGTACCGCTCCAGCCGGTCGCGGAGGCGCCCTGGTCGGCCAGCGCCACATCGACATTGAAACTGTCGCCGGTTGCCAGCGTGAAGTCGCCATGGCCGAGGGCCGTCCCCGCCAGCCAGCTCAGACCGAAGCCGACATTGTAATCCATGCCGCCGAGACCGTCCGCGACCTTGAAGCCGCTGAGCGTCAGGTAATCGGCGCTGTTTGAGACGCCACCGATCGTGATGGTGGAAAAATCCCCCGCCATGGCGCCATCGGTATGCAGCAGCGTCACCTGGCTGCCGAGCACGCCGCTCGCCGAGCCCAGTGCCGAGGTGCTGTAGCCAGTCACCGTCAGGGTGCCGTCGAGTGCCGCGGTCTGCGCCGTGATCAGCGAACCGGGCGAGCCTGCTCCGAGCATCACGCTCAGCGTCGCCGCGGCATCCTGGTTGAAGGCGGTCGTCACCACCAGGGAGGCGTCGACACCGAGATGGGTCACCGCATTGGCCGCAATGCTGTAGGACGTGGCAGTGAAGACACCGCTCTGGCCGAAGGCCAGCGTACCGGCTGCAACATTGACCGTGCCGACCGACGAGCCGGTGCCGTCGAGCGTCAGGGTGCCGGTGCCGGTCTTGCTCAGGCCGCCCGCACCGGAGATGGTGCCGGAGAACAGGCTGTCACTGCCGTTGCCATTGCCCGCGGTCAGGATACCGGAACCGAGCGTGATGGAACCATTACCCGACAACACGCTGGCGACCTGGTCGAAGCCGTTCAGATCAAGCGTCGCGCCGTTATCGATCGTCACTGAGGCGCTCGCGGCGAAGGCGTTGACGACACCGGCCTGCAGCGTACCGGCGCTGATCAAAGTGGCGCCGGTATAGGTGTTGACGCCGCCCAGCGTCAGCATTGTGCTGCCACCCCCGGTCTTGGTCAGGCCACCCGTACCGGAAATGACACCGGAGAACTGCGAGTTGGCGCTGTTATTCACCGTCAGCGTTGCCGTGCCAAGCGTGATGGAGCCTGCTCCCCACAGATCCCTCGCTATCTGGTCGTGACTGTTCAGGTCGAGCACCGCGCCGCCGAGAACTGTCACCATGGAGCTGTCGGCGAAGGCGTTGGCGATATCGGTGCGCAAAGTCCCGGCATTGACGGCGGTCGCACCGCTATAACTGTTACCGGCCCCGCCCGCTCCGGACAGGATCAGGGTACCCAATCCTTCCTTGGTCAGCGACTTGCCGTCCCAGCCGCCATGGCCGGTCTGGTCGGCCAGCACCACATCGAGATCGAAGGTATCGCCGGCCGCCAGCGTGAAGGTGCCGTGGCTGCCATTGGCAGCTCCTGCCAGCCAGGTCAGGCCGTAGCCGATGGTGTAATCGAGGCCGTTGCTGCTGATGCCGCCGGTCAGGGTTAGGTAATCGATGCCGGTCGATGTGCCGCCGAAACTCACCGAGGCAAAGTCGCCATTGATGCCGTCGCTGGTGCTGATGACGGTCGTCCGCGCCCCGTCCAGCGCGCTGGCCGAGCCGAGTGCCGAACCGGAGCCGCTGAAGCCGGAGACCACCAGCGTTCCAGCGAGGTTTGCTTCCCGGGCGGTGATCATCGCCGTCGCAGAGCCTGCCGCCACGCTCAGCGTCGAGCCGCCATCCTGCGTGAAGTCCCCTGTCAGGGCCAGTTGCACCGTGGCACTGAGCCGGGTCTCGGCCCCGGTCACGCTGTAGGACGCGGCGTTGAAGGTGCCAACCTGATCGAAGGCCAGTATGCCGCCACTCACGACAACCGCACCGACCGACGAGCCAAGGCCGTCGAGCGTCAGCATGCCGGCGCCGGTCTTGCTCAGATCACCGCTGCCGCTGAGGCTGCCGGAGAACGTGGTGTTGGTGGCGTTGTTCGCGGTCAGTGTCGCCGAACCGAACGTGATGGCGCCACCGCCCGACAGGTCGTTGGCGGTCTGGTCAAAGCCGTTCAGGTCAAGCGTCGCGCCGGTGGCGACCGTCACGGCGGAGCTCGCCGCGAAGGCATTGACGATACCGGTCCGCAGGGTGCCGGCGCTGATCAGGGTAGCGCCGCCATAGGTGTTGACACCACTCAGCGTCAGCATGCCAACGCCGGTCTTGGTCAGGCCGCCCGCACCGGAAATAACGCCGGCAAACAAACTGTCACCGCCATTGCTTGCGGTCAGGATACCGGAACCAAGGGTGATGTTGCCATTGCCCGACAGGGCGCTGGCAATCTGGTCGAAGCCGTTCAGATCGAGGATCGCGCCGCTATCGATCGTCACCGACGAACTGGCGGCGAAGGCGTTGGCGACACCGGCCTGCAACGTACCGGCGTTGATCAGGGTGGCGCCGCCATAGGTGTTGACACCACTCAACGTCAGCATGCCGACCCCGGTCTTGGTGAGGCTGCCCGTGCCAGAGATGAGGCCCGAGAACAGCGAGTTGGCGCTGTTCTCCACCGTCAGCATCGCCGTACCGAGCGTGATGGAGCCCGCTCCCGACAGGCGCTGCGCCGTCTGGTCGTGATTGTTCAGGTCGAGCACTGCGCCGCTGAGAACTGTCACCACGGAACTACCGGCAAACGCGTTGGCGATATCAGTACGCAGCGTCCCGGCATTGATGCTGGTCGCGCCGGTGTAGCCGTTCACTGCCGACAGCACCAGCGTGCCGGCTCCCGCCTTGGCCAGCGATATGCCGTCCCAGCCGGTCGCCGATGCAGACTGGTCGGCCAGCGCCACGTCAATGTCGAACATGTCACCGGCATTGGCCAGCGTGAAGGTGCCATGGCTAAGGGTCGGACCCGCAAGCCAGCTCAGGCCGTAGCTGATGACATAATCGTTGCCGCTGATGCTGCCGGCGAGCGTCAGGTAATCGGCCACACCCGACGCACCGGAGAAGGTGACAGACGAGAAATTGCCGGTGATACCACCGCCGGTGCTGATGATGACAGTCTGCACCCCCGTCACCGTGCTCGCAGAACCGGGCGCCGCGCCCGCCACGAAACCGGTGACGACGAGAGCACCGTCCAGCGCCGCCGAACCCGCCGTGATCGCCGGGCCGGAGCCCAGCGCAATGTTCAGGGACGAACCGCCGTTCTGCGTGAACACGCCCGCCACCGCGAGCTGCGACGATGCACCGATTCCGGTCACGGCATTGGTCACACTGTAGGATGCAGCGTTGAACGCGCCGCTCTGGCCGAAGGCCAGCGTGCCGCCACTGACGCTGACCGCGCCGGCGTTCCCTCCCCCGGTCAATGTGGCAACCCCTGCGCCGGTCTTGTCGAGCGTGCCGCTGCCGCCGAGCACGTTGGCCAGCGTCTCATCGATACCGGCTGCAAAGGCCAGTTCCAGCGTCGCATTGTTGACCACCGCGCCGGAGCCGAGCGCCCCGCCATTGCTGGCCACCAGCCGGCCCTGATTGATGGTGGTGCCACCGCTATAGCTGTTGTTGACGGCTGAAAGGGTCAGCGTGCCGGCACCGTTCTTGGTCAGCGACGTGCCGTCCCACAGGGAGGCGAACACGCCCGACTGGTCGGCCAGCGTCACATCGACATTGAACGTGTCACCGGCATTGGTCAGCGTGAAGGTGCCATGGCCGTAGCTCGGCCCCGCCAGCCAGGCCAGGCCGTAGCCGACCGTATAGGTGTTGCCGTTGACGCCACCAGACAGCGCCACATAATCCGGCCCGCCCGATGCACCGTTAAGGGTGACCGATGCGAAGTCGCCGGTGATGCCGCCGCTGGTGCTGATGATGATGTACTGCGCTCCCGACAACCCGCTCGCCGAGCCCGGCACCGTCGCACCCAGCCCCGAGACATCGAGAGACGCCCCGGTCAGATCCGCCGTCGCCGCCGTGATCAGCGCTGTCGATGGCGCCAGCGGGTTGACCGTCACATTCAGGAATGAACCGGAGACTTGCGTGAAGGCTCCCACCACGGTGAGCTGCCCGCCGGCACCGATGCTGGTGGTCGCCCCCGCGCCCGTCATGTACGATGCGGCACCGAAGGCGACGCCCGAACCGAACGCCAGCGTGCCACCCGTCACGGAGACCGCACCGACCGAGGAGCCGGTTCCCGACAGTGTCGCGATACCCGCTCCGGTCTTGTCGAGGGTGATGCCGGACAGGATGTTGCCTAAAACACCGTCGGTCGCGAAGGCAAGTTCGAGGGCGCCATTGCCGACGCTGTTGATCGCGCCAGCGCCGAGCGCTCCGGCATGGGTGGCTATCAATTTGCCGGCCAGAATGCTGGTGCTGCCGGTATAGCCGTTGCTGCCGGACAGGGTGAGCGTACCGGCGCCACCCTTGATCAGGCTGCCGCTGCCTGAAATGTTGCCGGAGAAACTGCCGATGCCGGTGTTCTGTGTCAGCAACGTTCCGCTGCCGAGCGTGATGTCGCCCGCGCCAGACAGATTGTTGGCGGTCTGGTCGAAACCGTTGAGATCGAGGATTGCACCGGAAGCGACCGTCACCGACGAGCTTGAAGCAAAGGCATTGATCACGTTGGCCCGCAGCATCCCGGCATTGACGTTGGTGGCACCGGTATAGCTGTTTCCGACACCGCCAGCCCCGGACAGAACAAGAGTGCCGGCGCCGTTCTTGGTCAGCGTCCTGCCGTCCCACAGCGAAGCGAACGGGCCGGACAGGTTGTCGCCCAGCACCACATCGACATCGAAGGTATCGCCGGCATTGGCCAGCGTGAAGGTGCCATGACCATTGGCCGGCCCGGCCAGCCACGACAGCGCCAGCCCGACATTGTAATTATTGCCGCTGACGCCGCCGGACAGGGTCAGGTAATCGACCACGCTTGTGTGGTCGAGACTGAGCGATGAGAAATTGCCGGTGATGCCGCCGGTGGTGCGGATGATGGTATATTGCGTGCTCGGTATCGCGCTCGCCGAGCCCGGCAGTGTCACACCACCAATACCCGACACCACGAGGGCGCCGCCAAGCTGCGCTGTGCCCGCCGCGATGATGTTTGGCAGGTTCGAACCAAGTGACACGTCTAAAGTTGCGCCATTATTCTGAATGAAGGCATTGGCCACACTCAACTTCGATGCCGCTCCGATCCTGGTGGTCGCAGCCGAATTGATGGTGTAGGTGTTGCCGACCGTGAACAAACCAGCCTGTTCGAAAGCAAGCGTCCCGGCAACCAGAGCACCGGCGTCACTGCTCACAGTAACCACGTCGATTGAGGAGTTAACACCGGTCAGTATTGTCTCACCAGCGCGCACATCAATCGTGCCAAGGCTGTTGGTATCCATTATCTGCGAAGCAAATGTGTAACCGGCATCGGTGTGGTTGAAAACGATAATGCCCCTATCAATTCCGTCGAAACTAATGGCCCCCGTATCAAGCGTTCCAGTCGCTGCTGCTGCATCACCTGCTGCCGCGCCTATGTTCAGTGTACCTTGCCCCCCTGGCAAGAGAACCATTCGTCAAACTAACGGTTCCTGATACCGAAACTACGCCGCCATCACCGATGGTCAACGTACCAGAGCCGCTGCCAGCCCCAATGCTGCCGATGCCGACAGCACCAACGGCGAGATTGCCATTAACTTTCCATCTTGAATCCGCTCCGGAAACCTTAACAAAACCCACGCCACCGTTGGTGTTCGCATTGTGGCCAGTACCTCCAACCCCGCCAATGGTGGCACTATTACTGGTGACGACACCACCATCAATGACATTCAATGTGCCAGAGCCACCCCTACCACCGCTGGTACCGGAACTGCCGTTGCTGGCCGCACCACCAATGGCGAAATTGCCACCAACCTCCCACCTCGAACCTGCGCCGGAAACCTCAACAACGCCAGCGGCGCCGGAACCATGGATACCACCACCGGTGTATCCTCTCCCCCCAAGGGTAGCGTCATTACCGGTAACGATACCGCCAGCGGTGATACTTAACGTGCCCGGGCCAGCACCGCTGGCACCACCAAGATGGGAGTTGCCACCTCCGGCACCACTGCCGCCAATGGTAACATTAGAAACTGTCCATTTCGAGCCTGTTCCGGAAACCTCAACAACACCCTCACCACCACCATCGCGATAACCGCCGCCGCCGGCTCCACCGACAATAGCGATATTACTGGTGACGGCTCCACCACTGATGATATTCAATGTACCAGAGCCACCAATGCCGCCGTAATTACTGCCTCTGCCACCAACGAGAAGAGCATTGGAAACTGTCAATTTCGAGCCTGTTCCGGAAACCTCGACAACACCCGCGCCGTCAGTGCTGCCAACGCCACCAGAGCCTTCGCCGCCACCGATTCGCACCATGCCACTGGTGACGACACCACCATTGCTAATCGTCAGCATGCCACTACCGGCGCTAATGCTGCTTCCGGCGCCACCAATGGAGAGGATGCCCGAAGTCGTCCCCGGAAGCATCCATGTTGAGCCTGTTCCTGTAACCTCGACAAGACCCGTGCCACCGCCGCTAGTGCCGCCGATGTTACCGACCATGCTGGTGACAGCACCACCATCCAGTATCCGCAATGTACCGGAGGTAGTCGTACCCACATTGAGATAGCCGGTGGTGCCGGCGCCAGAGCCGGGCCATGTCTGGGGGTTGCCCGGGTCGACGGTTATAGCGGCCCCTCCATCAATATCATAAGCTCCAGCCGGAGCACTGGCACTAGCTATCCCAAGGGCAAGGATGGTGCTGAGCAGGAATGTCGCAGATGTTCCGCGGACAAGTTTCTGTTGTCCTGACCCGGCAACCGGCGAAGCCTCTGCTTTGCGGCCAGAGAGAGAAAAAGGAGGGTTATATCCAGCCATGTGCAGACATCCTGTTCAAATACATGATCTTGAGAATTGGCGGTTACCTGCCGGCGGCGGCAGGCTGTTCAATGGAAACGGAGAGGGCCGAACTCCCCTGTCCGCCGGTGAGGGTGGCGGCCATCAGAGGCGTCAGGGTTTCAGACATCCGGATAGGGAGAAGGCAAAGGTTGGCCGGGCCAGTATCGGGCTGCGGCAGGGTTCCGCCACCGGGGGCAGCCGGACCATTGACATGGAAGAGGGTTATTCCACCCGCAACACCATAACCCGCTGCCGGGCAGACAACGGCACAAACGAACATAGCCGCGCCATCACCCGAATGAGCCGGCGGGCGGGCATCGTCATCCATGATGAGGGGGTATGAAGCCGGAGCCTGCGCGACAGCTAGCGGATCAACAGCGCAGGACTGCACGGGGGCCGCAAAATCAATGCGCGCAGCGGAAAGTATAGAATTGAATACAAACGTCAAAGACGTTTTATGAATAAAATTTATTTGATGCTTATCAAGATTTTGTTGGGGGTAGATTTAGTCATTGATAAATGTCAATTTTTGTTTGGTGATAAAATATGGCATCGCACCGTGACAGGCTTATAAGTCTTATTTGTACTTTCTATCAATACATGATTATAAAAATATTCAAAAATATACACATTAGAACTTGTTTTCATCATAATTCAAAATTCAATATTATGTTCAATTTTGCGGATATTTTATGAAAATCTTATTTTTCATGAATTTACCAGACATTATTGCCGCAGGACAGACGCATGCGGCAATAATGTCATTTAGCAATGTCTTGTGCCTGCAACGTTGCGAAAAGCATCGATGATCGGGTTGCCATTCCCGTCCAAGCCGCGCTGCAAAAGCCCGCCGAAGGCATATTCGTAGTGGAGCGGCAGTTCCCGCTATCGGTCCCGATTCCGAAAGCGCCCAGCCTTCAAAATCGTCGCGGTATTCGCGCCAGTTTCGCTCTCTGGCCTAACGTTACGTTCAATTGCTGCGGCAAAGAATCTTCGGGCAGTGCACCGGTCGCGCTTTTCTGAAAACAGAAACTCCACCGTTTGTCCGGTTTCGTCGACGGCGCGATAGAGATAAGTCCGGTGGCGCCAACCTTGATATAGGTTTCGTCCATAAACCATTTCGCCCCCGCAGGTTTGCGATAAAGATTGAAGATTTCCGCGAGCCTAGATGTTTAGTCCCTGAGATTGCTGGTGTACGTTTTTCCTCGGAACGGAAGGAAACCTATAGGCCAGGTTCTGCATGGGAGCGCCACGATGACTGAAGAGATCCGTCGAAGCGTTACGGCATCAATCAAAGGGACCAGACATCTAGGATATGGATTGCGGCAGATGAAGCTACTTGGCCCGTTCATACGACTTTATGGAGCGCCCCGCGTGATGAAAGCACGCGAACGACGGGAGCGCCCATGGGAGCCGGGGCCGTTCGACGCTGGCCTTAGCAAATTTCTCCGGAACAAAATGAATGGACCGTTTACTTTATTGAAGCAACGGCTTCTTTGAGCCCCCTGAGCGGTAATATCAATGTAATAGTTTGCCCGTTATTCAAGGTATATGACACCGACACAGATGCGCCAATACCTATGGCGGATTTCAAGAACCGATTGACTTCTATCTGGCCGAAACACATTGCCGGCGTGCAGCCCTGAAGGGCAACCTGCAACGGGGGGAGAGGCTTGTTCTTGTCCCCGTTCGGATCGATGACCGTCATGGTAATGACGGAACCTGTTTTTATATTGGCTGAAGTACGAAGGATAAAGAACGGTGTTCCTTTTTCCGTCGCCGCCATGGCCCAGTTAAAAGCCAGTTCACCTGTTTCATCGATAACAGTCTGGCTGACGTTACAAATCTTCTTCCCGACCTTCATGTTCTCGTCGCATGTCAACAGCCAGTTATCGAATGGCTGGGTAATGCGGCGATACTGCCCCATCGGCACGTCCGGCGGTACGACCACTTCCGATTTCTTGATCGAATAACTATGGGAGAAAGACGTTTCTCCAGCGGATGTATATCCGCTGGAGAACATCACATATCCCGCTGCAAGGGCTAGGGCAAAAGCCCTCACAGCCGGTTTTCTTCCGGTTTTAGTTCCACGTGTAGCTGAAGCCAGCATTCACACCCCAATCCTTGCCAGTGCTCGCCCCTCCGACATTAAGTCGTACTTTACCATCCTGGCTGGTGTAGCCAACACCCATTGCGAGAGCTCCTTCGCCACGCCATGCACCACCGCCGACGGCCGTGCTCCATTTTCCGGGTCGGTCATCGTAGCGGAGAGAAGCCGCCGCAAGACCGACTGCGGCGGCCTGCCGGGCTTCTTTGCGAACCTATTGGATATCCTGATTCAATTGCGAGAACCGGGTATCGGTATAGCTATTGGCACTTGCCAGTGTATTCGCTCCCACTTGGTCGGCATAGGAGTTTGCCTGTTGCAGTGTCGAAGCAGCCGTGGTCTGAAGCTGGCTGACGTTGACAGCATCGGTGGCTGCAATACCGGCCGCGACATTGCTGACGACGACCGGTGTGCTCAAGTCGCCTCCAACCAGATTGACCTGGTTGGTCTTGTCTCCGTTTCCATCGAGAGTGTACTGAACAGCGTTTCTGCTGAGATCAGCCACCACCTGGTTGGTTTCGTTCAGTTGCGACCCGTTAACCGCATCAGTCGACGTGGAATGGACGGCGCCGGCTTCGACAGCTGTGATTTTGTTCGCTCCCGAACTGCCATGAGCCGCTTCGTAGGCGCCATTGCCGTTATTCGCTGCCGGATTCCAGACCAATGCATCCCCAGACGACGCACCAAGACCACCGACGGTGGTTTGCAGATCTAGAACCATCTGGTTGACATTGCCGATGCTGATATTCAACCCGCCGAGGGCATCGCCAACATTGTAGTAGGTTGACAACGATGTTGTTCCACCGACACCGATATTGTTGAGGCTGTAGGACGGTCCGGTCCAGATTCCACCGGTATAGGACGATCCGCCACCGAACGCGTTGGCGACATTGCTGCCGAGACTATAGAGCTGACTGCCGTTGACCGCCTCGAATGAGGTCGCATTGACCGCACCGTTGGCAACGTTGGTCAGCACCTGCGCCGCTCCCGGAGCGGCGGCGCTGCCGGTATCGTCGACCAGCGTCAGTGTGTTAAGAGTTGCCGTCCGTCGCACGGGACCTATCGTGCCATTGTTGATATTGCTCTGAACGGTGGTCAGAGTTCCGTCAACGGCGCCGAATGCATCGCCGACATTGGTGTAGCTCGAACCCTGGATGGTGTAGGATGGTCCGGTCCAGACGCCACCGGTGAAGGACGAGCCACCACCGAGCGCGGTGGCGACATCGCTGCCGAGGCCGAAGAGCTGGCTGCCGTTGACCGCCTCAAGCGAGGCCGCGTTGACCGCACCGTTGGCGACATTGGTCAGAACCTGCGCCGTTCCCGGAGC
>Ga0153991_1000454_pt1 | contig 10501 bp, 10 predicted proteins | sample TSNC075MetaG_FD_104681 | JGI IMG/M metagenome (GOLD analysis project Ga0153991, IMG submission 104681) | Attine ant fungus gardens microbial communities from North Carolina, USA - TSNC075 MetaG | ecosystem: Host-associated > Fungi > Mycelium > Unclassified | place: USA: North Carolina, Jones...
GTATTGTGACTACATTACAATGTGGTAACACTACTTGTAACTAAGAGTGACTAGTTAAGTGACAGTCCAGTGACAGAAGTATTCAAGGGTGACAAGTTGAGTCAGTGTCCTAATAATGGGTTAGTCCGGTGTTGTCCCATTTGGCACAGGTCCAAGAATAGAAAGAAAGATAGTCTGAGATTTCTCCAAAGAGTCCTGTTCATTCAGTGAGTCCATTGTCTCTTAGAGTCCTCAGACATTATCTGATGCATTACTGCATGATAATATTCTTGTCTAACATCGCCAACATTTCGTCTACTAACCACTCATTATCAGACCATGGCTGATAATAGTTATAGTCCCACTCGATGTTCATAATAGTACTTGGCAGAGGTTGAATGTGATGGTTGGGTCAGATAGTAAGGCAAGTGAGGTCACTTGTTTGGTCAGTTGGTCTGCTTGATCATTTCCTGGGATATCTTTGTGCCCTGGGCACTACATAATTGTCAAGGTATTGTTTGGTTTCTTCTCAAGCCACTGGAGCATATTTCAGTAAAAAGAGTGGGCGAGTAGCTGGCCCTGTCAAGGTTGGGAATCCATTACTGATACGATAACTGAAGTATTGTTGGTATATATATGAATATGGTATATCATGGGTAAGGGTTCTGTACTAGATATTGCAGCTTTGAGGCCTAGTACTAGACTAGTTAGTTCAGCATCATATACCTCTACTGTACCTCCTAGGCCAATTTTTCTCTTAAAAATCTCTTTTCTCTAGTGGAAACCTACTGCTGCAGCGTCTGTTCTGTATGTCCTCTTGCTTATCACCTTTTGTGAGCTATCAGTATAGACTATGATGTGGTTCATAGATGTCTTAAGGGGTGAGATAGAGTGTAGGTGATCTGACGTAGCTTTGTCTTTTTCAGTAGCTTTGTCTTGAATTGTGATTCTGTTTGAATAATCAGCATGGGTTTTTCACTAGGGGAGGAGAAGGAATGGAAAGACTTGTTCATGGGTATAGTCTGTGTGCGCTGCTATCCAGAGAAGCTAGGTAGTCCCTTTGGAAGGGTGATCTATGCTCTGTTGGTAGGTTAAGTATCTAGAATGAGACCAAGCAGGAGGAAGACGATGTAAGACTGGGTTTGTTATACTTAGTCTATTTAAGTGGATGCCAGCTTTTCTCTTCAGGTAATCTAACTGGAGGTGGATTGGGGGGATTACAGCTTCAACTTCTAGGACTTGAGTTAGTATAGTTCTGAAAGCTGTACAAATGATACACAGTACTCGGTTCTGGACTCGTCTTAGAGCTTTGGCATGTATTTTTTTTTTCTCCATCAAATAGCACTTGCATATGTTATGATGGGTAGGACGCATGTCCTATATAGTGTGCGTAGATTCAGGCATGAGAGGCCCCATATAGTGTTTGAAAGCATAGCAATATATCCAATAGCTGTCTTAGCTTTGGCTGATAGTTTTTTCATGTGTTCATTAAAGAGGAGTTTCCTGTCGAAGTGGATACCTAGCTATTGTATGGTAGGAGTCACTAGAATTTTGGTTTTGGAGCCATCTCATTCTGTGAGTTCAATATGGGTTGTAGGATCCCTACATTTCTTGCATCATGTATAATGCATGATTTCACGTTTATCCTAGTCTAGTGTGAGGCCTGCTTTTCAGAGCCACTGGTCAATGATTTTATATGCCTCAGCTAAGAGTGTGATGTTCAATGCAATTGATGTTAAAGAGACTGTTAGTTTGCCGTCATCAACATACATTAGAATACCTGTGTTGGTTGGCTTCGTAGCCTTTAGATGTTCAAGGATAGGAAGAGCATTTGCATCCTAGAACACCTCTAGGAGGCCTGCTAAGTAAAATGATACTAGAATGGGTGAGACAGGTGATCCTTGGGGGATTTTATTCTTTACTAGTTTTGAGCTTTCTCTGATGCTGTCAACATATATTGCTACTTCGTGCTTGTCTAGGAAGTTTGCTGTCTATTTTAGGTATTCTAGTGGTATATGTCTTTTCTACATCTCTAAAAGAAGGTGTTAGTGGTTTACAAAGTTAAAGAAGCCTTTGATGTCAAAGGTCAGTGCAGATGTTACTATGTTTTGGTTCCAGGCAGTGTATACATCATGTATAAATGTCATGGCTACATCAATTGTAAAAGAGTTTGACTGTCCACCAAATTGTGTCCCTAGAATTAGCTCATGCTTACCTACCATGTATGATGGCCTTTTTACAACAATTTTCTCTAGCAGTTTGCCTAGGCATTCCAATAAAGTAATGAGACGATATGCTCGGGGTTGTGAGTAGTCAGCTTTGTTAGGTTTTCTTAATGTTACTACTACTACTCGTCTCTATTGAACTGGGTGATAACCCATATTAAGACATCTTTGAAAGAGTGCTATGATTATATTAGCTGCTATTGGCTATGCCTACTTAATTAGTGTATATGTGATTTGGCTTGGGCCAAGTGCTATGTTTGAGTTAGTAGAGAATAAGACTTCACTTACCTCTGTGTGTGTGATCTCTGTATAGGGGAGTTTATTGGGTACTCTTTGGATGAGATTGGTTACTACTAGAACCGGGAGAGGTAGAGGTTCTTGGTATAGTGTATCTCAGAGTGTGTCACATTTTTCTTGTAATGTGATTGCTGGTGGAATACCTTGGCCACGTATGAGAGCAGGTATTGGATAATTGTGGTATCCTATAGTCTATTTGTATACAGACCATATATCCTGTGAGAAAATGTCTTCTAGGATCTGGTTAGCCTAAGTGTGTTTCACCTGGTATACCTGTCATTTGAAGAAGTTTTGTGTTTGTCTAATCTCAGCCTCTATATAAACATCACATATGCCTGTTTCCTCTATCTAGCTGTGTTTTGTATCTCTATACAATCAGATTAGTGCAGCCGATTCTGATAGACCTTCATTTTACCAAGGTTTTGCTTTGGGGCTTGGTTTGTGGATTTTGGCTGCTTTGATATTTGCTTGCTCGAATATTTGTATCAATTTGGTTGTGGCAACTTCTAGGGTGTCTACAGTAATGTCAGCTTCTTTGTCCATAATAATAGCAATGTCCTAAAAGTTAGCCTTGTAAGCCTCTTCAAAGGCTTTTACCTATTTTTTACAGTCTGTATCTTTAATATTAAATCTCTGCCCACAGATGTTGTTGCATGGTTCAATGTTGTTGAACAGAGTCCACTGGATTGTATAGTGGTCTGAGCTATATGCTATGTCTTGATTAACTGCCCAGTCTGAAGGACATGCGTTTTGTGTAGCTAGTCTATTAGCAAATGTGAGGTCAAGTACTGATAAACTCTTGTTTCTTGTATGCCCAAGATAGGTTGCTTCGTCTGGGGTATTAACGAGTCTAAAGCTATGTTGAGTAAGCCATTCAATTATTTCAGTAGTTTTCTTGATTGTATTGAACTCTATCTCAGTTTATCCATAGTAGATGGTGTATGTTCTAGTCTCCTGTGATAATAGTTAGTTGGTCAAGTGCTAGGGGTAGTTGGTGAATTATTTTTGATGCTCTATTATTTTTGCGATCTTTATCATTATACATATTGATTATCATTGTGGTTGGGTGTCCTAGAAAGCTTATAGTTAGAATTTGGACATCATGATCTTGAATAATATCTAATCTGAGTGCAATTTCAAGGCCTGGCCTACATTGAACATATGCCATAACTCTTGGCTCTGGGTCATCTGGTTTATATATGTTGAATGGGAGGATTAGGGTCTAAGCATTATGGCCAATAGGATCTTTTTTTCCGTCTGGTAATATCTTTGCCCATTAGGGTTCCTGTAGAAGTAAAATGTTAGCTTTGTCTAATTGTTCATTTAGGAGACCATGAGTAGCTGTTGGTTTTCTATTGCAGTTGAGCTATAGGACTTTGATCTGTGTATGTGATACAATCGTGTTGCTTATAGGTATACTACTCATAGTTTTGATTTGTATTTTATGAGGGCAGCAATGAGGGCTTGGCAGATTTCTACTTCAGGTATATTTGTAATATTAGCACTGGCTGTCTTAGCTAAGTTAGTAATATTTTTAACTTGGGGGGACGATGCAGTGTTCAGTATAGATGGGGTTGTGGGCTCTACTAGTACTTTCTGTATGTTTCGTGTGTTTCTAGGGACATATGTCCTTTTTGGTAGAGCTCTTGGTTAGTTGACTAATAATGTAGGATAGAAGAGACCTGAAGTTCTGTTGATTCCAACTCGAAGTTGTTGTTCTGGGCATCAGGTCCAGTTTGATGGGTGGTTTGTGTTTTGCCTACCTTTTCTTTTACAGTGAATACATGTTGCATTTGAATGAGAATCTCTGTTATCTGAGTCAGTAACCATGCTGTTGGTTGGAGATGTTTGGTTCTGGATAGAATGTAATGATTCTAGATGGTTATCTCTACAGATTCTGTATCGTGGTTTAGCAGCTTAATATCTAGCTATTCTGTAGTCGAATTCCCAGCACCTGTTACATTAGATAAGTGGGGGTCTATTTGACCAACCTCGGGTCTTGGCTATCACACCAAAGATTGAGAGAGTCTTGTGGTTTGTCAGGAATGTTTGATAGATTTCTTGTGAGTTTACTGCAAAGACCACTGGTGAGTAGTCTTGTTAGCTTAGTTCTGAGGCTGGGCAAACCCATCTGGGCTTGAGTACTATATGCTGAGTGATTGCCATATATTCAGGATTAGAGTATTGGAGGTTTTCATGAATAAACTCAAGAGAGTATATGTCTTTGCTGTCGCTATCTTGTATACCTGTTCTGATATTATTTATCTCAATCTTGAACCACTTTTTATCTTCTCTAATTGTGCCTGTTGCTCCTGGTATGATAACATTAGCAATACCCTCTGTGAATGAGATAATATCAGCTGCTATTGTATCTGAGCATATGATAACAATACAGTTCTCCTATAGGTTCTATTTGACTGCTGTGACTACTTGGTTGTCTGGTATGCCATTTGATTTAAGGAGTTGGTTGATGTCGTTTACAATTGTGAGATTGTCTTCTCTCAATGTGGTGTTTGTGTCTGGTGGAAAGCATACTACAAGGCATGTTGGATCGTGTACCTTGTTTGGATTGGATATTTTAGGATTATGGGTGACTAGTAATCTAGTTGTTGGGGTTGGGGTCTTGGATGGGGAGTTGATTGCCTAGGCATAGGATTTGGTTAGTGTTTGAGGTGCATGTTTACTAGCCTCTAAGCCTTCTTTGGATTCAGTAATTCTTGGGCTTCTTTTCCTGGGCTCATTTATCTGTTCACTTAGTTTATCTACTTTTTCAGTTAGTTTGGCTAGGGTTTCTAGGATTTGCTTATCTGGTTGGGTTCTATTATAGGAAGTAGATGCTGGGGGTTTTCCTGTGATGACACTCAACAGCTCTGGTGCTTTGTCTATAATGTGGAATTCTGTAATAGAGGGGGATTTGGTCAGCATTAGTATATTTTTGGCTATTATTTTGGCTTTGCTTATGCTTCTGAGGAGAATAGCTCTTAATGCTGGATATGAGTCTGTTTGATGTGTGTAGGGGTGCAGTGTTCCACTATGACTTGGGTTGAAGTTGCATTGACCAAACAATTCATCCTCATTCATTTCATTTGCCCATATCCCTTTTTGGCTCTTGGTAGATGGATCATGTCTGGGGCATTTTGGGTTCCTTGTTGGGGTAGCTAAGAGTGAGTAGTCTATAGGTTTAGCTTGGTATCCTGCCTGAGGGCTTAATAGTTGTGCTGTGCTGATGCTTCTTGGAGGACCAAGTATATTATGTGGATTGTTTTCGCTGGATGTATCTCCAGCATTATACATGACCATATCTTTGCATGGGAAATTTTTGTTAATGATGGTTCATGTGAGAGAGGCATGTTAATGGGTATTAGAAAGTAGTATACAGACTATGTAGTAGTTATATAAGTAGTATACAAAAAATAACAGGAACTCCATTGAGTTCTCCTTATTAACTCAGATAAGGAGTGAGACTAAGTTATCTCAACTAAGTATGATCCCAAGTTTTTCTAGTTGGTATTCTCTCAGATTTCACCTTTCCAAACACTTTTCTCTACTTCCAAAATTTCCTTGGGACTATTTTCTCAATTCTCTTCTATTTTTTTTTTCTTTTCCCAATTTTTCTTATTGTCTATTATCCATCTGACAATTTTCTCTTCCTCTAGGGTTACTACTATTTTTTCTCTTTTGACTTTCTTTTCTTCTCTCTTTTGTCCTATTCTATCACACAAGGGTAGACATCTTGTTATTTTGACCTCTCTCATTTCCCAATTTATTTCTGGGTTATGAGCTTGTAACCACAGTATTTCCAGGATTATGTTTGTTTTTCCCAGATCACATATATCCATCCTTATTCTCTTCACACAATTTTTGTAATACACATTCACTTCTATTTGATATATAATTGCTCTTGCACTATTATTCGTCCTATCCATATTTCTTACTTGTATTGGCCTCTCTAATCTTTGTAGCTTGAACCTATGTCTAGCTGCTATCTTTCTGTCCATAAAAATCCCTATTGTACCACTATCCAAAAGCACTTTTACTATTATGTTTTCATGCATATTTATCTTTTCTACCTTGATATTTAACCATATTTCTCTTAGCATTTTGAATGTTCTCCTGATATTCCTTTGGTTACTTCTTTCTTTTTCTATGCTTTCCAGAGCCCTTGCCCATATGCCACTTTGTTGCACCTTTCTCTCAGTAGAGTATGCCACCTTCCTCTTTTTTTTCTTTTGGTATCCACACCATTTCAGTTCTTCTAGCTGCCTCCTTGAGATCACCCTTTGTTTCCTGTTTTCTTTCACATGACATCCCTGTTTTCCACACCTTTTGCATGCCAAGTAAGATACCACAACTTCCTTGGTATATTATCCCAACTCTAGTAGACACATCTTATCAAAGATGCCTTTTCTACAGTACTTCTGTACCTTCCATCATAAGATGCACACTAGACTTCTCCTTTATCCTTTTTACTATGTCTCTTGTGGTCTTGCCATATATGCTGCTTTTTTCCTCTTCTTGTCTTCTCTTCTCTTTTTTCCTAAGGGGACATTTCCTGTATTTGTGCTCCTTTTCTCTATACTTGAAGCATTCTACTACTATCTCCTCTTATCTTTTTATTATTCTTTTTTCTACCTCACATTGCATTATCCTACTTGTCAACATCTTAAATTTATTTTGGAAAACAATTTTCTCTTTTTCTTTCTCTCCTCTATTCCTGCAGTTTTGGACCAGGTGCCCAAACTTCTTATAGCAACAACACAGCTTTTCTTGTCTTTCTTTTAATTCTTTCCTCAGTTTAACAAGGAAGTATTTTTGTTTGAGCAAGTCACTCATAAGAGTATTGTATTGTTATAGAGATATGATGTTATGTTTCTATGATGGTATAGAATTAATGGTTAGTCTTGCTAATTACAACTATGTCTATTAGGACACAAGATCTTTACCCAACCAGAGTCATACTGTCATGACTTGGCAAAACAGCTAAGTCATTTTCTATTTTTCTTTTTGTTTTCTTTTCCTTTATTTAGTTAGATCATTACTAAGGTAGAGCATGGGAAAGCATTATGTGACAGTCATATAGTCACAAAGCATGATATCAGTCATAGTCATAGTCACAACATGTGATAAGGTAAACACATGATGGGAATAACATGAGGACCACAGGAGGATGTTGCATAGCCACTATAGTAAAATGTATAAGTAGTATATAGAATCAAATGGGAACTCTATCAAGTTCTCCTTGTTAACTCTGACTTGGAGTGGATTTAAGTCATTGCAGCTAGAGTCTTACACCTACTGCCCTACTAACTACTGCCCTAATAATAGGATTATACAATCACTCCATAGAGGAGATCCCTACTCTAGACAGCCTTCTAAGAAGTAACTGTCACTTCTCTGCATAGACAGATGACAATGTACTTGTAGCATGAAGTTTATACTAAGAAAATAGTACAAGTAACTATATAGCCTACTTGATTGCAAGGTTAGGTCTTAGTGGTAATATCTAAGCTTAGTACTACACTTCCATCTACAGTTCCTAACTGACTACAAAGTCCCTTAAGCCAAGGGCCTAGCTATATATGGAAGTGACTAGTAATTGTAATGACCACTGGTTAAGGGTCGATAAGTAATAAAAGTAAGAGAAGCAAGGTTCAAGATAGACAGTGCTCTAGAAGTGGAATTAAGTTCTGGTATAGTGACTTAGCCTAGATAACTTAATCACTCTCTAAGTCTGAATTGACAAGAAGAACTCAATGGAGTTTCCATTAGATTTTCTATACTACTTATACAACTACTACATGGTCTGTGTACTATTTTCATGTGACTTATCATGTGATATGACATTGTGACTTTTCTATTTCATATGACTATGACTGTATAACACTTGTGATATAACACTTTCCTGCACTTCTTCCTATGTAGTAAGTTCAAAAGAAAAAGAAAAAGAAAAGAAATATAAATAATGACTAAGCTGTTTTGCCAAGTCATGACACTAGTCAAAAGAAAGAACAACTTTTCCTAGACTTCAAGGATGAAAAGCAATACATCATTAAACCCACCTATGCCAAAGGTGGTTTATGGCTCCCTTTTATCAGGTTCACTAATACATTGTGTGCCCATTTCACTTGCATAACCATGGGCCATACCCCTATTGGTAAGTACTGCCAATGCTTTTTTCCCAACTCCTCTCTCAAGTGTCCTTGCAACCAAGTGAATGTATAAACATGCAAATATATTGTTATACAGTGTGATCTCCATGACCCCTTCACAAGACCATGTAACATCATCATTAATAGCTTTGCCTATTTCCTGGTGGATAACCCTATAGCCTTTTGTTTTGACAATGGTTGAAATTCTCTCAAGGCTCAGCCCTAGAAGCACAGTCCTACATCTTCTAATCCCCCTTTTCTTTTCTTCTTTCTCTTTTCCTTTTAGTTAGTTGTGTTTCATTATTTAAGTAGATACATTGTATCTACCACAGTCTACCTACAAGCCCCATGTAATAAATTGTCAAAATTTTTTAAAAAAAACATTTGATTTGCAACCTCAAGACATATGATGGAATCAAACTATAAATAGCATAGAAAACTTAAATAAACCATATCACATGACTAAACCATGCATTTGATATATCAAATATTCCAGAAAGGCATGTGACAATGAGATAGTAGTGCACAAGCAGAAATTGTATAAACAGTGTACCAATACAGCAGAGAACTCTATTGAGTTCTTTCTGAACCATTATCTACTTAATAGAACTCTAAGTCATTAAGGCTTGCATTAACAAAGAGATTTCTCCAAAGAGTCAGTTCTGTTCATTCAGATGAATCTAATGTTCAAACTTTTAACAATGTATGGTTACATCATTGCTTTCTTTGTCCAACAGTGCCAGCATTTCTTCTACTAACCACTCATTATCAGACCAGGGCTGATAGTAGTTGTAGTCCCACTGCAGGTTCATAAGCACTACTTTCCTATAGTCATGTGGAATGCTAGAATGTTCTACCTGCTTATATAACCCAGTCACATGTCCTGTGTTATTTATAGACCAAGTCCATTAAATGTTTGTATATTCAAGATAAAGTACCAGAAGGCTAGTGAAATATTGTCTTCTTGGAGCATCTCATAACATGGATATTACAACTACCAGGCCTGAATTTCTACAGAGTGTGATACAAATACATGAGTAATAGGTTGACATATGAAGAGGTTGAATGTGATGTTAGTAGAATGAAATGAACTCAGAATTAGTAGAGGTGCATCCTTGTCTAATTCCCTGCCAGCCATGTGTCACAGTCACACCACATTCTTATTCTTTATGCAGTGGGTATAACACTTAGATTGAATAAAGAGATACCCTGAAAACACTCTATTGTCATACTCTTCAGGTTCTAATGACAAGCACATCTCGCAGCACATCTCGCAGTAACAAGTTTAGGGCACAAACATCTCGTCCTCCGTCAAATGGCACATCAGAGTCGCACAACACCTCTGAAACCGCTCAGCTTGAAAGTGTCGAAGCCTCTGAAGATGAAGAAAGTCAATGGGAAGATGTGTCAGAACCTCAAAATGAAGCTCAGACTCCCTCGAAGGACTCTGCCAACCTATATCTCCCAGGCGCCCTCTGACATCGAACCCACGGAGACGTAAACACACTCGGAGTGGCCTCACTCTCACAGACAAGCTTCCAACTTCTGGAGTCACTATCGGTCTTGGTGCAGGGACGTCGTTGAAGGACAAGATACCGGAGAAGAAATACGAGGAATCTCTTCAACAAGAATCCTTTATCCAAGAGCGCAAATTTCCTGCCCTTGCGTCCAAGGAACAGGCGCAGAGCGCACCACTCCTCTCAAAAGAAGACTTGGTGGATGGAGTTATTCAGGGCGTTTCGTTCAGTAGTCGATACATCTTCGACGTCTGCCGAACGGCTCTGGCTCTTTTGCGAAAGCCTCTCGGTTTCTTATTATTCCTTTCCGTGCTAGCCTTAATATTGTCAAGTA
>Ga0153991_1000459_pt1 | contig 10429 bp, 4 predicted proteins | sample TSNC075MetaG_FD_104681 | JGI IMG/M metagenome (GOLD analysis project Ga0153991, IMG submission 104681) | Attine ant fungus gardens microbial communities from North Carolina, USA - TSNC075 MetaG | ecosystem: Host-associated > Fungi > Mycelium > Unclassified | place: USA: North Carolina, Jones Lake...
GATCATTAAAAACATGTCTATCGCCAGGTTAGCCAGGAATCTACCTAGGCATGAAGATTTCGAAATTTAGAAGATAGGGGCAATATATACATTTTGATTCTATGACGTAGTGCACCGGATATGGTTGCCGGTGCGATCTGTATGATTAAGCCTAGTACCAGCATCATGCCACAGTTCGGGGAGGGAGCGCTTGGAAAATGGGATGAAGAACGTAATTTTCATTGTTACTGATGCGGTCCCCTTTACGTTTTCGTATTCAAGTTCATGTATCAGATCGGCCTCCTTTTTTTTCCAGAGTTATTTCGACATCCTGCGGTGAAAGCCAAGTGGGTCATGTGTAGTGATAGTGTCCCACGTTTTTCTTTGTTCCAATTTGTGATTGTCTCACATTTCTCTTATTCCTATACTCTTGATCACATCTGATGAAAGATCATAGTTCTTAATTTGTGCTGAGGAATAACATTTTTTATCACAAGTCAATTGAAGAAGACTATGGTTCATTGGAAAAATTGTACTAGAAGAGAAATATTCAAGTACTTGTCTAAGAAAATATGCTTTTACAAATACTATATGAAAGACTATTCATAAGAGTATTCAGTACTTTTATTTTCCTCATCTCTCTTTATCACCATGATTGTTTTTCTATTTTTATGATTACAAGGTTTGCAACCATGCCTTTAGCATGGTTGGTCACCTCTACCAATTCTGACTATACAAAGGTTACCTATGATGATTAATTCATTAGGTGACAAAGAATAGTATGACTATTGGAGAGAAGATATACCTCTAGATGATCACCATGAGGTTAACTATCTGGAGAAAGACAAGTATGAGTGGTTATTCAACTTACTAGATGAATAGCAATAGACATAAGGGATGGAATGGGAGGACTGGACTTCTTGTCATTTTTATTATTATTTTCTTTTATTTCATTTTAACTATTTAATCCTCTTGTTTATGTACTCCTAATTATTTACTTTTGTAGGATCATGATACAAACTAATTTTCTCCTATCTTAGAATAGTATAAATATAGAGTAGCTATATTATAGTTCTGCAGTCTAATGTCTATAAAGAACTATATTGCTTAGAAGTTACCCTACAAGGTACACAACTAGTATTATTTGTCTAAAGAACAATATTGCTATACAAGCATAGTAAGTCTACATTATGCTAGTTGTCCAAAATAAGCTTATCTTAGAAGTCACCTTGTAAGGTGTACAACTGAGGCATATAGGTAGTCTAGCCATCCTAATATATAGTACTAAATACAGTCCAAAATAGCTATATCTTTGACAATACAACAATAACACTGTAGTTATCCTATGTCAACCTATGTCATAACTTGGCAAAATAGCTAAGTGTCATGACTTGGCAAAACAGCTAAGTTATTATTTATATTTCTTTTTCTTTTTTTTCTTTTATCTTGGATTTACTACACAGAAGGAAGTGCAGGAAAGTGTCACATCACAAGTGTCACAGTCACATGACAGGAAGTCACAGCATCACATCACATGATGGGTCACATGATAGGCATGGGAAAGTAGTGCACAGACCATATAGTAGTTGTATAAGTAGTATAGAAAATCTAATAGGAATTCTATCGAGTTCTCTTTGTCAATCGCTGAACAAAGAGCAGTTGGCTTAATTCTGGCTTGGAGTTTAGCTTTCTTACACTAAGTTATTAAAGAGATATGTAACTCAGATATCATACAGATGAGTAGATGGCTAAGTATATTTACCTAAAAAGATGTATAACTACAGAGTTACCATTAGTGTATATTGTAATGATAGTTTAGTATATTGTCAAATATAGGAAGAAAGATAATGAAGTGGAGGAGTTATAAATAGATTTATACTCTGGGACAGATGTATAGTACTACTTTGGAGAATAAATAGTATTTAGCAATAGTAGAAACCTAAGAAAGCAGGCTCTAGCAAACAGGACAAAACATTGGAGCGGAGTACAACTTGATAAACGACCTTGGCTTTAACTTATGTGTTGTGCCCCAGTCTCTAGTCGTGAGGTCAGTCACTTATTTTGGAATGAGGGTAAGTTGGCAGAGTAGAGGTCCTAGGGATATAGGATAAAGATGGAAGTGGACAAGAATAGGATTAGGACCAAATGACATTAATTTACAAACTAAGGAAATATACTGTAACTACTCAATACTTATAGGAAGTTCTGAATAGGAGGAGAGTAGTCTACTATGCTATCCTACTAATTATAATTTCAGGAGAATTATTAGGAGAAATAGATTACATAATTGTCAGATTTCCAGAATATGACATATATTCTCACCTCAGATGTTATACAAATGAGTAGATAGCTAAAAGAGGATTCTTCATTATATATGTATATATATATCTGCTCTATCTTTAATAAGTACCTGACTAGTATAACTATCTCAAAGATAGATATAAGTAATCTAGTGAGTATCTGGTCAGTCATGTCCCCTAATAACAATACCATATAAATATAGTTGTCTAGTTCAACATTCCCTCTTGACCAATATACTCGTAGGGTTTGTATTGAGGTTCATATAAAATACTAGCTTTCATATTATCTCTCAAAGCAGCAATTTGGTTAGTATATTGGCAATGTTGTCTATGAAGAATATGTAGTGGAATTGAATGTTTCTAGAGGCTACTCATTCTTTTACAAAATGGTGCTAGACATCAATGTGCTTTGTTCTCTGATAACTCTTGTTATTAAGACAATTTTATATTGTACTAGTATTGTTTGTGAAAATGGTGATAGGCTTGGTAGCAGGTAATCCTATTTCTTCAAAAAATTTTGAGAGTTATAAAGTGTAAAAAAACTAAACTCTAAGCTAAAATTAAGCCAACTGCTCTTTGTTTAGCAATTGACAAAGAGAACTCAATAGAGTTCCCATTAGATTTGCTATACTATATATACAATTACTATTGTGGCTATGTACCTTGTCTCCCATAGTTCTCATGTCCATCAGCTGACTTCTTTGTCATATGCTGTAACTGTGACTATGACTCCATGTGACATGACCATTTGTGACTCTGTGACTATCATGTGATATTTCCCATGCTCCACCTTAGTAATAATCTAAAAGAAAAGAAAAAAAAGAAAAGAAATATAAATATTAACTTAGCTATTTTGCCAAGTCATGACATAGAGCTTAAGTTATAGCACATGAGGAGGTCATATATTTAGCTTTTACTGTGGATAATGTAACTGTATCTTATTGCTTACTTTTCCAAGAGTCTTGCTACTAGGAAAACTATGCTATTTGTTGACCTTCTTATGTTATGACATTCTGCAAAGTTGTCAAGAACGGAATTATGGAAGATGGAGAAGCAAAGTAATAGATAAAAATACTCTCTAGAAATGGAGTAATATACTATGTCAGAAAAGAATATTACTTAATGATAGTGTAAACTCCAAAGGAAGGCTCTAGTAGAAGGTAAAAGATATTGGAGTGGAATACAACTTTAATGAATGACCTTGGCTTCAGCTTATGTGTTATGCCCCAGTCTCTGGTCATGAGGTAGTTATGTATTTCAGAGTAGAGGGAAGTTATCGAAGAAGAGGTCTTAAGGAAATGAACCAGGAATCCAAATTGGATAGGGAGAGGGTTAGGACCAGATAATGTTAATTTATAGACTGAGGAATTACACTATAACTACACAGTATTTATAGGAAGTCCGTAATAGGAGGAGAGTAGTCTACTATGCTATCCTACTATTATTAATTTTAGGAGAATTGTTAGGAGAAATAAATTACATAATCATCATATTTCCAGAATATAACAAAAGTCTGAGTTAACATATCCTATAGGATTTAGTTCTCCCCTTGCTTATTATATGATTTTATAACCAATAGTTTCTCTTATATAACCCATAACATGCTTTAGTGCCTTCTAGTATGCCTTGCCTGGCTTGTGAGCAAAATATGTCAAGAGACTAACTACAAATGCTAAGTCAAGTCTTGTTACAACTTGAAGCCACATTAGTGATCCTAATATTTTGCAGTATAGTATATTCTTTATTTTATTCTCCTCTTTTGCTGATAATGGACAATCTTCTATTAATAGTAATATTCCAGGAGAAAAAAAAGTAGACAGTGGTGTACAATGGCTCATGTTGAACTAGTTTAGCAATCACTTGTAGTAGGCCTATTAAGAGAGAGTTATTATCACAAACTTCATTCAGCCATATCTCTATCAATTCTTCAAAGATTCCCACGGTCTTAACAGCTATGGAAAGCCCTCAAAAAGACCTTTTGATCGATGCTAGTCACATCTTGAGACAATCAATATTGGTCGAGATATTAAGCAGATCAACTGGTAACCACCATATTACCATTTATTAAATTGCTAATATCTCAGAAACTGCCATGATCAATGCTTTGGTTCTAGGCTCAGCAGAAGCCTTCTTTATAATGCTCAGAATGAGCCTAAAACAACCTCAAGGCAATTAATATTAGTAGAGATATGAAGACCTCAATGTTTGCACATAGACTTCATTAATTACCTATAGATAGCTATCTGTCCTTTTCTTAGAACAAAGGATAACCTCCATATGGTTAAGTTATCACTATTTCTAGCACAAAGGCACTACCATATATAGAACAATAGGTAGTAGCATATAATGATCTGTTCTAGTACATAGACCATCACAATTCTGTATATAAGAACACCTTGTCTAAGGATTAGACCTCAGACTTAACATCTTTTGTCACTTGTCTAACTTTGCATTTTTGAACTCTTTAAAGTATTAAATCACCCATCACAAATAGTAAGTGACCTTTTGTGATAGTTAGAAATGACTTCAGGAGAGAAGTTGCTCTAGAGGGCTTGGTCTCAATGATAAGTTGTGCCTACCTCTATACTTGCCCCTTTTGGGTTCCAATAGGATTTAATTTGAGAGAAGAAAGGATCAGAGTATCAACAGAGTGGAGTTTACCCAAGGGAGAATGAAACTAAGGTAATTACAGTAAATAGAATTACTTAAATAATTCAGAGGGTTCTGGAGTGGCTGATGATAAGCTGACTAATCCATGCATGTGTGTGATGCACACACAGTATGTATCATGGTGTCACCATCATGACAGCTTACTGGCTAGTGATTCTGTGTGGTTTTTATTCCTTTGGCAAGAATCATATCCTTCTACATATTGTTTTATCTCCTTTGTAACCCCTGGCCACCAAAAGTTTTGAGTAACTAGTTTTACCATTTTTTACTGCCCTTCATAGCCTCTTACTGGCATATCATAGTGCAACCTACTGATCTCTGCTCTTAATTTGTTATTCTTAGATATATAGACTTTTTTCTTCTTACACATAATGTTATCTACTTCTCTCCACTTCTCATCTCTCAGCATTTTCACTCTTGCTTATTTCATTTCCTCCACTACCTTTACTACTTCATTATTTTTTATCCTAGACTGTTTAACCTTTTTGAGTAGATTTGTCCCTTCTATGATTATCTCCACTACTTCTATTTTCCTCACTTTTAGCCACTCTGGCTTTACTAACATCTCATTCTCATTGTCTTTTTCTACTCCTATTTCTCAGTCTGGTCTTCTGCTCAGACTGTCTACTTTATCTATCTTACTTCTAGGAACATGTTTCAATGTAAAATCAAATCTTGATAGGTATAATGCCTATTTTGCTTATTTGCAATTCAATTTCTATGCCTTCATAAATATTCAAGATTCTTGTGATCTGTCTAGATCTTGAATTTAGTTGTTATTTTTTCCAAGAAGTACCTCTATGCCTCTAAGCATTTGATTACTACTAGTATCTCTTTATCATATATTTTGTAGTTCCTCTCTGTATTACTTAACAATTTAAAAATAAAAGCAACTGGTCTCCATAATTTATTGGAGTATTTCATTGATAATACTCCTCTAGTAATGTAATTTAAAGCATTTGCTTCTATCCAAAATTCTTTGTCTAGATCAGGGACTACTAATACTAGTCTAGTAGTAAAGACTTGTTTGAGCTCTTTAAATACCTTTTGCTATTCACTTCCCTATTGCCATTTCACATTTTTCCTCATCAATATATTCATTAGCCTAGCTACTCAAGCAAAGTCTTTAATGAACCTCTTATAATAATTTGTGAGCCCAAAAATTTTCTAACATCTTTTATATTCTTTGGTAATCCTATCTTCTTTACTTTTCATACATACTTTTCTGGCTTGATGTACAAGTCATTTTCTTCTAACCTTCTTAATATTTCTTTTACAATTTCATCATGTTCTTCCTTTATCTAGGTTCCTACTAGCACATTGTTCACAAATGCAGTAACTTTTCCTTCATTGATTAGGTCCCTTAGAATTTCATTTATTATCACCTAGAATATAACTGGTGAGTTTGTTATTCAAAAAAACATAACAGTTAGCTCGAAAGAGCCCACATACATTGTAAATATTCTCTTTTACTCATCTTCTTCTTTTATTCTTATATTGTTGAAACCCTATCTTAGATCCATTTTAGTAAACACTTTTTTACTATTTATATTGTCAATTAGATCTGTAATTAGTGGTAGTGAATAGTTATTTTTCACTATCTAGTTGTTCAGATTTCAGTAATCCATTACTATCTTCTTCTTTCCACTCTTTTTGCCCACAAAGAATACTGGCAATATTTGAGGGGATTTTGATGATCTGATGTACCCTTTTCTTAGTTAGTTATCTACAAGCTTCTGGACCTTCTCTCTTTCATTCTTAGACAAAGGGTATATTCTTTCCTTTCATGGTTTAAATATCTTCTTGAGATCTATTATGTGATCCTAAAATTTTCTCATTGGTTTTATTTCTGACTCTACCTTTCCAAAGACCTTTCTCCACTTCCAGAACCTCTTTGGTACTATCTCTTCAATTTTCCTATGATTCTCTTCTATTTCTTTTTCTTTTTTCCAATCTTCCTTATTATTTATTGCTCATCTGACAATCTTCTCTTCCTTTAGGGTTACTATCCTCTTTCCCCTTTTAACCTTTCTTTCTTTCTTCTTTATACTTCTTCTACATAGCAGTGGACATCTCATCATTTTAACTTGTTCAGTTTTCTAATCAATTTTAGGATTGTGAGCCTATAACCATGGCATTTCTAATATCATATTTGTCTTTTCTAAATCACATATGTCCATTCTCATCCTTTCTACATGATTCTTGTAATACACATTCACTTCTACTTGATGTGTAATTGCTCCTATACTGTTATTTGTGTCATCTATATTTCTGACTATTATTGGCCTTTCTAACTTGTGCAGCCTGAAACCATGTCTTGCTACTATTTTTCAGTCCATAAACATTCCAGTTATACCACTATCCAAGAGTGCTTTGACTATTACTTCTTTATGAGTGTCTATTTTTTCTACTCTGATATTTAATCACACCTCTCTTAGCATTTTGAACGTTTTCCTAAGATTCCTTTGTTTATCCCTCTCTTTTGCTGTGCTTTCTGGGGCTCTTATCTATGCACTACTCTGTTGCACTTTTCCTTTTGTGAGGCACGCTGCCTTTTTTTTCTCTTTTTTTAGACATTCATACTACTTCAGTTTTTCTAACTGCTTTCTAGAAATCACCCCTTACCCCTTGTTCTCCTCTATATGTCATCCTTGTTTTTCATACTCTTCGCATACTAAGTATGACACAATCACCTCCCTTGTATACCATTCTAATACTAATAGGCATACCTCATCAAGGATACCTTTCCTGTAGTGTTCCTGTGTTTTCTATTGTAAGATGTATACTAGACTTTTCTTCCACTTTTCTTGCTGTACTTTTTGTGGTATAGCTATATATACTACTATCTTCTCTGCTCATTTTCTTCTTTCCTCTTTCCTCTTTGGGCACTCTTTGCATCAGTGCCCTTCTCCCCCATACTTAAAGCATTGTACTGTTTTCTCTTTTTCTTGCCTTCTCACCACTTCTTCTCTTATTTCACACTGTATTACTCTGCTAGCCAACATTGCAGATTTATTTTGGGGAACTGACTTTTCCTTTTCTTTTTCTTTTCTATTTCTACAGTTTCAGGCCAAGTGTCTGAACTTCTTGCAACACCAGCAAATTTTTCTCTTTTATTCTTCTAATTCTGCTCTTAATTTAGCAAGAGCTTATTTTTTATTGAGCAAGTTGCTCATAAGGGAGTTATATTGAGTTTGAGACATTGTGTTGATATCCCAAGGGTATGGATATAATGTTTTGATCTTACTTATTATAACTATGTCTGTTGGGGCACAAGATCTTCACCTAACCAGAGTTCTACTGCCCTACTAACTACTGCCTTAATAATAGAGTCAGACTATTATCCAATGGATAGGATCTCTACTCTAGATGGCCTTCTAAAAGTAATTGTTACTTCTCTGCATGTACTACTTACAATAGAGCACAGCAGAAGGTTTCTACTAAGAACAGTACAAGTATATTATGCAATACCACTTAATTATAAAGTCAGGTCTTGAACATAATACCTGAGCTTAATACTATACCTCCACCTGTAGTCCCTAACTAACTGCAAAGTCCCCTTAAGCCAAGGGCCTTATCATGACTTAAGTAATTATGTATATTTTTTTTTCTCTTAGACTTACTACATAGGAAGGAGTGCAAGAAAGTATCATGTCACAAGTGTCACATAGTCACAGTCACATAAAATAGGAAGTCACAACATCACATCACATGATGTCACATGATGGTGTGGGAAAACAGTATACAGACTATGTAGTAGTTGTATAAGTAGTATAGAAAATCTAATGGAAACTCTATTGAGTTCTCCTTGTCAACTCAGACTTGTGTCATGACTTGGCAAAACAGCTAAGTCAATATTTATATTTCTTTTCTTTTTCTTTTCTTTTATTTTCTTATTGATAGACATGTGAGAGAAGAATAACTCATAGAGAAGCATGGTAAAGAGAGGTGCAAAAGAAAATTACATACTGAGACAAACAAAACAATGATATGCTAGCTCCTAATTGCATGCTAAAGGTTTGAGGGGAGATAATCAAAGATGAAGGTTATAAATAAATAAAAAAGTAAAATTGTATGCAACTCTAATAAAATATATGTTGGTTGTTGTGAAATGAATGTAAAATCTCTCTAGATTGGTGTCACATAGCCTCCCTAAGGTGTCAACCTTTACACACCATGACTAGACTCAACTGGAAAGTACAGTTAGTTGATCACTTATAGACTCTCTACACTCAGTTGCCCCCTTGTCTACACCTCCAACATCAAACCTTACAGGTGTGATGCAATCCAAGTGTGTACCTAGCCAAGCTTTCCCAGCCTACTGTCCTCTCCAAAGCCTGCCCAAGTTGCATCTGCTATTCCTCTCTAGATTGAGTTCTAGGTATATTCTGTGTTTTGCTTAAGATATCCTACTGACTCTGAACTCTTACACTCAATAGTTTTGCATTTTACAATTCCAGAGGCAGTAATGATAGAGGTAAGTGCCAAGAGATTCTTCTTCCTTTGTCATCTTGCCCTGGATACTATATTAAAGTTATTACAAAGCTCTGAAACTCAAGGAATAAAATATAAAAAGGAAACTATTACTACTTTTAGGATTCTCTTGGCTCTTTTTTGTTCTAAGTCCTCCCAAAATCCTACTGATAATGCATCCCTCTCCTATTTTTATGATGACATGTCCTCTCACCAAGTCCTTCCCATCAAAGATAATACATCTTCATTGCTACTTTCTTCTAGAATATTCTTTCTTCTCCTTTTATCATTCTCTTGATGTTGCTTTATAATTTGGACTTCCTTGATTACCTATTAAACAGTTAGTAAGTCCCAATCAATGTCTAGTATCTCCAAGTCACGTCCTAGAGGTCATTTATCTAAATATAATTGATCTGATGCCATCAATGCTTATTTGCAATTAACAGCCTATCTGACTAAGTTTGTCACTGGTATACTGCTGGTTCTAGAGTTCAAGTGTTCTATTTCTTTCAAGGTGTATCCTATACAAAGTGGATCTAGAACATTTTCCTCCAATAATTTTGTTTATAACCTGATGCCAGCTTATCTTACTTGTCTCCCGAGGTATTTGCATGAGCTCTAGGTCCAGTTCTACCTACTCACTATTTCACATAACACTTTAGTACATTCTAAGAACTGATAATAGGTTCTAGAGCGAATTCTAATTAGGAATTTGTTAGTATAAGGTATATCAAATGTATCACAAAAGGTCACTTACTAATTTGTGATTGATGATTTGATACTTGAGAAGTTCAAAAATGCGAAGTTTAGACAATGACAAAAGATGTTGTTAAGTCTGAGATCTAATCCTCAGACTATGAGTCCTTATATACAAAAAAGTGATAGTCTGTGCACTAGTACAGATCATCACCTGATTACTACCTATTGTTCTACATATGGTAGTGTCTTTGTGCTAAAATAATGATAACCTAACCATATGGAGGCTGTCCTTTGTTCTAAGAAAAGGA
>Ga0153991_1000465_pt1 | contig 10390 bp, 14 predicted proteins | sample TSNC075MetaG_FD_104681 | JGI IMG/M metagenome (GOLD analysis project Ga0153991, IMG submission 104681) | Attine ant fungus gardens microbial communities from North Carolina, USA - TSNC075 MetaG | ecosystem: Host-associated > Fungi > Mycelium > Unclassified | place: USA: North Carolina, Jones...
AGTCTTGATGACTCAAGGACCACTCTAGGTGAGTGTTTAGGAAGAACTCGATGGAGTTCTCCGTTGGATTGGACTACCTACTTATACTACTTTTACAAGTGGCTGTATACTACTAGTCCACGATCACATGTCCTTCTAGAATGTTCTACAATCACCTGACCTTGTCACATGATACGATTACCTAAGTTTCCATTTATATCTTGTCTTTATTGTATGACTTGATATTTGCAATTAGGTATTTGAATGCATGGGAAAATTTTTCCTTCTTAGGGCTCTCATAACATGGCCCCCCCTTCAAGATTCCTCGTCCCAAGGAATTTTTCCATTGATTCCAATTTTCGTCCCATCTCTTCTCTCTTTCCCTTTCATATCTTTTTCTCCCCCATCCATATAATAGTTTAGCTGTAAATTCTCTTGGTAATTCTCGACTAAACTCCTTTTCTTCTTTTTCCAGCTCCTGTCACCTAAGTTCTTCTGTCTCTTTCCCGTACTCCCTCTCAAACTCTTCTACCAGTTTTTTTGCATTTCCTAAGTTCTCCCTATTTTCTCACATATCTTCCTCCGCCATATACCCTTTCCATCGTACCAAGAACTTCTCCTTTCCCCGTACTACTCGTTTATTCAAGATTTTTTCCACCTCGAATTCTTCTTCCCCTTCGATGATGACCGGTTTTGGTGGTATCTTCTTCTAACCCTCTATCTGTGGTTGGTATAGTCGTACTCTACTTACGTTTACTACAGGATGTATTTTAATAGTTTTGGGTAATTCCAACTCTATTATGTTGCTAGAGACGATCCTCTTGACTTTATAAGGTCCTACGAAGCGTTCCATTAATTTTTCCGATCTTCTCCCTTTCATCTGCTATTTCAGGTCCTTTGTACTCAACAGTACTAAGTCCCCCACTCTGTATTTCTCTCCCTTTCCCTGTTTTCTATCTGCAAACTTCTTCATTTCTTCCTGAGCCTTCCCTAACGCTGCCTTTGCCTCCTCCTGGATTTTCCTCATTTTCTCCACAAATTTCCCTGCTGCCTTGTACTTTCCTTTCCTTCTCCCCTCAAATCCCATCCTTGGGTTTTGCCTGTAATTTACTTTGAACAGTGATACTTTTGTCGTTGTATGGATTTTGTTGTTGTATGCAAATTCCGCCGTTCTTAGCCAATCCAGCCACTGTTCTTGTCTATGGTCGATAAAAACCCTCAGATACTGTTCTAACTCCTGGTTCACCCTTTCTGTTTGCCCATCCATTTGCGGGTGATAGGCCGTCGAAAGTTTAGTTTGAATCCCCAGCAAGTTATTCATCTCCTTCATCATTCCTGCTGGGAACTGTACTCCTCTATCGGATATGATACTTTCTGGAAGCCCATGCAGCTTCCATACGTGGTCTCGAAACAGTTTGGCAAGTCCCTCTGCTGATGTTTTTTCTGTTGTTGCTATGAAGTGTGCCATTTTGCTAAAACGGTCGTATACTACTAGAATGGCGTCATATCCTTGAGCTAAGGATAGCTTAGTGATGAAGTCTGCTGAGATGTGACTCCATGGCTTCTCTAGGATTGCATTAGGCATTAGTTTGCCTGCCGGTGCCTCGCTTCGATTCTTGTATCTCTGACAAGCATCGCATCCATCTACATATTTCCCAACCTCCTTCGTTACTCCTGGCCACCAGTAGTTACTCCTGGCCACCAATAGTTTCTAGTGACCAACTCTGTTGTCTTCCATCTTCCTCCATGCCCTCCTACTAGGGTATTGTCAGCGTCTAAAGTCCGATGACCGGAATTAAGCCAACTGTCTCTTTGTTCAGAGTTTGACAAAGAGAACTTGATGGAGTTCTCGCTTATTTCTCTACTACTTATACACTTTACTACTGTGGCTATGCGCTTACTCTCCCATGGTCCTCATGTTACACTTGTCATGTGACCCACTGTGACTGTGACGTGACCATCTGTGACCCTCCATCACACCATTGTGACATTGTGACAAAGTCACGTGATACTTTCCCATGCTCCATCTTGTAGTTGTAAATAAGAAAAGAAAAGAAATATAAATAATAACTTAGCCAATTTGCCAAGTCATGACACTACTGGTTCTAGAGTTCCAGTCTGCCATATCTCGGTTCCATCCCATAATAGATCTAGAGTATAGTTCTTCTATGACTTTCTTTCTAAACCTGATGCCAGCTCATCCTGCTTGTCTCCCGAGATATCAACATGAGCTCTAGTTTGGTTCTCTCTTGCTCAATGTCTTTATTATATGGTATTATGTTCTAAGAATATAGAAAGGGTTCTAGAGTGAACTCTAATCAAGAATTTGTTAGTATAAAGTGTATCAAATGTTATCTTCTATGGAAAATTCACTTGTAGCATAACAACGTCTTATGACAGAAAGCACAGGAACACTGTGAGGAAGGCATACCCGATGAGGTGTGCCTATTAGAACTAGGATGGTATATGAAAGAGATAATAGTAACATATGTGCAGTATGAGAGGTATGGAGAAAAGGGATATCATGTGAAAGAAAAATAGAGGGCAGGGAGTAATCTCAAACAGAGAGAGATAGTGTAGATGTCAAAAGAAGAACAAGAAGAAAACAGTATACCCATAGAGGAAAAAGCATAGCAAAGCAGCACATGACCAGGAGAGTCAAAAGGCATAGCAAAAGAGAGGGGTAATCAAAGGGAGGTCAAAAGAACCTTCAAGATGTTAAGAGAAGTATAGTTGAATATTGGAGTAAAAAAATTAGATACGCATAAAGGGGTAACTGTAAAAGCACTCTTGGATAGTAGTGCAACAGAGATATTTATGGACAAGAAGATGGCAGCTAGGCATGGGTTTAAGCTGCAGAAATTAGAAAGACCAATAGCATTTAGAAATGTGGACAGGACAAACAATAGTAGAGGAGTAATTATCCACCAGGTAGAGGTGAACATCTACTATAAAAACCATATGGAAAGAATGAGAATGGATGTATGTGATTTAGGAAAAACAGAGATAATCTTGGGGATGCTATAGCTGGCAGCACATAACCCTAAGATAAATTGGAAGACTGGAGAAGTTAAAATAACAAGATGCCCACTCTTGTGTAGTGGGGTAAAATCAAAAGAGAAAGAAAAGAAGAAAAGGAGAAAGAGAGTAGCAACTCCAGAGAAAGAGAAAATTGTTAAATGGACAATAGATAACAAAAAAGATTGGAGAAGAGAAAAAGAGATCAAGAAGAACCACAGGAAAATTGAAGAGTTGGTCCCTAAGAAATTTTTGAAGTAGAGAAAAGTATTTGGGAAGGTGGAATCTGAGAGAATACTGATTAGAAAAGTTTGAGATCATGCCATAGATCTCAAAGAGACGTTTAAGCCACAAAAAGAAAGAATTTGCCCACTATTGTTATGACTTGGCAAAACAGCTAAGTCATTATTTAATATTTCTTTTCTTTTTCTTTTCTTTTAGTTTCTAATTATTATTTTTCTTTTCTTTTTCTTTTTCTTATTTTTATTTTCTTATCAATAGACATGCAAGAGGAAAGTGGCTCATAGGGAAGCATGGGATTAAAAGGAAGGGTTAGGGTTACTCTTCATGTATAAATAGTATACAGAATATAATGAGAACTCTATCAAGTTCTCTTTGTCAAACACTGAACAAAGAGACAGTTGGCTTAATTCCAGTCATCAGACTTTGGCTGCTAATACTAGAACTCAATTCTCACTTCAGAGCACTATTTGCCTTGGATCTTGCTCACTCTCTTATCTCATCCAAATCAATCCTCGGCCACTGATCATCATGATTAGTAGCCACTTCCATACATAGCTAGGCCCTTGGCTTAAGGAGACTTCACTGTCAGTTAGAAACAGTGGGTGGAAGAGTGGTACCAAACTCGGGTATCATTTCTAAGACCTGACCTTATAAATGAGCAGTGTCTAAGTAGTATACTTGTATCTTTTTCCCAGTATAAACCTTGTACTGCGACTCTATTGTGAGTTGGTACATGCAGAGGAGTGATAGTTACCTTTAGAGGATCATCTAGATTAGGGATCCCATCTATTGGGTAATAGACAAAGTACTATTAGGGCAGTAGTAAGTAAGGCAGTAGATGTCTTGTTGGGTAAAGATCTTGCACCCCAACAGACGTAACATTAGTAAGATCAATCATTAAATCTGTACCCCTAGTAGAGATATAACACCATGTCTTTGCAACAATACAATTCACTAATGAGCAACTTGCTCAAGGAAAAATGCTCCTTTGCCAAACTGAGAGAAGAACTTGAAGGGAGGAGAGGAAAGTTGTGTTTCAGTTGCAAAGGGTTTGGGTACCTGGCCTATAGCTGCAGGAACAAGAGAGAAGAAGAGAAGAGAACAATCATTCCCCAAAATAAGTTCAAAGTGTTGAGAAGTAGGATAATGTAGTGTGGAGTGGAAGAGAGGATGATAAGGAGAGTAAGAATGGTGGAGGTCAAATGTTTTAAGTGTGGGGAGAAGGGGCACAAATGCAAAGAGTGTCTATTGTGGGTGAGGAAGAAAAAGGTAGTACATTAATAGGGATCAAAAGGTTTGATCATGAAACAAAGATGAAAGCAAGGTCAGAAAGACAAAATCTCCAAACTGCTTCACAATTATGTATTAAACAAGTAGGCACTGGGGAGATAAATCAAATAATAGAGAGCTTACTGAAGGTAAAAGTCCAAAGAATAACCAAAACATATTAAATAGAAGCCTAAGAAGAAAAGAAATATTTTTAGTATCCACTTGAGTGAACCCTTACCATAATAAGATCCCTAAGGCATGTGTTCATCTTGCACTGTGACACTATTGCCCTTACCTAGTCTAGTAGCCTGGCTCGCCATCGATACAGCAGTACTATCTAAAACTCCTGTACTGTCATGTGGGCTCTTCTTCAGCTGGCCATACAACTAGAAGCCAACTCCAATAACACGTAGCGAGTGGTTAGCTCCTAGCGTAAGCAAATGCCCAGGTCCATTGAGGCTTGAGTCTCTCTTTAAGGGAAGTTTTATAGAGTTTTCATAAAGCAGACATAAAAGAAATCCTTAAATCACTCAAATAACCTTTCAGCTCTAGAGCAACAGAGGAAGAAACAATGGGGGAAGAGTATTTTTTGTCCCTTCTGTGCCATAGAGTATTTTATTAGGATTACAAAGCAATAATACAACAAAAGAAAAGAAACAAAGAAAACTTCCAAATTCCCAAAGATAGTAAGAGGAAAATAATGAGATGGTACCTCTCCCGATTACTTGGCTACCACTCCTCACTTCTCTAATCCTACTCCTGGGGTTCTTCTCTAAACAATATATGGCTCTCAAGCCTTTTGATAGGCCATAGAGAGAGGTGGCAATCTCAAGTTGTCTTGCTCTCGAGCACGTTATCTTCATCAAATACCTCTTCTTCTATCTCTCTATCTGACCTCTTTAGTCCTTCTACTACTCCTTTATACCTCATTATATCTTCGAGCCTCAGTCTTCTTCTGTTAAGTTTGTAATACAGTCCTTGAGAGGACTTGTCTTCCTAGTTCTTGCTATAATTAGCCATCAGCAATGATGGCCCTACTCTGATGGTAACCTAAACATTATAAATAAGTGACTGCTGCTGAGATATGACATTATTCTGTTAGAAAACATCTTCCAAGATCCTTTCCACTCTCAAGAGCACTCTAGAGAGGAGTTCTGTTATAGATCTGTTATGAAATTCTCTGGACAATCTCTATGAGGTTTCTGTAGTGGTAGTCACAGCCACTACTCTGCTACTCAAGTGGTATGCTTGAGTCCATGACTGGGCATCTAATAATATCTTTGGGGACCAAACTTGTCTCTCGAGCTAGTTATTCTCGTTATTATAGTAAAAAATATCACTTTTATTGCCTGAACAGCTATCTGGTGTAACAGCATGCAGCAAGGCTACAAAAGGCACAGCAAGAGGAGAAGCCGGCATGCTCTGTAAAGGGAAAAGTGCAGGAAAAGGAGAGAAGGATGAGGAGAGTAGAGGGAAGAGAGGCGGCACATGTGGCTGAGCCACGAGAAGCACAGCAAGAGTGGAGGAGGAGTTTGGTAGCAGAATTGAGAAGAAGAGCAGAGGAGCATTGTGGCAAGAGAATACCAGAAAAAGCACACCTACTAGAGTTAGGATAGTGCACAGAAAAGATAATAGTAATATACGTACAATGCAAAAGGTGTGGAGAGAAGGGGTGTCATATAGAGGAAAATAGAAGGCAGGGGATAATCAAGAACAGGTAGAGATGGTGTGGGTATATAGGAAAGGTGGTGCAGCCCAAAAAGACAAAAGTGTAGCAAGACGGCACACAACCAAGAGAGTCGGAAAGCACAGCAAAAGAGAGGGGTAGCCAAAAGGAGGTCAAAAGAACCTTCAAAATGCTGAGAGAGATATGGTTAAACATTGGGATAGAGAAAATAGACATATATAAAGGCATAATGGTAAAAGCGCTCTTGGACAGTGGTACAACGGGGATGTTCATGGATAAGAGGACAGTAGAAAAACATGGGTTTAAACTGCAAAAACTAAAAAGACCAATAGTCATCAGAAATATAGATAGAACAAATAATAGTAGAGAGACCATTATGCACCAAGTAGAGTACAATGTATAATACAAAGGCCATGTAGAGAGAATGAGGATAGATGTATGTGACTTAGGGAAAACAGAAGTAATTCTGGGAATGCCATAGTTAGCAGTACATAACCCAGAGATAAACTAGGAAACTGGGGAAGTCAAAATGACAAGATACCTGCCCCTGTGTGGTGGAAGGAGTCCAGAGAAAAAAAAAGTCAAAAGAGTAGTAACCCTAGAGGAAGAGAAAATCATCAGACGGACAATTAATGATAAAGAAGATTGGGAAGAGGAAGAAGAGATAAAGGAGGACCATAGGAAAATTGAGAAAATAGTCCCAAGAAGGTTTTTGAAATAGAAAAAGATGTTTGGAAAGATAGAGTTGGAGAGAATGCTGATCAGGAAAACTTGGGATCATGCTATAGATATTAAGGAGACGTTTAAACTGTGAAAGGAAAGGATTTACCCATTATCAAAGAACGAAAGGGAAGAAGTCCAGAAGTTTGTAGAAGATCAATTAAGGAAGGGATATATCAGACCCTCTAAGTCACCTCAAATGTTGCCAGTGTTCTTTGTAGGCAAGAAGGATGGTAGTCAGAGAATGGTAATAGACTACTGTAACCTGAATGATCAAACAATAAAGAACAACTACCCGCTCCCATTAATAATTGAGTTAATCAATAACATGGGGAGCAAGAAAGTGTTCACTAAAATGGATCTCAGGTAGGGGTTCAACAACATGAGGATAAAAGAGGGAAATAAGTGGAAGGGAGCATTTACTATGTACATTAGTTCCTTTGAACCAACAGTCATGTTTTTCAGAATGACAAACTCACCAGCAACATTCCAAGCAATAATGAATGAAATTCTGAGAGACCTGATAAATAAAGGAAAAGTAGCGGCATTTGTAGATGATGTATTAGTAGAAATGAAAACAAAGGACAAATATGATGAAATTGTAGAAGAAATACTAAAGAGGTTGGAAAAGAACGACTTGTATGTCAAGCTAGAGAAATATGTGTGGAAGGCAAGGAAGATAGGATTTTTAGGGGTCATTATTAGACCCAATGGAATAGAGATAGAAGCAAAAAAGGTAGATGGGGTACTTAGTTGGCCAGAACCAAAAAATATGAAAGACATTAGAAAGTTTTTAGACCTTGCAAATTATTACAGGAGGTTTATCAAAGACTTTGCTTGAGTAGCAAGGCCAATGAATGTGCTAACAAGGAAAGATGAGAAGTGGCAGTGGGGAAAAGAACAGCAAAAAGCATTTGACGAGCTGAAGTGAGTTTTCACAACAAAACCAGTATTAGCAGCACCAAACTTAGATAAAGAGTTCAGAGTAAAGGCTGATGCTTCAAATTACATTACTGGAGGAGTACTGTCAATGAAGTGCTCAGATGAAAAGTGGAGACCAGTCGCTTTTATTTCAAAGTCTCTTAGTGATACAGAACAAAACTATGAGATACATGACAAAGAAATGTTAGCAGTCATCAGGTGTTTAGAAGCATAGAGACATTTTCTAGAAGGAGCAGTAGAAAAGTTCAAGATTTGGACAGATCACAAGAACCTTGAGTATTTTATGAAAGCACAGAAGTTAAATAGAAGGCAAGCAAGATAGGCTCTATACCTATCCCGTTTCAACTTTACCTTGAAACATGTTCCAGGAAGTAAGATGGGAAAGGCTGACAGTCTGAGCAGGAGACTAGACTGGGAAATTGGAGTAGAAAAGGACAATGAGGATAAGATGTTGGTGAAACCAGAGTGGTTAGAAGTAAGAAGAACAAAAACAGTAGAGATAATAGTAGATGGGGTGGATCTACTACAGGAGGTTAGAAAGTCAAAAGTGAAAGACAACAAAGTAGTAAAAGTGGTAGAAGAAATGAAAAGAGCAGGAGTGAAAATGTTAAGAAATGAGGAATAGAGAGAAGTTGATGGCGTTATATACAAAGAAGAGAAAGTCTATATACCAAAGGATGATAAGCTTAAAGCAGAAATAATCAAGCTGCATCATGATATACCAGTAGAAGGTCATAGAGGACAGTAGAAGATAGTAAAACTAGTTACCCAGAACTTCTAGTGGCCAGGAGTAACTAAGGAAGTGAAGAGATATGTAGAAGGGTACAATGCCTGCCAATGCAATAAAAATTGCACAGAAAAACCAGTAGGCAAGTTAATGCCTAACTCAATACCTGAAAAACCTTGGACACATATATCAGCAGATTTCATTACCAAGTTGCCTCTGGCTCAAGGATATGATTTGATCTTAGTAGTAGTGGATAGACTAACTAAAATGGTCTACTTTGTACCAACTACAGAGAAAACATTGGCAGAGAGTTTAGCAAGGTTGTTCAGAGATAATGTGTGAAAGTTACATGGTCTACCTGAAAGTATCATAGGGGACCACAATTTGCAGCAGGATTAATGTGAGAGTTGAACGGGATGTTGGGGATCAAGAGTAAATTGTCAACAGTATTCCACCCTCAGACAGATGGACAAACAGAGAGGGTCAATCAGGAGTTGGAACAGTACTTAAGAATGTTTATCAATCATAGACAAGAGCAGTGGCCAGAATGGCTGGGAACAGCAGAGTTTGCATACAACAATAAAATACACTCAAGTACTCAGACATTGCCCTTTAAGGCAAACTATGGGCAAGATCCAAGGATAGGTTTTGAAGGAAGAAAGAAGGGGAAGTATGAGGGAGCAGAGAAATTCATTGAGAAAATGAAGGAGATACAAGAGGAAGCAAAAGTGGTACTAGGAGAAGCACAAAAAGAGATGAAAAGACATGTAGATAGAAAGAGGGCAGAGGTCAACAATTACAAAGTAGGAGACTTAGTGATGTTGAGTATTAAGGATCTGAAGTATTAAATGGTCGAAAGAAAGACAGAGAAATTGACAGAGAGATTTGTTGGCCCTTACAAAATTAAGAAAATTGTATTATTAAACATAGTGGAATTGGAACTGCCTAGTACAATAAAAGTATATCCAGTAGTTAATGTTAGTAGAATACATTGATATGTAGGGCAAGTGGAAGGACAAAAGAAGGAGCAACTGGCTCTGGTTATAATTGAGGGAGAAGAAGAGTAAAAAGTAGAGAAGATACTAAACAAGTAATGAATTAGAGGCAAGAATAAGTACTTGGTATGTTGGAAGGGATTTACAGCAGAGTCTGATACTTGGGAAGGAAGAGAAAATTTAAAGAATGCAGAGAAAGTAGTTGAAGAATTCAAAAAGGAATATCGATAAGACATGGAAGATGTGGCATAGCAAGAACATGAGGAAGGAACATTTAGAAGAGGAGAATTGCCAGGAAGATTTATGGCAAGAAAACTATTCAGATGGTCAGACAAGAGATATGACTAAGAATACTGGAGTAGAATGAAGAGAAATTAGAGACAATGGAAGGGAAAACAACTGGAAAAGAAGGAAGTGAGAGAAGAAGAAAAATCAAGGATTAGAGAGTGGACAGAAGAAGACAATGATGAAATGGGCTATCACAAACTTCATTTGGTCATATCTCCACCAAATCTTCAACTATTCCCACGGTCTTAAAGCCAGCTTAAAGCCCTTAAAAAGACCTTTCGATAGATGCCAGTCACGTTTCAAGGTGATCAATAATGGCCAAGATATTAAGCAGATTAACTGGTAACCACCATGTTACCGTTTATTAAATCACTAATATCTCGGAAACCACCATGATCGATGCTTTGGTTCTAGGCTCAGCAGAAGCCTTCTTCATAACGCTCAGAATGAGCCTAGAATGACCTCAAGGCAATTAATATTAGTGGAGATATGAAGGCCTCAATGTTTGCACATAGACTTCAT
>Ga0153991_1000466_pt1 | contig 10346 bp, 12 predicted proteins | sample TSNC075MetaG_FD_104681 | JGI IMG/M metagenome (GOLD analysis project Ga0153991, IMG submission 104681) | Attine ant fungus gardens microbial communities from North Carolina, USA - TSNC075 MetaG | ecosystem: Host-associated > Fungi > Mycelium > Unclassified | place: USA: North Carolina, Jones...
ATCTACCAAAGTTGCCATTTCATCTATATTATACTGCTCAGCCTGCAAGAGAGGATTGGGTATTCTGTGAGCCCACTGTTGCTGTGGAAGAGGCATTGGTGGAAAATCAGCAAGACTTCTTCCCATTTCCACTAATATCCTATTGAGATCCCAAAGACCATAATCATAAATATCATCCTCTGGTATCTCCTGATCAGCTTGGTAGTAGTTCATATAATGTAATTTGTGCTTGACATCATCACATAGTCCAGTCTTGAATTGATCCCAGAGTAGATGAGGCTCAGCTACTTTATCAGTCAGCAAAATAACTGCCAATAACTGACAACATGCCATTCCAGGCTGCATTGCAATTGTTTCCTCCAAGCAAATCCTCCACTCATGATTATCCTCCAGTAATCCCCTTGCCATACATGCCTCCTTGAATGTAGCAAATACCTGGCCATTCCAGGTCCTCAGATGCTCCCAACTCTTTCTACCCTCAAATATAGTCAAAAGAAGTTGTAAGAAAAACTGTTCTCCCTTTGATGGTGATACAAAGTACATCCTTCCAATTACTCTAGCACATTGTCTTGGATACCATGACTTGTCTTTGGTATTCCAGGTATAGTGTTGAGGAAACTACTAGTAGGTAAAGCCCAAACCATCCTCATATGCAGAGTTGTAATCAAACCAAGCAGTAAGTTGAGTCTTCTCTACATTTTGCCTAGCTAACACTTCATTGACAGTCTGGTGTGCATGAAAGTTGACATAGTGTTCATTGGGAAAATGGATAGGAAGACATTGGACTGCTGGTGACTCTCCATGCATATTGAATTCAAAGATCTTCTAGCAAGCTTCTGTTGGACCAATAAACCAACCATCCAAATGAGCCTTGATTTTATCCTGCATCCCACCACTAATCTCTATAGTTGCTCTATCAGGACCCTTGTAAATGTACTTGCTCAGATACTTGACAGTTTCCAATCTAGCAGAGATCTCAACATTGAGATGACAGTCAAAGAGAAGAAGAAGTTGAGGACAGTAAGGGACCACATATTGATTGGTGAATCTAGCCTCATTGTATTCAAAAACCAAGCCATTGTCAGGCCTAGCATAAAGTGGATAGCTTTCCTTAGCCCAATCTGTTCTCTCTCTAAAGTCTTTGGGAAAATGTTTACTATATTTTCCATTGACCATATACTTGGCTTGGGGATTGTCAATACTACATGGACCATATAGCATATACTTGGTGACTTTTGCATAGAGAAGTGGCTGTAGTTGAGGGTCAGGAAGTTGAGCTGAGATCATGAAGTTTATGTAATGAGAGTCTCGAATGTAATGTTGAGGATGAAGGAAAATGAGCAAGTAGATATGGGGAAGATCTCTCTTCTGGAACTTAATGGTATGGATATGAGCTACAGTAGTACCAAAGAAGCCATTATCAATGAGCTTGAGGAGTATTTTCTTCTTCTGCTCAAAGACCCATGATACAATGTCAGGACAATCAGTAGCTGTCTGGTCAGAAAAGAGACTATGGATGATTTCTGGCCACTTGGGATTAGCAGTCATGGTAAGAAAGAGATCTGGTTTGTGGAAGTGCCTACAAATGGCCATAGTATCCTGGAACAGCTGGGTCATAAACCTAGGACTTCCTACATGAGAAGAAGGAAGAATGAGTTTGCATTCCAAAGGCCCAATATCTTCTCCATCATGCCTATCATGCACAGCAGCATTCTGAAGTCCCTGGTAGAGCTCAGATCTAAGAGTATGTTGATATGTCCTAGCCCAGTTAAGTTTCCTCTGCTCACAATTTGCCTATGCATCAACCACAAACTGCTGGAACAGCTTTCCATCATAGAAGAGAGGTGGCTGAGGACCATCTCTAACATGAAGACAATAGACATAGTAGCATGTATTAGACACCACCTGTGAGCAAGCATGTTCCTCTCCATCTCTTTGCCTTGTATTTTTCCCTTGTTCTTTAAGTTGAGCACCACAGATTGGAATTCTTGGATGCCACCTATTTTTTCCTTTTGGAAACAACAGAACATAATGAAAAGCAAAATATGAAGGACTGTTCTGGCTGATCTATTCAAGTTGTCCTCCTCTAGCCTGTAATACCACATCTCTATTATCTAATGCATGATATACCCCATCCTCAGGAATAATAAATACAATTTCTTCAGTAGTAGGCAGATTATGAGTTCTTTGATCCTGTTGTAAATTCATATGTAGCCTAATTGTGATCTCCTCTTGCTTCTTGATTGGCTTTTCCCTAATGAGTTCATAGACATAACGATAATGACCAATATATGGATGGTTATCCAAGAGCATTTTTTGAAGATCATCTATCACTACAGGATCTAGGTTATTATTGTTGGCCCTTCTGACATTGAGCTGCTCTGCTGTATCAAGAATATAGATTTGCACATACATTAGAGTTTGATCACCATGAGAAAAAAGAGCACCAGTGAGATGAAGCTCTCCCTGGATTTTAAAACAATAGGAACCTAATTGCCTAGTGACTAAGTTGTCAATTTTGACTTCTACTGAAGTCATAGCAAATGCTGCATTATATTGCTGGATATTGTTGTGAAATTCTCTTGAGAGATAATCATCTCCAGTCAAGTAGTTATGAAGAATTCCAGTGAGTGGTTGAAGGGAAGGTAGTTGGATTTGCCCTTGTAGATAGCACATGCCAAACTTTGGATAATTGACCCTTGAGAAAGTGAGCTTTTTATAGTCAAAGTAAAGAGCATGACAGTGAGGACAGATAACAGTCAACATGCCCAAGTTGAGATAGTGAATATTGTTCTCTAGGAATGGCTGTCCAGCTGGTGGATGAGGTACAGGCTGAAGAACAGGTGGTGGGATATCATCTGAAACAATGGCATCTTGAATCTAGTTCAACTGTTAACAATATAGAATTTTGGTATTCAAAAATTATCATACCTGAACTACATCATCTTGCACATCTAACTCTTGAATATTTCCTTCCTCAACATCCTGTTAAACTTAATCAATATTCATCTATAGACAATAAGTGAAATATGTTACTCACAACTCTCAGGATATTTTCTTGCATATTTCTATCCACATTTAGATCACCAATATCTCCTCTATTCTGCTATTCTTCATAATCAAGTACATTTGCATCCTCATTTCTCCATTCCTCTATTATTTGATTGATTTAAACTACATGAGCAGGTTCAACTCTTCTTGCTGCTTATACTGCTTCTAGCTGTTCCATTACTCTCTGTTGCTATAACTGTCTCTCTTTCACCTGTCTTTGTCTTTCTGCCTCTACTCTTGTGATTTGCAAATGATCAAGAAGTTGATTTTGTTGAGCAAGTTGACATTAGCGTAAGTCAAGTATAACATCATCAGGGTTTTGTGAAACATATACAGAAGTTAAGTGGAATTTAGTTCTTCTTCCTCCTCTTCCTTTATTCAAGACAAGAGCAGCAGGTTGTTGATCTCTCTGTGCTTGTTCCTCAGCTCTCCTAGCTTGGTATCCTTCTTCAACAGCATCCATATCTCACAATTGTCTTACTGTTCACTTATAGCTATTCTAAGAAAAAAGGTATACTATTGCCTCTAAGAAGGAGACCTCTACTCTAGATTCCTCTCTTAATGAGCAGTTGTCAATCCTGTACGTATACAGATCACAATGGACCCCTAGCACCAGGTTTATAATAGAAGAGTGTACAGGTATACTACCACAGTATTACTTAAAGAAAGAGTTCTTCTGGGAGAGGAGACCTAAGCTTAGTCACACACTTCAAGCTCTACACCACAGTTGTAGAGTACTGTCCCCTTTACACCTAGGGCCCAGTTTCTAGTCAAGGTATAGAGAGAGTAGAAAGGTATAAGAGAGCAAAGAGGAGAGTGGGAAAGGGTAGAGAATAGTAATTATGATTTGAGAGAGTGAACTCAATGATGAGCTAGTATTGTTTGTACATGTCATATTCCTCTTACATATGCATTTGGATTGAATTATGAAAAGAAGAGAGTTGTGATGGTTAAATATTTTGTCAAAAATTGTTTAAATAAGAATAAAAAAGAGAGAGTCAATCACCAATTTCCTTAAAACAAGGTTTTTATCTGGGCCTCTGGCCCTTCTTGAACCCTTTACTAATTCTGTATTATTAAGTTTGTGTTGAAGTTAGTCTGCTACGCTCTCTTCCTACATTGGTCTGTGTAACAGTAAGTAGTGTTGTCTATCAGGCCACTTTGCTCTCTTCCAACAATGGTCTGTGCAGCTGCAGATTATAAGAAAGCTAAACTCCAAGCTGGAATAAAGCCAATTGCTCTTTGTTCAGCAATTGACAAAGAGAACTCGATAGAGTTCCCATTAGATTTTCTACACTACTACATAGTCTATGCACTACCTTTCCATGCCTATCATGTGACATTCATGTGATATGATGTGACATTGTGACATAACACTTTCCCACACTCCCTTCTATGTAGTAAGTCCAAGATAAAATAAAAGAAAAAGAAAAGAAATATAAATAATAACTTAGCTATTTTGCCAAGTCATGATATCACTCCCCTCTTAAGTTTCCTCATCCTGAGGATTTTTCTATAACTCGTAGTATGGGTCTATCATGTTGCCCATCTCATTATCATCTTTCTCTGTCTATTCTTTAACTCCTGAACTTTCTTTCTTAATTTCTTCTTCCTTTGCGATTGTTTCTATTTCCTCTGATTGCTTTCCTTTCTATCATCTCCAATTCCTTTCCAGTCTTCCCCAATATTCTTGATTGTACCTTTTATTTGACCATCCAAACAGTTTTCTTGCCATAAATCTTCCTGGCAATTCTCTCCTTTTAAATATTCCTTCCTTACATTCTTGTCTTGTTACATCTTCCATGTCTCGTTGATATTCCTTTTTGAACTCTTCAATTGCTTCCTTTGCATTCTTCAAGTTCTTTCTTCCTTCCCATGTATCTGACTCTGCTGTAAATCCTTTTCAGCACACCAAGTATTTATCTTTTCCTCTAACCCATTGCTTATTCAGAATTCTCTCCACCTCCTATTCTTCTTTCTCTTCAATTATTACTGGAGCTGGTTGCTCCTTCTTCTGCCCTTCTACTTGCCCTACATATTTATGTATCCTACTAACATTTACTACTGGATGTATCTTTACTGTACTAGGTAGTTCTAATTCTATTGTGTTTGATAATATAATTTTCTTAGTCTTGTAAGGGTCTACAAATCTCTCTGTTAACTTTTCTGTTCTTCTTCCAACCATCTGGTATTTCAAGTCCTTAGTACTCAACATCACTAAGTCTCCTATTTTATAGTCATCTACCTCTGCTCTTCTTTTATCTGCATATCTTTTTATCTCTTTCTGCGTTTTTTCTAGTGTCGCTTTTACTTCCTCTTGTATTTCTTACATTTTTTCAATGAATTTCTTTGCCCCCTCATACTTCCTCTTCTTTCTTCTTTCGAACCCTATTCTGGAATCTTGTCCATAATTTGCCTTAAAAGGTGATGTCCTAGTACTTGAGTGTGCTTTGTTATTATATGCAAACTCTGCAGTTCCTAACCATTTTGGCCACTGCTCTTGCCTATGATCAATGAACATTCTTAAGTACTGTTCTAACTCCTGATTTACCCTCTCTGTTTGTCCATCTGTCTGAGGGTGGAATGCCATCGACAATTTACTCTGAATCCCTAACATCTCGTTTAGCTCTCGTATTAATTCTGCCGCAAATTGTGGTCTCCTGTCTGATATGATACTCTCAGGCAGACTATGTAATTTTCACACATTATCTCTAAACAACCATGCTAGCCCCTCTACTAATGTTTTCTCCATAGTAGGTATAAAATGCACTATTTTTGTTAACCTATCAACTACTACTAAGATCAAATTATATCCCTGAGCTAAAGGCAGCTTAGTGATAAAGTCTGCCAATATATGTATCTAAGGTTTTTCCAGAATTGAGTTAGGCATTAATTTGCTAGCTGGTTGCTCTGTGTGATTTTTATTTCACTGGCAGGCATCGCATTCCTCTACATACTACTTCATTTCTTTCATAACCCTTGGCCACTAAGAATTTCTAGTGACCAATTCCACTGTTTTCCATTGCCCCTATGCCCTCCTATCAGCATATCATAATGTAGCCTAATTATCTCTGCTCTAAGCTTGTTATCTTTTGGTACATAAACTTTTTTTTCTTTGTACATTATACCATCGACTTCTCTTTACTTCTTGCCTCTTAATATCTTTACTCCTGCTCGTTTCATTTCTTCCACAACTTTTATTACTTCATTATTCTTTATTTTTGACTTTTGAACCTCCTTTAGTAGATCTATCCCGTCTACTATTATTTTTACTGCCTCTGTTCTTCTTACTTCTATCCATTCTGGTTTTACTAACATCTTATCTTCATTATCTTTTTCTACTCCTACCTTCCAGTCTGGTCTTCTGCTTAGGCTATCTGTCTTCCCTATCTTGCTTCCAGGGACATATTTTAGTGTAAAGTCAAATCTTGACAGGTATAAAGCCCATTTTACTTGTTTTCAATTTAACTTTTGTACTTTTATGAAGTATTCAAGGTTTTTATGATCTGTCCAAATCTTGAATTTAATTACTGTCCCTTCTAGGAAGTGTCTCCACTCTTCTAGGCATCTGATTATAGCTAATATCTCTTTGTTGTATATCTCATAGTTGCGTTTTGTATCACTTAGAGATTTTGAAATGAAAGCCACTGGTTTCCACATGTTGTCAGAGTACTTCATAGATAGTACTCCTCCAGTTGCATAGTTCAAGGCATCAGCCTCTACCCTAAACTCCTTATCTAGAGCTGGGGCTACTAGTACTGGTTTTGTTGTGAAAACTCCTTTCAACTTGTTAAATGCTTTCTGCTGCTCCTGCCCCCACTACCACTTCATATCTTTCCTAGTGAGCATATTCATTGGCCTGGCCACTCAAGCAAAGTCTTTGATAAACCTCCTGTAATAGTTTGCAAGGCCTAAAAATTTCCTAACATTTTTTACATTTTTTGGCTCTGGCCAACTCAATACTCCATTCACCTTCTCCATTTCCATTTCCATTCCATTAGGTCCTATAACCATTCCTAAGAACCTTATCTTCCTCACTTTCCATACACATTTCTCTGGTTTGACGTACAAGTTATTTTTCTCTAACCTCTTCAATACTTCTTCTACTATTTCATTGTGTTTCTCCTCAGTTTCTGTTTCTACCAACACATTATCTACAAATGCAGCGACCTTTCCTTCATTGATCAGGTCCCTCAGAATTTCATTCATCATCGCCTGGAATGTGGCTAGCAAGTTTGTCATTCCAAAAAACATTACTGTTAGCTCAAAGGAGCCCACATGTGTTGTAAATGCTCTCTTTCACTTATTCCCTTCTTTGATTCTTACATTATTGAACCCCTATCTTAGATCTATTTTTGTGAATACTTTCTTGCTACCCATGTTGTTTATCAAGTCTGTAATTAATGGTAGCGGATAGTTGTTCTTCACTGTCTAGTCATTCAGATTGCAGTAGTCTATAACCATCCTCTTACTTCCATCCTTTTTCCCTATGAGGGGATTTTGACAGTCTAATATATCCTTTCCTCAGTTGGTCTTCCACAAAATTCTGAACTTCCTCCCTCTTATTTTTGGATAGAGGATAAATTCTTCCTTTTTATGGCTTAAATGTCTCTTTGAAATCTATAGCGTGATCCCAAACTTTCCTTGTTGGCATCCTTTCTGACTCTACTTTTCCAAATACCTTTCTTCACTTTAGAAACTTTCTTGGAATCGTTTTCTCAATTTTCCTGTGGTCCTTCTCGATTTCCTCTTCTTTTCCCCAATCCTCTTTCTCATCTATCACCCATCTGACGATTTTCTCTTCTTCTAGGGTTACTACTCTTTTTTCTCTTTTTTTCTTGTCTTTCTCTTTTATTTTTACTCTGCTACACAGGGGTGGGCATCTCATCATTTTGATCTCTCCTGTCTCCCAATTTATCTCTGGGTTATGTGCTGCTAACCATGGCATTCCCAAGATTATTTTTGTTTTTCCTAGGTCACATATATCTATTCTTATTCTTTCTATATGACCTTTGTAATAGACATTCGCTTCTACCTGGTGGATAATTGCTCTTCCACTATTGTTTGTTCCATCCACGTTTTTGACTATTATTGGTCTTTCCAACTTTTGTAGCTTGAACCCATGCCTAGCTGCTATCCTTTTGTCCATAAACATCCCTGTGGCACCACTATTCAAGAGTGCTTTTATGGTTACACCTTCATGTGTATTCAATTTCTCTACTCCCACATTTAACTATACTTCTCTTAGTATTTTGAAGGTTCTCCTGACCTCCATTTAACTACCCCCCTCTTTAGCTACACTTTTCCCTCTGTGGGGCGTGCCGCTTTCTTCTCCTCCTTCTTTTGGCATCTACACTATCTCTGTCTACTCTTGATCACCCCCTGTCTCCTATTCTTTTCCATATGACATCCCTTCTCTTCATACCTTTCACACTACACATACATCACTATTGCTTTCTTCATGCACTACCCTAACTCTAGTAGGTATGCTTCCTCTGGCACTCCTTTGTCACAATGCTCCTCTGCTCTTCTCCTCAATTCTTTTACCAAACTCCTCTTCTATTCTTGCTGTACTTCTTGTGGCTTGGCCACATGCACTGCCTTCTTCTCTTTTACCTTCCTCAACTTTCTTTTCTGTGCTTCTCCCCTCACAGGGTGTGCTGGTCTCTTCTTTTGCTGTGTCTTTTGTGGCCTTGTCACACGTGCTGCTTTCTCCTTTCTCACCCACAATAGACACTCTTTGCATTTGTACCTCTTTTTCCCACACTTGAAACACTCAACCTTTACTACTTCTATTCTCCTTATCGTCCTCTCTTCTACTCCACACTGTATTATTCTACTTCTCAATACTTCAAATTTATTTTAGGGAACCACTGTTCTCTTTCCTTTCTCTTTCTGCTTCTTGCAATTTTGGGCCAGGTGCCTGAACCCCTTACAGCTCTAACATTCTTTTTTTCTTTTTTCTTCTAGCCTTGCCCTTAATAAAGCAAGAGTGTGCTTTTCTTTGAGCAAGTTGCTCATGAGAGAGTTATATTGTTGTAAAGACATTATGTTACGTCTCCACAGTAGTACAGAATTAATGTTGAGTCTTGCTAGTTACAACTACATCTACTAGGGTACAAGATCTTTACCTAGCCAAATGCCTACTGCCCTAATAGTACTTTGTCTATCACCCAACAGATGGGATCCCTAATCTAGATAGTCCTCTAGAGGTAACTGTCACTCTTCTGCATATACCAACTCACAATGGAGTCACAGCACGAAGTTTATACTAAGAAAAGGTACAAGTATGCTATTAAACACTGCTCATTTGTAAGGTCAGGTCTTAGAAATAATACTCGAGTTTGGTACCACTCTTCCATCCACTGTCCCTAACTGACAGTGAAGTCCCCTTAAGCCAAGGGCCTGGCTATATATGAAGGTGGTTACTGATCGTGATAATTAGCAATTGAGGGTTGATTTGTGATGAGATAAGAGAGTGAGCAGAGTCCAAGGTAGATGGTGCTCTGAAGTAAATTGAGTTCTAGTGTAAGAAAGCTAAACTCCAAGCCAGAATAAAGCCAACTGCTCTTTGTTCAGCGATTGACAAAGAGAACTCAATAGAGTTCTCGTTAGATTTTCTATACTACTTATATAACTACTACATAGTCTGTGCACTACCTTCCCACACCTATCATGTGACATTCATGTGATGTGACATTGTGATCTCCTGTCATGTGACTGTGACATTGAAAGAGGCAAAAGGGAATTTGGCTGTGACTAGCAAGTAGAAAGGAGCAGTGATAGTTCCCAATTGTGTGCTAAAGAGGTCATGGGGAGGAAAAGGAAGTGGGAGTATTAGAAAAAAATTAAAATGTGAAGCGCAGCTTATCTGTAATATAAAAATAGATGAAATGATCGGGAGCTTGATCTAGATCTATCTCGCATAGTATCCCTAAGGTATCCATCTTTACACACCATAACAAGCTCACTAGTAGAATAGTCAGTAAACCACTTATGGGCCTTACCACACTTAATTAAGCCCTTATCCGCACCCCCACACCAAACCTTATGGGTGTGATATAATCTGAGTCAATGATTAGCCAGGCTTTTCAGGTCTGCTACTCCATAGAAGGTTGTCCGAGCGACTACTGCATCTTGTCTCATAAAAGAGTAGGGTATATGATAGGAAACATTCACTAACTCAACCTCTCACCAAGATCACCCCTTACACACTCAAGAGAATTGCATTTACAACCTCAAGAGCTTCTGAGATGAAGGCAAGGGCCAAGGAGGCTCTTTCTATTAATCTCTAC
>Ga0153991_1000468_pt1 | contig 10344 bp, 8 predicted proteins | sample TSNC075MetaG_FD_104681 | JGI IMG/M metagenome (GOLD analysis project Ga0153991, IMG submission 104681) | Attine ant fungus gardens microbial communities from North Carolina, USA - TSNC075 MetaG | ecosystem: Host-associated > Fungi > Mycelium > Unclassified | place: USA: North Carolina, Jones Lake...
AGAAAAGGACAGATGACTATCTATGGGTAATTAATGAAGTCCATGTGCAAACATTGAGGCCTTCATATCTCTACTAATATTAATTGCCTTGAGGTTGTTCTAGGCTCATTCTGAGCGTTATGAAGAAATCTTCTGCTGAGCCTAGAACCAAAGCATCGATCACGGCGGTTTCCGAGATATTAGTGATTTAATAAATGGTAACATAGTGGTTACCAGTTGATCTGCTTAATATCTCGGCCATTATTGATCGCCTCGAGACGTGACTGGCATCGATCAAAAGGTCTTTTTAAGGGCTTTAAGCTGGCTTTCAGACCGTGGGAATAGTCGAAGAATTGGTGGAGATATGACCAAATGAAGTTTGTGACACATCCCTTGCATTGAGGGGGGCATTGGTTTATCTGTACTTCTCCAGTTTGCCAATTGACCTCTGGATTATAGTCCTTGAGCCAGGTATAGCCAAGGATTATGCTCTGCTTCCCAAGGCTGGAGATGGCAAGGAGCATCCTTTTAGAGTAAGTCTTGTAATGAAGGACTACATCTACTACTTTGGAGATCTGTCCTGCTTCATTGGGGGAGCTGTCCATGTTGTATACCAGTATGGGACAGAAGATACTCCAGGTGCTAATACCCTTCATATGGACAAAGTCTTTATCTATAAAGCTGCTAATAGCTCTGAAGTCCAAAAGTGCCTTGATGAAATGTACCTTGCTTGTATCAGTAGTACTGATCTTTATAGGAAGGATAATAGATGTTCCATGGGTGTCGAGGGTGTTGGCAGAGAGTTGTCTGGGTAGTCTCTTTTCCCATTTCGGCCTCTAAGATAGGGCCTTCCTGTCCAGAGTGGAGGAGAGGAGTGTATCTATAGGTTCACAGATGTCTGTATTGACTTCTTTTACATTCAATACAGTGAACCTATTTACTAATGGTGACCAGGGCGCACTTTTCGCCAGCCACACTAAACAAAATCCTCCTCTGGGACGGAGCATGCTTCCTCTTCCTCTACTGCATCCTTCAAAGCCATCAAGTCTTCAATTAATTCCTCTCGTTGCTTCATGGTTAACTTTTGGATGTTCAAGCAGTGGGGACAGTCCCTTATAAGATGGTTGGCCTCTCCACATTGATAGCACCCTTGTAGAGGTAGAGAGTGCGTTTTTTGAACTGCATCTATGTTCATGGGTACTCCTCTGGATAGTATAGGCAGAGGGGGCCTAGGTAGAATAGGGAGTGGAGTAGGTTAAGGAGGGCAGAATATCAAGAGAGGGGTCAATCAAGGAAGGGCAGAGTATAAGGGGGCTGAGGTTGTCGACCAGAGTGTGGATTGAAAGGCTTTATTTGCCAGCCACGCCTAGTCGATCCTCCAGGCAGCTGCATACCAGGCTTCTGGATCAGTGTCTGTGGGTCGTCCAAAGGGCATAGTAGCAATTTGGCTCTAGATGTTTAACTTGAGGCCTCAGCAGAATTTTACCACTAGGGTCCGGGGGTCTGTGTATCTAGCATCTGAGACTAAGGTTAGGAAACTGTCCAAGTAATTGTCCACTGTCCAGTTTCCTTGATAATACGAAGAGCCTTCCAAAGTGTTAACAGCGTCTGCTTTCGCATTGACTAGAAAGAATTGACTTCAGAACTGTTGTTCAAAGTTAGCCTGGGATTGGATAGAAAAGATGCCAGTGTCTGTCTCCTGGCAAAAGAGGTTCTTGGACCACCTCATGTCATGACTTGGCAAAATGGCTAAGTCATTATTTATATTTCTTTTCTTTTTCTTTTACTTTATCTTGGACTTACTACACAGAAGGGAGTGCAGGAAAGTGTCACATCACAAGTGTCACACAGTCACAGTCATATGACGGGAATCATAATGTCACATGATAGGCATGGGAAGATAGTGCACAGACCATGTAGTAGTTGTATAAGTAGTGTAGAAAATCTAACAGGAACTCTATCGAGTTCTCTTTGTCAATCGCTGAACAAAGAGTAGTTGGCTTTATTCTGGCTTGGAGTTTAGCTTTCTTACACCTCACAGCCTGTCCATCTTTGAAAAAGGTGAGGGTCCAAAAGATTTTCTCTTCATCATAGCTGAACTGCTCTGGGGCCAGGCACAAATATAATGTACAGGAGTTAAAGAAGGCTCGACTGGAGTTTTGTTTACCAGAGAAGTCTGGGGGAGAAGGGAGTTTTGGCCTCGTTCACTGCTTAGATGGGGTGGCCAGAAGCAGGGAAGAAGGGCTAACAGAAGGGGGAGATGTGGGTATTAGAGGTAGAGCAACTGTTGGAGTAGTATCACACCGTACAAATCTTTAGGCAAAGTAGGTGACAATTTACACCCTAATAACCAGAGTAACCAGCTCAAGAGGAGAGCTCAACCCCCCCCAGAGATGTTTCTTTAGACGTCCAGTCATGGACTCAAGCATCTAGCTTGAGTAGCAGGATAGTGGCTGTGACTACCACCACATATACCTCATAGACGCTTGCCCAGGCACCCTGTATTGGATTTACAGCGGATTTTCCTTCTAGAAGTGCTCTTGAGGACAGAGACGAACTTAGATGGGTTACTGTGACCCAAGTGAAGTCCTATCTCTGCAGCTGGCAGTGTTATTTATAGAGCAGTTACGATCAGAGCTGAGCCATCATCACTGATGGCTAATTATAGCAGGATCAAGGAAATCGAGCCACCATGGAGTCACATCAGAACAGCAATAGAAGGAATCTGGAATCTAGAAGAGCAAGAGGACATAGAGGAGATAGAAGAAAAGAACAGAGCAGCTAAAGAGAAAGATAGTAGGAAGGCTAGATGAAGATAATGTGCTCAAAGGCAAGACGACTTGAGATCACCGTCTCCATCTACAGCCCAGCAAGAGGCTTGAGACCTGACCATCATGCTGAGAAGGATTCTGGGAGTAGGATTAGAGGATCAGGAAGTGGTCACCTAGTGTTCAGGAAGGCGCCACCTTATCATTGCAGCCTTACTATGTTTGGGAATTCAGAGGTTTTCTTTGTCTCACTTTCTTTGTTGTCTCTTTGCTTTGTAATCATAATAAAATACTCTAGGGCATAAAGGGGAACTCAAGAGATCATCATCCCTTTCTGTTGCTCTAGAGCTTAATAGCTATTTTGAGTGACTAAGTTTCTAGTTTTCTAAGTGTTCTACTTTACTTTCTAAAAACCCACCAAATCTCTCTCTCGACAGGAATTTGAGCCCTAACAGACTTGGGCATTCACTTACTCTAGGAGTTAATAGCTCGCTACATGTCATTGGAGTCGGCTTCCAGTTGTACAGTCAGCTAAAGAAGAGCCCACACGATGGTACGGGAGTTCTAGATAATTCTGCTGTATCAACGGTGAGCTAGACTACTAGACTAGGTAAGGACAATAGTGTCATGACGCGAGACGAATGCACATCTTAGAGATCCTATTACAGTGAGATCTACCTCAAGTGGACCCTTCAACACTTTATTATTGTTTCTTTTGGTCTTTTGAACTGTGCCCCATTATTCTCCCTATCCCCAAGCTCTCTTTTTAATATTTGATTATCTTTCCAGTGCCTACTTGTTAGTGCACAATTGTGAGACATCTCAAGGATCTTTTGAATTCTCATTTGTTATCACCTTTGTTCTGTGACCAATTCTCTTTGATCCCCATCAGCAGGAGCAGGGCTAGTTATGAGTTGGGTGAGCTGTTGTAACTAGGCAGTTAGACCCATGAGAGTAGTATTGATAGCATGTTCCAAAATGTTCTGGCATTTGGTCAACTCTTGGAGATAGTGCTGTAGGTAGCCCAAGGCGTCGGCTATGTCTAGAGGATGTTCATAGGAAGTGATATCTCTTTTGGAGCGGAGCAATCAAAGGACCAGAGTCTGTCAGCAGAGGGCAACTAGAGGGTAGCTGTCCACTGAGAATTTCCAGGGCTCTGGTAATGAGATCTAATTCTGCTATAAGGGTGACTGGAGTGGAGCACTCCAGGAGATTCCTTAGTTAAATTATACTCTATGAAATATGTTACAACCTACCTCCAGGAGATTCCTTAGAGAATTAGATGAGGCTCCTAGAGGAAATAATCTACAATATATATATTACAGTGTCCTCATGTCCCTGCTTTTAGTAACTAGGGTCTGAACAATGAAAGTGCATTAGGAGGCAACAAAGTGTGCTTAGAACAATAGGGGTAAGACCAAATATTACTACATAATATTTGATCAGCTGCAGAGTCACTCCGGAGGACTAATACAGGCTCCGGAGTCATATGTGAGGGGTCCCCTTACAGTTTAGGATTTGGGGAACAATAGGCAGGAGTAAAACATAGAGGTGGAGTAGGATCACATGGTTATGTCCAGGAGGTATGGAAGACAAGAAGGTAATAGCTATCATGGCTGCATGGTGATGTCATAGAGGAGAGATGAGAGGGAGAGTAGTAGAATGAAGGATTTCCTTTTCTATTTCTTTTTATTGAGTCTCTAACATTTGTAATATTCTAATATATTTCTTAGAGTGGAGATTGATGGGCAGTCTTTTTGGCCCTTGCCTTCATCTCAGAAGCTCTTGAGGTTATAAATGTGATTCTCTTGAGTGTGTAAGGGGTGATCTTGGTGAGAGATTGAGTTGGTGAATGTTTCCTATTATATATCCCATTCTTTTATGAGACAAGATATAGCAGTCACTCAGACAACCTTCTATAGAGTAGCAGGCCTGAAAAGCCTGGCTAATCATCGACTCAGATTGTATCACAGCCATAAGGTTTGGTGTGGGGTGTGGATGAGGGCTTGATTGAGTGTAGTAAGGCCCATGAGTAGTTTACTGACTATTCTACTAGTGAGCTTGTTACAGTGTGTAAAGGCAGACACCTTAGGGATACCATGTGAGGCAGATCTAGATTGAACCTACAATCATTTCATCTATTTTTATATTACAGATAAGCTATGCTTTATATTTTAATTTCTTTCTAATATCCCCACTTCCTTCTCCCCACAAACTCTTTAGTATGCAATTGAGAACTGTCACTACCTCTTCTACTTGCTTGTTATAGTAAACATCTTTTTTTCCCCTTTCAGCACCATGATACTACTGCCTTTACCTAGTCTAGTAGCCTAGCTTGCCATTGATACAGTAGTACTACCTAGAACTCCTGTGCTGTCATGTAGGCTCTTCTTTAGCTGACCATACAACTGGAAGCCTATTCCAAAAACACATAGCAAGTGGTTAGCTCCTAGTGTAAGTGAATGCCCAAGTCTGTTGGGGCTTGAATTTCCCTTCAAGAGAGGGGGTTTGGTGGTTTTTAAGAAATAAAGAAGAAAACTTAGAAAATAGAGACTTAGTTACTCAAATAGCTGTTAAGCTCTAGAGCAACAGAAAGGGATGATGATAGGGGTATGATGATTGAGTTCTGTTCTGTGCCCTAGAGTATTTTATTAGGATTAAAAAGTAGTGAGACAAAGAAAATCTCTAAATTCCTAAACACAGTAAGCCCAAAATGATGAGACAGCACCTCTCCCAATCAATTGATGATCACTCCTTGCTCTTCTAACCCTACTCTAGGAATCCTCCCTTGCATAATAGACAGTTCTCGAGCCTCTTGCTAGGCTATAGAGAGAAATAGCAGTCTTGAGTTGTCTTGCTCTCAAACATGTTGTCTTCATCAAACCTCTCTTCTACCTCTCTCCCCAACTTCCTTACTCTTCTCACTACATCTTTTATATCATCTCACTTCTCCAAGATCCAGTTTCCTTTTATTTGTTATGACTTGGCAAAATGGCTAGGTTATTATTTTTAATATTTCTTTTCTTTTCCTTTTGATTATTACTAAGGTGGAGTATGGGAAATATCATGTGACAGTCACAGAGTCACAAAAAAAATGTGTGACAGCAGTCACAGCATGTGACCAAGAAGTCAGCTGATGAGTAACATGAGAACTATAGAAGACAAGGTACATAGCTATGATAGTAATTGTATATATAGTGTAGCAAATCTAATAGAAACTCTATTGAGTTCTCTTTGTTAATCACTAAACAAAGGGCAGTTGGCTTTATTCCAGCTTGGAGTTTAGCTTACTTATACTATTGTGGTTGTGATGCGACTTCACATTAACTCACCTTTCTTGATCTTGCTATATACTGAGGTATGATGTCACTCTAGTAAAAATTAGTCTTTAAAGTTTGCCTCTACCCTCGAGAGTACTCTAGAAGGGAAATCTATTATAAATCCAGTACAGGGCACCTGGGCAAGTATTTATGAGGTCTTTGTAGCAGTGGTCACAGCCACTACTCTGCTACTCAAGTGGTACACTCGAGTCCATGACTGAGTATCTAGGAAACATCTCTAGGGAGCTGAACTAGTCTCTCAAGTTGGTTATTCTCATTATTTAGGTAAAAATAGTTATTTCGCCTAAATGGCTGTCTGGTGTAACACCACCAACAACAACAACAACAATAACAATAACAATAGTAGCAGCAGCAGCATCTATTCTCCACCAACAACCACCACTAACAAGAGAGGAGCAACTCCTCTCTATGATTGCCACCCTGCAGCAGTAGGTTAATAACATGCTCCAACAACAACAGGGGAGTAGAGTAGAGGTTACAAGACCACCAATTTTTGGAGGAAAGATAGAGGAGATGAGTGCTGAAAGGGTACAAAAGGGAATTGCACACTAGGACAAACAATAAGATGTGGTACTAGCTCCCAATTGCATACTAAAGGTTTGAGGGGATATAATCAAATATAAAGGTTATAAATAACTAGAAAATAGAAATTATATGTAGCTCAAACAAAATATAAGTTGGTTGTTGTGAAAGGAACGTAAGATTTCTCTAGATCATTATCACATAGCCTCTCTAAGGTGTTAACCTTTACACACTGTAACAAAAGCTCTTCTGGAAAATACAGTTAGTTAATCACTCATGGACCCTTCACACTTAGTTGTCCCCTTGTCTATACCCCCAATACTAAACCTTACAGGTATGATGCAATCCAAGTATACATCTAGCCAAGCTTTTCTAGCCTACTTTCCTCTTCAAAGCCTGCCTGAGTTACATCTGCTATTTCTCTCTAGATTAAGTTCTGGGTATATTCTGTGCTCTACTCAAGACATCCTACTGACTCCAAACTCTTACACTCAATAGTTTTGCATTTCACAATTCCAGAGGTAGTGATGATGGAGATAAGTGCCAAGAGGTTTTCTTTTTCCTCTCATCCTGCCCCAGATACTATATTAAAGTTAATACAAATGGTTGAACTCAAAGAATAAAATACTAGAAGGAAACTATTACTACTTTTAGGGTTCCCTTGCCTTCTTCTTACTCTAAGTTCTCCCAAAGTCCTATAGATTATGCATCCCTCTCCTAACTTCTTCCCATCAATGACACATCCCCATTGCCATTTCCTTCTGGAATTTTCCTTATCCTTTGATGTGCTTCTTTCTGTTGTTAGCTTGTGATTTAGAATTCCTTAGTTACCTGTTAAGTATTAGTAAGCTCCAACCACAGTCCAAATTCTCTAAGTTATGTTCTAGGTGTTATTTATCTAAATATATCTAATCTGATGCCATCAATGCTTATTTGCAATCAACAGCCTATCTGTTTAAGTCTGTTACTGGTATACTACCAGTTTTAGAGCCCAAGTATTCTATCTCTATCAAGGTATATCCAATACAAATGGATCTAGAATGTTCTCATCCAATAACTCTATCTATAACCTGATGCCAGCTCATCTTGTTTGCCTCCTGAGATATTTTCATAAGCTTTAGGTTTATTTTTACCTGCTGTTAAGACTCTAGACTTCACAGTTGATTATATGTTTCAACTTGAAGCCTATGTCAACACTTGATATATTTACACTCCTTTTCAAAGGATCCAGTTAAGGTTTTCAGTGAAGTTATATTGTAAGTGAGAGTATTGAGACTTTTAGTCATACTCTGCATTTAAGTCCAAGGACTAGAGAGAGTATGGGATTGCAAGAGTAAGGAGTTTTACACAAGAACTACAAAAGAAGAAAACTTGCCATTCTCGTCCTTTCTAGATTGTATTTATACTATTTAGGAATGTGACAACTGTTACTACTAGTATGACTAGTGGTGACAACTTGAGTCAATATTCTAAAATAGAAAGTCCAACAATTCTCCTTTTAGCTATTGTCCTATAATTGTCAGATCTCAGTCCAAAGATTATCCAAAGATTATCTATTGAATCCAGTAAGTCCAATGTTTCCTTTCATGGCTGTTTTGTTCTGTATGAAAGTTATTTATAACTTTCATTATTGCATTCTCCTTCTTCTTTTGTTGTAACATCATTGTTCATCAATTCTTGGAGTAACCACTCATTGTCATTCCATGGTTGGTAATATTGGTAATCCCAACCCATGTCTATAACACCTGCTCACCATTTTATATAATGCTTGTTCTAAGGACTTATAATGTGTATCAAATGCTACTTTCTGCTGTAAATTCACTGGCAGTATAACAATGCTACAAGGATGTTCATGGACAGAAAAATGGCAGAGAAACATGGTTTCAAAATGAGAAAGTTGGAAAGGCCATTGATTGTTAGAAATATAGACAGAACTAGAAATAGGGGAGGAAACATTATATACCAGGTGGAAGTTAATACATTCTACAGAAATCATATAGAATAGATGAGAATAGATGTATGTAATCTAGGAAAAACAGAGGTGATACTAGGAATGCCTTGGCTACAAGTGCACAACCCAGAGATAAATTAGGAAATAGGGGAGGTGAAAATAATGAGATGTCTTTGTGGGAGAAACTTGGCAGTAAAAGAAGATATAGAGTAGAGGAAGAAAATAGGAAAGAGAATAAGAAATATGGAAAAAACAGACAGAGATGAATGGGAATGGACAATGGAAAAAAAGTTCAACAAAGAGATCAAACTAGATAGGGAGAAAGTAAAAGAGATGGTGCCACAAAAATTTTATAAGTGGCTAAAAGTATTTGGGAAAGTCAAGTCAGAAAGGATGCTGATGAGAAAGCCATGGGACCATGCAATTAATCTAAAAGAAGATTTTGTTCTAAAGAAGGGGAGAACATATTTGATGTCCAGGCAAAAAAAGGTGGAAGTTTGAGAATTCATGGAAGAACAGTTGAGAAAAGACTACATTAGATCCTCAAAATTACCACAGACTTCACTAGTCTTTTTTGTGGGAAAGAAAGATGGAAAGCAAAGAATGGTATAAGATTACAGATACCTGAACAAGGGGACAATCAAGGACAACTACCTCTTACCATTAATATCTGACTTAATCAACACTATGGAAACCAAAAAGATGTTCACAAAGATAGATTTGCAATAGGGATACAACAATGTGCAGATAAAAGAGGGAGATGAGTGGAAAGCAGCATTCACAATGCACCTAGGGGTTTATAAACCCATTGTCATGTTCTTTGGACTCACCAATTTACCAGCAATATTCCAGGCAATGATGAATGATATTCTGAGGGACTTAATAAATACAGGAGAGATGGCAGTCTTTATGGACAATGTGCTAGTAGTAACAGAAGAGAAAGAAAAACATAGTAGAGGAAGTGTTGAGAAGGATAGAAGCAAATGACCTTGACATAAAACTAGAAAAGTACATATAGAAAGAAAAGGAAATTGACTTTCTAGGATTAGTAATGGGAGCTGAGGGGATAAAGATGTAGGAGAAAAAAGTGGCAGGAGTACTATAATGGCTAACATCAACTACAGTTAAAGACATGCAAAAGTTCTTAGGACTAGCAAACTATTACAGGTAATTTGTCAAAGGCTTTGCTAAAATAGCAAAACCACTGCACAAGTTGGTCAGGAAAAACAAAAAGTGGAGTTGGGGAGAAGAACAAGAGAAGGCATTTAGATAATTGAAAAGTGTGTTCATAACATGACTAGTCCTAGTAGTGCTAGATCTTGTCACAAACTTCATTTGGTCATATTTCCATCAATTCTTCAACAATTCTCATGGTCTTAATGACACCTGAAAGCCCTTAAAAAGACCTTTCAATAGATACTGGTCATGTCTCGAGGCAATCAATAATGGCTAAGATATTAGGTAGATCAACAGGTAACCACCATGGTACTGTTTATTAAATCACCAATATCTCAAAAACCACCATGATCTAAGCTTCACTTTTAGGCATCAGGAAAGCCCTCTTCATATCACTCAGAATGCGCCTAAAATGGCACCAAGGCAATCAATATTAGTGGAAATATAAAGGCCTCAATGTTTGCACATAGACTTTATTAATTACCCATAGATAGTCATCTGTCCTTTTCTTAGAACAAAGGACAGCCTCCATAAGGTTAAGTTATCACATTTTCAAGTACAAAGGCACTACCATATGTAGAACAATAGGTAGTAGCATGTGATGCTC
>Ga0153991_1000473_pt1 | contig 10327 bp, 9 predicted proteins | sample TSNC075MetaG_FD_104681 | JGI IMG/M metagenome (GOLD analysis project Ga0153991, IMG submission 104681) | Attine ant fungus gardens microbial communities from North Carolina, USA - TSNC075 MetaG | ecosystem: Host-associated > Fungi > Mycelium > Unclassified | place: USA: North Carolina, Jones Lake...
ATGGTAGTGCCTTTGTGCTAGAAATAGTGATAACCTAACCATATGGAGGCTGTCCTTTGTTCTAAGAAAAGGACAGATGACTATCTATGGGTAATTAATAAAGTCCATGTGCAAATATTGAGGTCTTCATATCTCTACTAATATTAATTGCCTTGAGGTTGTTCTAGGCTCCTTCTGAGAGTTATGAAGAAGGCTTCTTCTGAGCCTAGAACCAAAGCATCAATCATGGTGGTTTCCGAGATATTAGCAATTTAATACATGGTAATATAGTGGTTACCAGTTGATCTGCTTAATATCTCAGCCAATATTAATTGTCTCAAGACATAACTAGCATCGATCAAAAGGTCTTTTCAAGGGCTTTCCATAGCCTTTGAGACCATGAGAATTGTCGAAGAATTGATGAAGATATGGCCAAATAAAGTTTGTGACAATAGGAGATATCTCAGCTATCAACATGCTAATTGACATCTGAGGTGAGACTTCATTATAGGATGAGATAATCAATTACTTACAAGATAACATCTAAGACAAATAGACTTACTATTGTTATAGGTAGAGCCATCGACATGCTAGTTAACGTCTGAGACAAATAGACTTACTATTATTATACTTTTCTCCCTTCTTGTTATCTCTTTGTTTGTAAATATTTTTGAGTTCCTGAGCAAAGTTGCCCCAGGATCCAATACCTTGTCCTGCTTGTACTCTATTATAATATGACTTCATATATGTGCTAGTGAGAGTACATAATCTAGTGAGAGTGCACACGATTTTCTGATTGTCTGCAATAATACTAGATGCTGAACAATATAAAGCAATCTGGCTCAACCAATCATGCAAGTGCATCTTGTTTTCAGAGCCTGCAAATGTTAGCAGCTTTGGTACCTTGGCCTTTGAGGTGACATTTCCTCCAAGGAGCCTTGTCAGCTCTCTCTGGAGATAGGTGACTTCTGCCTCCAAAGTAGCAATTCTATTGTATGTGGTGATAAAGGCACTATTATAGTGGTTGATTGCTCCATTGAGCATCTGATCAACATAGTTCTTAAGGGTATGAGTGGTACCTCAATGTGCATTTCGCAGCATTAGCATCTCGATCTCATCCCAAGTAGTGTTCTCAGGGTTTGTGCTGTCCCTGATGAGTGCTTCCCAATTTTCAGCACTGAAGTCAGTAAAGGGAACAGTAACAGTAAAGTTAGTGAAAGTTGACATGTCTAATTTAAGTAGTTAATTATAGTTCTTGAGTATGTTTTTAAGGGGGTAAAAGGAAAAAACGCCCAATTTTAGCCTCTTAATGCCATTATGTTACACCTGAATACCATTGCAATCATATTATGCCTATGGAATAGTAATGTTGAGCTCTAAAAGATCTTTACAAATTTCTGGTACTCTAGTAGCTAGTTTTGAAAAATCTACATTCTTGAGATGCTTATAAGTGTCTTTTAATACTCTCTACTCTTTAGCTATAAGCTTGTGACCAATCACATCTAGCTCTATAATTATATCCTGCAGTCGATTGAACTATCTCCACAGAGAATCATACTATGGATCCTTAGCCCAGGTCTTGTTTTCACTTATTTTATTTATCACAAATAGTCACTTACTTAATTTGTGATTGATGAGTTGATATTCAAAAGTGCTTAATAAGCAAAGTTAGACAGTGACAAGAGATGTTGTTAAGTCTGAGGTCTAATCCTCAGACTATGAGTCCTTAAATACAAGAAAGTAATGGTCTGTGCACTAGAACAGATCATCACATACTACTACCTATTGTTCTAGGTATGGTAGTGTATTTGTACTTAAAATAGTGATAACCTAACCATATGGAGGCTGTCCTTTGTTCTAAGAAAAGGACAGATGACTATTTATGGGTAATTAATAAAGTTCATATACAAACATTGAGGCCTTCATATCTCTACTTATATTAATCACCTTGAGGTTGTTTTAGGCTCATTCTGAGAATTATGAAGAAGGCTTCTGCTGAGCCTAGAACCAAAGCATTGATCATGGCAGTTTCTGAGATATTAGCAATTTAATAAATGGTAACATAGTGGTTACTAGTTGATCTGCTTGATATCTCAGCCATTATTGATTGCCTCGAGACGTGACTAGCATTGATCAAAAGGTCTTTTTGAGGGCTTGTTGTAGCCTTTAAGACCATGAGAATTGTTGAAGAATTGATGGAGATATGGCTAAATGAAGTTTGTGATATTACTTTCTTTCTTGGTTCAAGCTCCATTAAGAAGTTATCTTGTTTTTGGTATACTCTGAAGATATTCTTGCAGCTTTTTGCCTGCATTTTGTAGATTTTCTTCAGGTTCCCATATGTCGTCTCCTTGAGTGTATTCTTTCCATCTAACAAGGTATTCATTCTTCCTATGCCTTTGTCATAAGTCCAGAATTTTTTCTACCTCCCATTTTTCCTGGCCCTGTATCAAGGTCAGTGGTAGGGGAGTGGCTTTCTGGCCACAGATGGTGGATTCAGAGTACTGAGTTAACTTGCTTACATGAAAGACTAAATGCAGTGCTTGGTAGTGTCAGGATTGGCTCCTAGGTTCTGTCCCAATAGGAAGGGGACTCTTGGTCTCAATAATTAGTTCTCTATCTCCTACACCTTTCCACTTATATAGATTCAAGATATATAATAAGAAGGGACAGAAGATAATAAAACTAGAGAGGAGCTTTTCCAAGAGAAAACAAAACTAAGTAACTATGACTAGTACTAGTGTTTAAATACTATAAGAGAGGAAAAAAGATGATATAATCTGCTGACTAAGTGGGGCTGAGATTTGATGTATGTGCGCATGCATTGTAGTATACGTTGAGGTCATGGAGTGTGATAGGTAGCGAGGTGGTATCCTAAGCCAGAACATAACCAAGGACAACTTTTCTATTATTTTGAATGGTCCTTCATACTGGGGTCATAATGCTCGTTCCGTAGTCTGGTAATCCTTCAAATTGAGTAGCACTTTGTTGCCAACTTTAAATGGAACACTTTGGACTTTCTTGTCATAGTACTATTTCATTCTTTCTACTGCAAGAGTAAGAGCTACTTTTGCCTACTCCAAGGCTTCATGTCATTTATACATTAGATCATTCAAGTCCCTCTACAGTGACTCTTTGACTAAAATTGGACCTGCTCTCAGGTGTCTGCTATATTCAAGGTAGAACAGACTTTCTTTAATTCCTTTGTGTACTTGATTATTGTATGCAAATTCTGCACTTGGTAGCAGATCCAACCAATTACTAAGATTGTAATCAATATAGTACCTAAGATACTGCTCTAGAGCCTGGTTTACATATTTTGTTTGTTTATCTATTTGTGGATGATATGCTGTCGACATAGTAGATTCTATTCCTAAAATTTTGCACTATTCTTGGAATAGCTCGGCCAAGTATTGTACTCCTCTATCAAAAATGATTTGTAGAAGCAGTCCATGCAATGGATAAACCTTGTCATCAAGTAACTACACTATATCCTTGAATGAAAACCAATTATTAATAGGAATGAAATGAGCTCTTTTGGTGAGCCTGTTGACAATTACACAGATAGCATTGTAACCATTTGACTCTGGCAATTGAGTGATTAAGTCCATTGATATTATTTCCCAAGGCCTGTTAGGCACCTTGTTAGGCATGAATGGTCCAAAAGGTTGCTGTGGGCAATTTTTCATCTGCTGACACATATCACAATCCATAATATATTTCTTGACAAATGTAGTCATCCTAGGCCACCAGTAATTTCTAGAGACCAACTCATAGGTCTTTCACTGACCTGAGTATCTGGTGGATGGCAAATCATGGTGTATCTGAACAATCTGTTATTGCAATGTATTATCCATGCTATGAGGGATATATATCTTCCCTCTGTACAGGAGTAGTCCATTCTCATAGTTCCAGTCTTACAAGGATTTTTTGAATTCTCTGGGACCAAACTTAAGTAATGACTTATGGTCTTTAGTGACTATATCTGATAAGAGTGCAGCTTTGACCTCCTTTAGGATTATTTCATCATTTATTGGTGATTCATGAGTAGCCTCTAATACGTTGATAGCAAAGAACTCAGGCTTTAGCAACACCTAGTTTGTATTATCAAGGTTTATCCCTATCTCATGATCTGCTTGTCTGGACAAGGGGTCTTCTGTCTGTATTGTCTTTTCTAGTTTATAATAGAGTACAAAGTCAAAATGAGTCATGAATAATGCCTATCTTGCTTGTCTCCTAGTCAGCTTTTGAGCTATTCTGAAAAATATAAGGTTCTAATAATTCGACCAGATCTCAATTTTATGTGAATATCCTTCCAAATGATGTCTGTATTTCTTTAGTCCCTGAATTACTGCAAGTAGCTCTTTGTCATAGATTTTGTAGTTCCTTTCATGGACATCCAACAACTTGGAAAAGAATACTACTGGGTGCCACAGGTTAGTTTACATATCTTTTTGTGATAAGACTACATCTGTTGCAAAGTCACTTGCATCGGTGGATAACTTAAAGAGATCTTTGTCATTTGGTATTCTTAGGATTAGAGCTGTAGTAAAGGCCTTTTTCAGTACCTCAAAAGCATTTTGTTGCTCAATGCCCCAATTCCAGGTACAATCCTTCTTGGTCAAGTCAGAGAGTAGTTTTGAAAGTTCTTAATGAACCTATGATAGAAATTTGCAAAGCCTAAGAGTGCTTGTACTTGTTTGACTTTTGTTGGTACTGGCCACTCTAAAACTCCTGAAAGTTTCTTTTTATCCATCTATACTTTATTTTCTGATATTATTACACCCAAATATTTGATGCTACTTTGTTCAAAGAAATATTTCTCTGCTTTAGTATATAGGTTATTAAATTGAAGTCTTTTCAGCACTTCCTTAACCAATCACCTATGTTCCTTTAAACATGTTCCAAATATTAAAATATCATCTAAATACACCATTACTAGTCTAATATGAATCAAATCTCCAAGTATATTGTTCATCATACTTTGGAATATCACTGGTGCATTAGAGAACCCAAATACATAACAGTTGCCTCAAAGAGGCCTTGTCTTATAATAAACACCATTTTCCATTTATCCCTTTCTCTGATGCAAACATTGTTATATCCCTATCTCAAATCAATTTTGGTAAAGATTGAGGCTTTGCTGAGTGATTCAATCAAGTCAGCTATTCTAGGGATTAGATAGCAATTTTTGATGGTAATTGTATTGAGGGCTCTATAATCTATGACAGGTCATAAACTTCCATCGTGTTTCTTTACAAAGAAGAATGGAGCTGCTATCAGGCTAGTAGATAAACAGATATAACCTTTTCTGAGTTCCTCATTGATCTATGTGTCAAGAGAGTTTCTTTTTGCTAGAGATCTTTACTGGCTTGGGAAGCTTTGCACCTTCCATGAAGTCTATAGCATAGTCATATAGTTTTTGTAATGGCATTCTCTCTGACTTATGTTTTGAAAACACATTCCCATACTCATGTAACCATTCTGGTACATGAGTCTTCCAGGTCTTTGTGTCTTCATAATCTGAGTTTCCATACTAGTCTCGATTGTTGAGTATAGTTGCAATTATCATTGCCTGTCAATGACTACCTGGGTCAGTCGTGTCTGCCTAGCTAAGAATGTGATTGTTAGGGTCCTTATCTCCTATGTCGTCCAATAAGGGAAATCCACTGACATCTATTTCAAGGTGAAGCTCATTAGCTTCTGCTTCTACGTCTCATATTTTATGGACTTTACTAGTATATGTATCTGGACACCTGATGAACTTCTATTGACCTTTTTGCCAATCAATATTTTGATTATGTTTATACAAGTATGAGTAGCCAATCATTATCTTCTTATTTCCTAGGTTGGTGACAAAGAGGTATTAGGTCATCTTGTGAGATCCAATTTCTACATAAGCTCAGACATACTCTGTTATTTGTCCTGCCTTGTTGGGAGTGCCATCCGCATTGATTACATAATACGGATTTGCTAGTTTATGTGTTACTAGGTTATTATTTTCCACAATGACTCTGTCAATAAAGTTCGTAGTAGCTCCCAAATCAACTAAAGCCTTGGTCTGTACTTTTTTGCCATATACCCAAAGTGTAACTGAAATTTTAAAGGAGATAGTCTTGTTGTATACTATATTATTACAAGATTCCAGTATTACTTCCAACTTTTATGAGCTAATTGAGGGTATACTATTCTCTAACTGTAGATCACAAATGTTCTACTCTACAGTCCCAAGGGAAAATCCAATTTGGGAGTCCTCTTTTCCTTTCCACTTGGAGGAACAGGATCAGAGATTTCCTTAATTGACATGCTATTAACATTGATATCCTCAGGAGGGGATTCTGGGTTATCACTATCTTTCTCCAACAGCTTCATCAGCCATGCTCTAAATGACTGATTTTTATTTTTACTTGGACCTGATGGAGATAGTTTCTGAGAAGAGGTTTTATGAGAACATTTGTTCTTATTACTAGGCTTGTCGTAACAGTCTACAGTATTATGTAATTTTGTCTTGTTTTTAAAGTCTTTTCCAGTGCATATTTGGTAGTATCGCAAGTTCTTCCCTTCCTTTTTCTGAATCTCATCTATTTCCATTATAGCCAGGTCCTTCTTTCCTCCACTTTTCTCTCCATTTGCCTCTAGACCAAATATTGCACCCTGAGCCTTGTCTGAATATAAAGCCTTATATGCTTGCATCAACAATTTCAGATAGTCATCCTATGTCTTAGGAGATTGATTTGTAATTTCATATATAACAAGCACTGATGGGGATCAAAAGGTTTGATCACAAAACAAAGGTAAAAGCAAGGTCAGAGAGGTGAAATCTCCAAACTGCTTCATAACTGTGTACTAAACAAGTAGACACTGAGGAGATAAATCAAATAATAGAGAGCTTACTGAAGGTGAATGTCCAAGAAATAACCAAAACATATTAAATAGAAACCTAAGAAGAGAAATATTTTTAGTATTCACTTGAGTAAACCCTTACCATAATAAGATCCCAAAGGCACACGTTCATCTCACACTATGACACTACTGCACTTACCTAGTCTAGTAGCCTGGCTTGCTGTTGATACAGTAGTACTACCTAGAACTCCCGTGCCATTGTGCAAGCTCTACTTCAGCTGACTATACAACTGGAAGCCTACTCCAATGACACATAGTGAGTGGTTAGCTCCTAGCATAAGCAAATACCTGAGTTCATTGAGGCTTGAGTCTTCCTTCAAGGAAAGTTTTATAGAGTTTTCATAAAGCAGACACAAAAGAAAAATCACTCAAATAGCCTTTCAGCTCTAGAGCAACAAAGGGAGAGATGATAAGGGGTATGATGTTTGAGTTCCCTTCTGTGCCCTAAAGTATTTTATTAGGATTACAAAGCAATGAGACAACAAAGAAAGTGAGACAAAGAAAACCTCTAAATTTCCAAACATAGCAAGACCAAAATAATGAGGTGGCACCCTCCTGAACACTAGGTGACCACTTCCCAATCCTCTAACCCTACTCCAGAAATCCTCTCTCACATGATGGTCAGGTCTTGAGCCTCTTACTAGGCTGTAGATAGAGACAGCAATTTCAAGTTATCTTGCCCTCAAGCGTGTTATCTTTATCTAGCCTTCCTGTTGTCTCTTTCCTCAGCTTTTCTGTTCCTCTTTCTACCTCTTCTATGCCTTCTCATTCCTCCAGATTCCAATTTCTTTCTACTGCCATTGTGATGTGACTCTGCAGTGGCTCAACTCTCTTGATCTTGCCATAATTAGCTATCAGTAATAGTGGCTTGGATCTAATTATAACTCTTCTACAAATAGCACTACCAGCCGCTGAGGTATGATGTTGCTCGGGTCATACTAATCCGTCTAAGTTTGCTTTTGTCCTCAAGAATACTTCTAGAAGGGAAATCTGTTGGAAATCCAATACAAGGTACCTGGACAAGCGTCTATGAGGTATATATAGTGGTGGTCACAGCCACTCCTCTGCTACTTAAGCTAGATGCTCAAGTCCATAACTAGGCATCTAGAGAACATCCCTGGGGAGCTAAGCTCTTCTCTTGAGCTAGTTATTTTTGTTATTATGATGAAAAATATCACTTTTATTGTCTGAATGGCTATTTGGCATGACAACGCATTTTGTAGCTTGTCAGAAATGACTTCTTTCATTTTGTCAATATGAACTTCATCACTATAATTGACAATTCTTGCCAATGTTCTGTATTGTTCAGCATACTTGATGAAGTTCTTCTTTGCTAGGTCTTTGTTGACCCAGAGCACCGTTAATTCCTTCTTTGCTCCCTCTTTGTCATCTTATTGTCTGTAAATATTTTTTAGTTCCTAGACAAAGTCATTCCAGGATCCAACATTTTGTCCTGCTTGCACCTTATCATAATACGACTTCATATATGTGCTGGTAGGAGCATGTAATCTGGTAAGAGCACACATAATTTTCTAATCGTCCACAGTGATACTGGATACTGAATAGTATAGAGCAATCTGGCTTAACCAATCATACAAATGCATTTTGTTTTCAGAGTCTGCAAATATTGGTGGCTTTGGTACCTTGGCCTTTGAGATGACATTTCCTCCAGGGAGCCTTGTTAGCTCTCCCTAGAGATAGGTGACTTCTGCCTCCAAAGTAGCAATTCTATTGTATGTGGTGGTTAAGGTACTGTTCATAGTGGTTGATTGCTCCATTAAGCATCTGATCAACATAGTTTTTGAGAGTATGGGTGGTACCTTAATGCACATTTCATAGCATCAACATCTCAACCTTATTCCAAGAGATGTTCTTAGGGTTTATGCTATTCCTGACTAGTGCTTCCCAGTTTTCAGTACTGAAGTCAGCAAAGGGAACAGTGATGGTGAAGTTGATAAAGTTTGATATATCTATTCTAAGTAGTTAATTACAGTTCTCGAGTATATTTTCAAGGGGGTAAAAGGAAAAAATACCCAATTTTAGCCTCTTAATGCCATTATGTTACACCTGAATACTATTCTAATCATATTATGTCTATGGAATAGTAATATTGAGCTCTAGAAGAGCTTTACAAATTTCTGGTACTCTAGTAGCTGGTTTGGAAAAATCTACATTTTTGAGACACTTACAAGTGCCTTTTAATACTCTCCAGTCTTTAGCTATAAGCTTGTGACCAATCTCATCTAGCTCTATGATTATATCCTGCAGTCGATTGGACCATTTCCACAGAGAATCATACTGTAGATCCTTAGCCTAGGTCTTGTCTTCACTTATTTTTGTGAAAAAAGGTGATATGTGATCCAAGGTGAGTTCTAGGAGTTCTTTGTACTCCTTGATGCATAATAACTTCTTGTTTTTGTGAAAATGTAGTTCTTGGGGGCAGGATAAAAAGTAGAAGCCATCTACTTTATGCCAGCAAGGGTCTGCTTCAACAAGTTTGTTATATAATTTAGTAGATAGAGTGGGGTCCATTCAAAGTCTCTCTAGTAATGACTTGTCTTTCACACTCTCCTGTTTCAGCAAGAGGTGTTCAACAAGGGTCTTTTTGGTGTTTCTGATGGCAGGCATAGCCTGGGGCAAAAGTGAGCACAACATCTCTATTTCAGCAGATAAAGTGTGTGGGCAGAAAAACTACACTACACTACACTAAAAAGTGTCCTTTCAACATCGATGAGAGATTTTGTCTTGAGGGGATAGAGTTAATGTCATGTCTAGTTTCTTTCACTGGCTCATGGAGAAGGAGTGGGGATCTCAGAGTGGTTCTAGCCACTTCCAAGGATTTTTTATAAATGTTTATACAAATCTGAAGTCTTTCAGGACTAGCTATGATACACAAGCTAGCCTGCTCTCTATCACAAATGGTCACTTACTATTTGTGATGGGTGCTTTGATACTTTAAAGAGTTCAAAAATGCAAAGTTTAACAAGTGACAAAAGATGTTGTTAAGTCTGAGGTCTAATCCTCAGACTATAAGTTCTTATATACATAATTGTGATAGTCTGTGTACTAGAACAGATCATTACATGCTACTACCTATTGTTCTACATATAGTAGTGCCTTTGTGCTTAATATAGTGATAACTTAACCATATGAAGGCTGTCCTTTGTTCTAAGAAAAGGACAGATGACTATCTATGAATAATTAATAAAGTCCATGTATCACAAATAGTCACTTATTATTTGTGATGGGTGCTTTGATACTTTAAAGAGTTCAAAAATGCAAAGTTAGACAAGTGACAAAAGATGTTGTTAAGTCTGAGGTTTAATCCTCAGACTATGAGTCCTTATATACAGAAAAGTGATGGTCTGTGCACTAGTACAGATCATCACCTGATTACTACCTATTGTTCTACATATGGTAGTGCCTTTGTGCTAAAATAATGATA
>Ga0153991_1000477_pt1 | contig 10269 bp, 10 predicted proteins | sample TSNC075MetaG_FD_104681 | JGI IMG/M metagenome (GOLD analysis project Ga0153991, IMG submission 104681) | Attine ant fungus gardens microbial communities from North Carolina, USA - TSNC075 MetaG | ecosystem: Host-associated > Fungi > Mycelium > Unclassified | place: USA: North Carolina, Jones...
ACTAGTGTGTTTAAGTATTACTTTAGTAATACTTGAACAGGCTTAGGCTGCTCCAGAGTATCGCTTTGCAGTTTAGGGGTAGAGATAGAGCTATCCCCTTACATTCACCCCCCCTTCAAGATTGCTACGTCTCAGAGCAATGGACTTAGAATGAAAAATGTTGTTGAACTCCATGCATCTGATGTGTCTCAGAGCCCCAGGGTGTTTGCGATGGAACTTTGTTGTGAGTTCTGGAGCAGAGACTTGGAGGCGGACTCCCAGAAATTGTGTTCGTGGCCATATTCTTTCCACTTGATGAGGTACTGGAATCTCCTCTGGTGCCAACGACTGTCGAGTATCTCTTTTACTTCCTATTCTGCTTCTCCGTCGATGACTATGGGCGGTGGGTGGTCCTCTGTTTTCTGGCCTGTAATCGGGTTGTCCAGAGCCGGAGTGAGCTTCACTACATTGAACACCAGATGGAGTTGCTTCATCCGGTGTGGCAGCCTTAAGCGATAGGCCATAGGTCCGATTTGTCTTTCCACTACAAAGGGGCCCAGTCGTCAATGCAAAAGTTTCTGCAAAGGGCGCGTAGTCCGGATGTCCGATGTGTCGAGGAAGACTTTGTCGCCAGGTTTGAACACCAGAGCTGGAGTTCTTTGTTGGTCGTAGTATTTTTTCATGTCATCCTGTACTTTGCGGATCGTGGACTTCACTTCTTCGATTGCCATCCTCATCCTCTCCATGAACTCGTTGACTGTCTCTAGACTAGAAGGGTTCTGTCAGGGTTCGAAGCCCATATGAGGAAGCTGTCTGGTGTCAAGCAGAAACGGAGGTTGTTGAGTAGCGGAGTAGATGTGATTGTTGTGCTGGAACTCCGCCATGGGTAAGAGGTCGTACCAGTCGTCTTGCCTCTCGTTCACAAAGAGCTAGAGGTACTGGTCCAACTCTTGGTTGACGCGCTCCGTCTGTCCGTCAGTTTGAGGATGCTAGGCTGTGGAAGATGCCAACTTAATTCCTAGCAGGCGGTAAAGTTCCTTGGTGAAGCAAGCTATGAACTGAGGTCTGCGGTCTGAGATTACACACTTTGGAAGACCATGGAGCTTCCAGACTTGATGTAGGAAAAGCCTAGCTGCTCCTTCTGCTGTCACCATCGTGTGCGTTGGAATGAAGTGTACTCGTTTTGACACTGAATCCACCACTGTCATTACCACGTCGTGTCTAGAGGAGGAGGGGAGTTCCACTACGAAATCCACGCTAAGCATGTCCCATCGCAAGTCCAGGATCCGGAGAGGGTGCAATTCGCCTACCGGAGCCTGCCTCGTCAGTTTCGTCCTGAGGCAGAGGTCACAGGTGCTGACATACTGTCCGATGTACCTAGACATTTGAGGCCACCAGTAATCCCTAGAGACTAACTCCAGCATTTTCCAGCATTCAGGGTATCTGGCAACCTTTGTATCATGGCATAGGAAGACCACTCGCCTTCGCAAGTCTGCGTTCCGGGGAACATAGATCTTGTCTCTGAACCAGAGTAGTCCTTCTTCCTCCAACCATTTCGCAGAGCAGACTGTTTTACTCACTGCTTGCCAGAGCTCTTTTGCTACTTTTGCCACTGGCTCTTCCTGGTCGCCTCTCTGGTTCCCTTGACGAATTTCTCTAAGGATGTCTCTCTCCGGTCCCTCCATCTGGACTCCTTCGAGGGCTCAGATTGCCAAGAGCTCTGGTTGTAGAAGGACCACGTCTTTGTTGTTGGAGGCTCTCTTGCTATGGTCCGGCCTCCGTGATAACGCATTGGGCTTCCCCATGCAACGTCCTGGGTGGTGGGTCAACTTGAAATCAAAGCAGGCTAAGTACAGGGACCAGCGAGCCTAGCGACGGTTGAGTTTCTTAGCTGTCATGAAGTACTCTAGGTTCTTGTGGTCTGTCCAGATCTCTACCAGGTGTCGGGCTCTCTCCAGGAAATGCCTCCACTCTTCCAGTGCACGAATGATAGCAAGCATCTCCTTGTCATGGATCTCATAATTCTGCTCCACTGGAGACAAGAACTTGCTGTAAAAGGCCACTGGGTGCCACTTCTCTTCTCCAGGCAGTTGCTGAGAAAGGACAGCTCCAGAGGTGAAGTCAGAACTGTCAGCCTTGATGCAGAAGGGCTCCGAGTCCTGGGGTGATACCAAGACCGGAGCAGTGGTCACCGCCATCTTGAGACCTTCGAAGGCTTCCTGCTCTTTGGCATCCCAGTTCCAAGCTTGGTCAGAACGTGTGAAGTCAAAGAGAGGTCTGGCTATGGCTGAGAAATCTCGGATAAAGTGACAGTAGAAGTTGACGAAGCCTATGAAAGCTTGCACGTCAGTCCAGTTCTCCGGGGTGGGCCAATTGCAGACTCCAGCGACTTTAACTGGGTCCATTGTAACCTTGTTTTCCAAGATGACCAGTCCGAGGTATTCGATCTCCTTCTGATGGAACTCACACTTCTCTGGGTGGAGGAATAACTTGTGTTCCGCCAGTATTTCCAAGACCCTCTAGACTGCTTGTTCGTGTTCCTCTTCTGTCCTCATAAAGATCAGAATGTCATCTAAGTACACTACTACAATCCCTTTGGCTATGAGAGTTCTGAAAATGTCGTTCATCATAGTTTGGAAGGTAGTGGGGCTGTTGGTCATTCCAAAGAACATCACGAGGGGTTCAAAGAGGCCACGATTGGTGCGGAAGGCCGCCTTCCATTCATCTCCGGGCTTGATGCACACATTGTTGAACCCCCACCAGACGTCAAGTTTTGTGAAGTACTTGGCTCTACGGAGCTGGGAGACGAGTTTGGAGATGAGGGAGAGAGGATACCTGTTTTTGACGGTCACAGCGTTCAGCGTGCAATAGTCTTGGACTAGCCAGAGTGAACCATCTTTCTTCTTGATGAAGAACACGGGAGCTGTGATAGGGGATTTGGAAGATCGGATTCGTCCAGTATGGAGGTTTTTCTCCAGGAAAGCATCTAACTTCTCTTGCTCCAACAGGGACAGGGGATAGACCTTTGACGACTTAGGCTCTGCTCCGGGGATCAGTTCGATAGCGTGATCCCATTTGCGATGCTCTGGCAGTATGTCAAAGTCCTCCTTGGCGAATACAGATTGGAACTCTGTAACGTAGGCGGGCAGCGGAGTGGCAGTGGCAAGTGTCTCCTTACTGCGTCTGGCTCCCTCCGCGAGACGTTGGAAGATCGTAGCTGTGGCTCAGAGGTTGACCTCAGTAAGTTCTAGGAAGATGCGTGTAAGGAACAGTCAGTCTCCAAGCCCCCAGTCAGAGCTACACGTTTGCAGAGGCATTTCTTCGAGCTCTAGCTCTTCTTGGAAAAGGGACATGGGTCTGTTACAACACGATCAGAGGGCTCGGAGTTTAGTCCTCTTCTGGTGGGTCTGTTCCTTCTGCAGGGCGCGTCCTCCTTCACACCAGAGAGGGCAACAGGTCATTTCGACTTCTCCCTTTTCCCAGCCAACCTTGGGGTTGTGGTCCTTGAGCTAGGTGTAGCCTAGGATCAGACTCTGTTTCCCAAGTCCAGAGATGGCCAAAAGCATCCTTTTGGAGTGAGTCTTGTAACGGAGAAGTACATCTACGACCTCAGAGATCTGTCCTGCCTCATTGGGGGAACCATCGACATTGAAGACCAGGATGTTGCATGAGAGGGTCTGAGTGTTTATCCCTTTCAAACAGATGAAGTCCCTGTCGATGAAGCTTCCAGTCGCTCCGCTGTCCAAAAGGGCTTTGACGGAGTAAAGTTCACTTGTGTCCGTAGTTCTAATTTCCACTGGCAGGAGTAAGGAAGTTCCTCGTGCATCTAAGGTACTGATAGGGAGGAGCTTGGGCAGCCTCCTCTCCCACTTAGGTTTACGAAGCAGAGCAGAGATCAGGGGGGTGAAAGGTGGTGCGTCTACTAGTTCACTGTCAATTGTATTGGAGTCTTCAATAGTCAATACAGTGAACTTATTTACTGGCGACCGGGGCGCACTTATCGCCGGCTGCGCTACGCAAAATCCTCTTCCTCCTCTGAGAGACAAGACTCTTCAGTCGGAACTACATCTTTCAATGCCAACAAATCTTCAATCAGCTCCTCCCGTTGTTCTGCGGTGAGCTGACGGACATCCATGTGGTGAGGATAGTCTCGAACTAAGTGATTTACATCTCTGCATCGGTAACATCCTCGTGGAGGCAGGGACCTTGTCTTCCTAGTCGTGTTGATGTCCATAGGGATTCCCATAGACAGAGCGGGTGGTGGAGGTTTCAGAGTGACTGGAAGGGGCAGAACAGAGGGCAACCTTACCACGGACAAAGGTGAGGGTTGGGTGGAGACGGTTTTGGGCAGTGCAGTGTTATGCTGTACAAACGTTTAGGCAAAATAAGTAACATTTTACACCTTAATAACAAGAATAACCAGCTCAAGAGACGAGCTCAGCCCCCCAGAGATGTTCCCTTAGATGCCCAGTCATGGACTTGAGCATCTAGCTTGAGTAGCAGAGTAGTGGCTGTGACCACCGCTACATATGCCTCATGGACACTTGCCCAGGTGCCCTGTATCAGATTCTCAATGGATTTCCCTTCTAGAAGTGCTCTCGAGGACGGAAGCGAACTTAGACGAGTTAACGCGATCCTAGCGATGTCATATGGCAGCCGCCGACAGTTCTATTTAAAGAAGAGTTACGATCAGATTCTGGCCATCATCGCTGATGGCTAATTATAACAAGATCAAGAGAGTCGTACCATCGCGAGGCCGCCTCACAGTGGCGGTATAAGGAGGCTGGAAGGTAGGAAAGTAAGAATGCATAGAAGAGGTAGAAGGAAGAACCAGAAAGCTGAGGAGAGAAGTAGTAGTAAGGTTAGATGAAGGAAGCACGCGTAGGAGCAAGACGGCTCAAGACCGCCGTCTCTGCCCCATCACCATCAAGAGGCTCGAGGTCCAACCATTGTGCGAGAACAAGTCTTGAGGAGTAGGACTAGAGGAGCGGGGTGTAGTTAGCCAGTGTTCGGGAAGGGGCGCCGTCTCATCATTGCGGTCTTACTATGTTTGGGAACTCAGAGGTTTTCTTTGTCTCACTTTCTTTGTTGTCTCTTTGCTTTGTAATCATAATAAAATACTCTAGGGCACAGAAGGGAAAAACAAGGATCATACCCCCATCACCATCCCTCTCTGTTGCTCTAGGGCTCAATGGCTATCTTTGAGTAACTAAGTTTCTAGTTTTTCCCAAGTGTTCTATTTTACTTTCTAAAAACCCACCAAAACTCTCCCTCGACGGGAATTCAAGCCCTAACAGACTTGGGCATTTGCTTACGCTAGGAGTTAATAGCTTGCTACGGGTCATTGGAGTCAGCTTCCAGTTGTATAGTCAGCTGAAGAAGAGCCCACACGATGGCATGGGAGTTCTAGGTAGTTCTGCTGTATTGACGGCGAACCAGACTACTAGACTAGGTAAGGACAGTAGTGTCACGACGCGAGACAAACACGCGTCTTAGAGATCCTATTCTGGTGAGATCTATCTTGAGTGGATTCTTAAATACTTTGCTACTGTTTCTTCTGGTTCTTTTGGACTGTACCCCACCATTTCCCCTATTCCTAAGCTCCCCTTTTTTATTTGATTACCTCCCCAGTGCCTACTTGTTTAGTGTACAACTGTGAAACATCTCGGGGATTATTATATTTCTATTTGTTATCACCCTTGTCTCGAGATCAAATTCCCTTTGATCTCTATCACCACATGACACAGACAGAGAGAAGACAGGAACAATGGGAATGCATACACGTACTGTCACTGGGCCACTAATAGATCAGATCCTCAATACTAACTAAGCACCACCCTAGATATCCCCTTACAAGACCTCATTTGGTTTAGAAGGCTGCCTTCTACTCGTCTCCAGGCTTAATGCAAATATTATTGAAACCCCAACAGATGTTTAGCTTAGTGAAGTATCTAGCTCTGCAGAATTGGGATACGAGTTCAGAGATCAGTGGAAGAGGGTATTTGTTCTTGACCATCATAGAATTGAATGCACAATAGTCCTGGACCAACCAGAGCAAGCCATCTTTTTTCTTGATGAAGAACACTAGAGCTGCCATAAGGGATTTGGAGAAATGGATCTGTCCAGTGTACAGATTCTCCTTTAAGAAGGAGACCGTTTGTTCTACCAGAGACAGAGGGTAGACTTTTAACAACCTGGGCTCTGAACCTGGAATGAGTTTGATAGCATGGTCCCATTACCTGTGCTCTAGGAGGATGTTGAAGTCTTCCTTGGCAAATATGGATTTGAATTCTCTGATACAGTCAGGCAGGGTAAAAGGTTCTCTTTGTGCCTCCAAGGCTTGGTGGGCTCCTTCTGTGAGTTTCTGGGAGGTTATGGAGGTAGCATGCAAGTCTTCCATAGTGGGCTCTGGGAGGATTCTTGTCACAAAGAGTCTGTCCCCTTGCTTATATTCAACTTTGCACATCCAGAAGGGAGTCTCGTCCTCCTCTAAGTCTTTCGCATACTCTAGAAGGGGTCTAGATCAGCAGACGTTAAGGGCCCTAATCTTCATTTTCTTTCATGACACTTGTTTCTTTTGTATCACATAGCATCCTTTACATCGAGAAGGGCATTGATTCATCTGTACTTCTCTGGTTTGCCAATTGATCTCTAGGTTGTGGTCCTTGAGCCAAGTATATCTAAGGATCATGCTCTGCTTTCCGAGGTTGGAGACAGTGAGGAATGTCCTCTCAGAGTGGGTTTTGTAATAGAGAACCATATCTACCACTTTGGAGATCTAACCTGCCTCGTTAGGGAAGCCATCCATGTTGTATACTGATATGGGGCAAGAGATGCTCTAGCTACTAATACCTTTCATACAGACAAAGTCTTTATCTATGAAGTTGTCCATAGCTCCAGAGTCCAAAAGTGCCTTGATAGAATGCACTTTGCTGGTGTCGGTGGTGCTGATCTCTATAGAGAGGATAATGGATGTTCCACGAGTATCGAGGGTATTGGTGGAGAGTCATTTGGGTAACCTCTTTTTCTATTTTGGCTTCCGAGGTAGGGCTTTCCTGTCTGGAGCAGAGAGAGAGGGTGTGTCTATAAGTTCACTGGTATCTGTATTGACATTTTCTACGTTCAATACAGCAAACCTATTTACTAGTAGCGACCAGGGCATACTTTTCACTGGTTGCACTAAGCAAAATTCTCTTCCAGGGCAGAGCAAACTTCCTCCTCCTCTACTGTATCCTTTAGAGCTATTAAGTCTTCAATCAATTCCTTTCTCTGTTCCACAGTTAACCTTCAGACGTCTAAGCAGTAGGGACAGTCCCTCACAAGATGATTGGCCTCTCCACACCGATAGCACCCTCACAGAGGTAAAAAGCGCGTTTTCTGGACTGCATCTATGTCCATGGGTATTTCTCCTGATGGTGTAGGTAGGGGAGGCCTTGGTGGAACAGAGGATAGAGCTGTAAAAAGGGAACAGAATACTGAGAAAGAGATCAATTGAGAAAGGGCAGAGTATGTGGGAGTCGAGATCATTGAACAGAGCATGGATTAGAAGGCTTTATTTGCCAACCACGCCTGGCCAATCCTTTGAGCTACTGCATACCAGGCTTTTGGATTGGTGTCTGTGGGTTGTCCAAAGGGCATTGTGGTGATCTGACTTTGGACATTCAACTTAAGTCCTTGGTAGAATTTTACCACTAGGGTCTGAGGGTCTGTATATCCGGGGTTCAAGGCTAAGGTTAGGAAGCTGTCCAAATAATCATTTACTGTCCGGTTTCCTTGATAGTATGAAGACCCCTCTAAAGTATTAACAGCATCTACTTCCACATTGACTAGAAAGAACTGACTCCAGAACTGTTGTTTGAAATTGGTCCAGGATTGAATGGGAAAAACGCTAGTGTCTGTCTCCTAGTGAAAGAGATTCTTGGACTACCTTGTAGCCTGTTCATTCTTGAAAAAGATGAGGGTCCAGAAGATTTTTTCCTCATCGCAGCTGAACTGCTCTGGGGCTAGGCACAAATATAGTATACAGGAGTTGAAGAAGGCTCAACTGGAACTTTGTTCACTAAAAAAGTCTAGGAGAGAGGGGAGTTTTGACCTTGCTCGCTGTTTGGGCAGAGCGGCCAGAACAGAGGAAGGAAGGCTAACAGGAGAGGGGGACACAGGTATCAGAGGTGGAAATTGGGTGATTTGTTATAGTTGGGCAGTTAGGGCCGCAAGGGTAGTGTTAAAAGCATGTTCAGAGGTATTCTGGCATTCAGTCAGCTCTTGGAGATGATGCTGCAGGTAGCCCAAGGCATTGGCTATGCCTGGAGGGGTATCTGTAGACAGTGATATCTTTTTTAGAGCAGAGTAATCAGAGAGTCAGAGTTTGTCAGCAGAGGAGCGACTGGAGGGCAGCTGTCTACTAAGGCTTTCTAAGGCTCTAGTAGTGAGATCTAATTCTGCTATAAGGGCAACCAGAGTAGAACACTCTAGGAGATTCCTTAGAGAATTGGATGAGGCTCCTGGAGGGAATAATCCACAATATATATATTACATTGTCCTCATGTCCCTGCTTTTGGTAACTAGGGTCTGAACAATGAAATTGTGTTAGGAAGCAATGGAGTACACTTAGCACAATAGGGGTAAGATCAAATATTATGTAGTAATATTTAATCAGCTGCAGGGTCACTCCAGAGGACTAATACAGGCTCTGGAGTCATGTGTGAGGGGTCCCCTTACAACAACATGTTATGAACATCGAGTGGGACTACAGTTATTATCAGCCTTGGTCTGATAATGAATGGCTAGTGTACGAGATGTTGGCAATGCAAGAAAAGATGTTTATAACACAAGACAAAGACATTACTATGCAGTAATGTATTGAATGTCTAGAGATTCTAAGAGACAATAGACTCATAGTATAGACAGGATTCTTCAGAGAAACCTTGGACTATTTCCTTTCTCTATCTTTGGACTTGTACTAAATGGGACAACATCAGACTAATCCATTATTAGACATTGACTCGACTTGTCACCCTCATTGCTTCTGTCACTGGACTGTCACTTAACTAGTTATCTTTAGTTACAAGTAGTGTTACCACATTGTAACATAGTCACAATACCTAGTTAGGATAAATACAGCCCAGAAAGAGAAAGGAATGGCAAGTTCTCTCTTTTTATATTCTCTTTGTAAAATCTTACTCTAAGGAATTGGTACTCTTACTTGTCTTAGGACAACCTTAAGAGTGTTACTCAAAGTCTTGTTGACATCTCTCCTCTAATATAACTTCACTGAAAACTTTAATTGGATCCTTTAACAAGGAGCATTGTTACGCCACTAGAGAATTTTCTGCAGAAATGTAGCATGGGATACACATTATACCCCTGGATTTCACTATTAGAATCCACTCTAGAGATCTCCTACAAGCTCCAGACATAATCTAGACCCAAGATTGGGTACTTCTCTTAGGTAGTGACCAAGCTACTACATGCTAGAATAGCATATACCTCAGGAGGCAAGACTGATGAGCTAGCATTAGGTTTCTCAGATACAAACTATCAATGTTAAAACTTTAGAAATCAGAGGCTCAGAGATATCTTTGGAATGTGAGATAATTTCGATCTAGAGTGGACTTAGACTAATATGATATCAAAACAGCAGATCAAAAGTCTATCAGTGACTAGTGATCCCATCACTGCTGGACTCAGTCAAGAAATAGATGTGCCACCAGATGACGATTGTATCACTGATGCTTGGACACACTGTCATGTGTTTCTAGATCGTATTCAGAGTAGAAGGAAGCCAGTTTAGAGTTCAGGGAACAGTGGGCAGGAGTGAAGTATAGAGGTAAAGCAGCTGTCACAAACTTCATTCAGCCATATCTCCATCAATTCTTCAACAATTTTCACGGTCTTAACAGCTACGAAAAGCCCTTGAAAAGACCTTTCAATTGATACCAGTCACGTCTCAAAGCAATCAGTATTGGCCGAGATATTAGGCAGATCAACTGGTAACCGCCATGGTACCATTTATTAAATCACCAATATCTCGGAAACAGCCATGATCTAAGCTTCGCTTTTAGGCATCAGAGAAGCTCTCTTCATACCACTCAGAATGAGTTTAAAATGGCTCCAAGGCGATCAATATTAGTGGAGATATGAAGGCCTCAATGTTTGCACATAGACTTTATTAATTACCCATCAATAGTCATCTGTCCTTTTCTTAGAACAAAGGACAGCCTCCATAAGGTTAATTTATCACTATTTACAGCACAAAGGCACTACCATATGTAGAACAATAGGTAGTAGCAT
>Ga0153991_1000480_pt1 | contig 10197 bp, 9 predicted proteins | sample TSNC075MetaG_FD_104681 | JGI IMG/M metagenome (GOLD analysis project Ga0153991, IMG submission 104681) | Attine ant fungus gardens microbial communities from North Carolina, USA - TSNC075 MetaG | ecosystem: Host-associated > Fungi > Mycelium > Unclassified | place: USA: North Carolina, Jones Lake...
AGGAGGAAGATGCTCTATGAAATTGATAAGAGCATTATACGTGCTTTCTGTTATATAAATTTGCCGACTAAAGGACGTTGTTAAGTAAACATCACTATCGTCAAAAGAAATGTGCCCTGGCCCGAAGGGAGATCCAGGTGTCTTGGGACCAAATCCGACATCTCTATTTCCCCCATATGCGTCAGTCAATGTCACCCACATATGACCTGTTTGAGAGAGTGCAGTCGAGTCCTGAATCGCAGTTCCTCTACCCGCTATCTTAACGGTCAGATATGGCATTTTTTACCCCCGAGAATGACCACCTTGTGGCACATGTGATATAAGAGTGATAATATATTTATGGAAAATATTTATGTCTATACTAAAACTAGGAGTTTAAGAAAATCTGCATCTGAAAATTGTGAACCGTGAAAAACAAATGTTTTTAATTGATCTACAGAGATTAAGAGTTGGACATGAGCATATCAAAAACAGCAAAATTTAAAATTCACCTCTCCATATGGAGTGTTTTGGTATTTGCTGTTTCTGCCGGAATAGCTGGATTTTATTTGTCAACGAGAGAAAAAACTGTTGACTTGGTTCTGCAACCCGGCGCAAGCGCAAACATATCTATATTGCGACCGTTCCCTAGTACACTGTCTTCAGCCCTTATTTTTCAGTGGGAGGGCGGAAGAGAAAGACCAGAGCTCGGCAATACAAAATCTATGGGAAATTTTTCTAAGACAGGATATGTAGAATATCCAAACCCTGGCAGCCCAGTAAAGCTTAAAATATCGTCTGCTGGCAAAAGCTATATTTATGAAGCCAAACCAGCAAAAACAAATGTATCTCCAGCCATTCGTAATTTAACTTTTTTCGTCGATGACGGATTTCCAAACCGTTTCCAAGGGACTCCTTCTAGCAACTGGCTACATTTTTCAAGTGGTATTTCTGATTTACATATAGAAGTAATTGAAGTCGGAGAAAATATTCTAGGTGAAAAAATAAAATTAGTTATTTATCCTCCTTTAGCATTTATGTTATTTACCACAGGATATGGTATACTTTGGTTTTTCTATTTTTGGCCTATATATACTCTAATTTTAATTGTATATGCAATGCGTCTAGTGGTTATGTGGAGAAATGCCAGCGACTGGTCACCTCTAAAGAATGATCCTCCATGAAGCATGACTGGCAGTGAAACAATAGACCCATCCCCGTTCATTGCATAACCGTCCTGCAACATATCCGGGGTACCCCGGTAAACAGTTATTTCGTCCCGCTGATCGGCCCGGCCCCATTAAGTGCTCCGTTTAGAATGTTAGTGCATAGTTTACCTTGGAGGCCTTTTGATAATTATTGCGCGATATGAAACATTATGATTCAAGGCGTTCATATGGAACGCTAATACCGCGAAAAATTGAAGAAGTTTCTGAAACGCTATCTGACAGACATGACGGAAGAAGATTGGGCTTTCATCAAGCCGCAAAGCTTCTCCGACAGCCAGAGCTTCGAGGCTCCTTTCGCCGAAGCGCAAGGGTATGATGCAAGCAACCCATGCTGCCATTCAGATTATCGAACGATAAATGCTTCACAAACTGCATCACCGTGAGCATCGATACAGGCTCCGTAAGCTTGTTACCATCATCCGGGTTATCGGCCTTGGATTGTTGCGACATCAATCAATCCTTCTATCGGTCCGCCAGATTTGCCAACCTGCCAATAAGCTACTCTCGATCAAGTGACGGTGTCGTTTCAATTCTAACGGAAGAGCTTGACATTAAGAAAACGGAACTGCGCTGTCCCTGGCAAGACACCAGGGACATAAAGCTACGCCAGCAGCCACAATGACAGCTGCACCAGATGAATCGAACTCCCCCAAACCGTTCCCCACAATTTCCCCCGAAAATCTGGAATGCGCGTCACACAAAAATCAGGATGATTGATAGCCCGAAATTTAGCATCTTGTCTATACAATGAAATATTATTCTTATTCTTAATAAAATAGAATCTAAAAATACTACAATTTCATAATAGTTTAACTTGAGAAAACTATAAATCATATAAATATATTAATTCATCTAATTAATTTTTCTGAAAATAAATTTCTGAAAACAACAAAGCTTTTTAATTCCATGAGTAAATTTATCGAATTACAATATATTAATTTTGAATGAACATATATATCTCAACTTATTTGACGCACAATTAAGCAGCTTTAGTAAATTTTATGGTTCCCATATAAAAAAATTGACCATATATTTTTAACGTGAATTAGTGGTACTATTTACTGGAGCTAGGGCCGGAGATATCGCCAGTTCGGGAATGTCTTTGCGACCACGCCCGATGCGCCCGCGTTACCGTCTTCAAAAGAAATGTGCCCTGGTCTGAAGATGTGTTCGACCCAAGAGCGCACTCTGGATTTGGCCTTGCGCACGCGCTCAGACATTTCTGCGTAGCCTGCAGCCAGGAGCCGTCCGGGTCGACACTCAATGCTGGAAGTGCCTCCCGTGATGAGCCATGAATGCGTAACACCGCACTTTCCCAGATGGCTGATTTCTGGCAAAGGTTGCTCAGTTCTGTCTTTGCTCAAGCAGTCTGGATTCTTCCCATGTCCCACCCTCTTATCGTTTCGCCCGGTTTCCCCGCCCTGCCGATCTGGCTGGTGGAGGAAGCGATCTGGCCGCAGATATCGGCGGAACTGGCGCCGATAGCGCTGGCTTTCGCGCAGGCGCAAGATTTCGAAGCAAAGCCGGGGCGGCTCTGCATGGTTCCAGATGCGGCCGGTAAGCTTGCGGGTGTTTTGTTCGGTATAAGCGCAACCGATGACCAGAGTGCCGACCGTTTTCTCATCGGCAAGTTACCCGCACTGCTGCCGGAAGGCATCTACCGCTTCGCACCCGCTCCCCGCAACCCGAAGCTGGCGCTGCTGGCGTGGCTGCTCGGATCATATGTGTTCGACCGCTACCGTAAGAAACAGGGCCCCACCGCAAAGATCGTTGCGCCGGAGGGCGTTGATGTCGAAGAGGTATCCCGCATCGCTGCCGCGGTCTCGCTGGGGCGCGATATGATCAACACTCCGACAAATGATCTGGGACCGGACGGGATCGAAGATGCAGCACGCGCTCTTGCCGAAAAGCACGGTGCTAAAATCAGCGTCATGGTCGGGCAGGATTTGCTGGAGCAGAACTTTCCGATGATTCATGCCGTTGGCCGCGCCTCGGCAACGCCGCCCCGGCTAATCGACATCAGATGGGGTGATGAGAACGCTCCGCTGGTCACCCTTGTCGGCAAAGGCGTTGCGTTCGATACGGGCGGCCTTAACATCAAACCCGGTTCATCGATGGCCCTGATGAAGAAGGACATGGGCGGAGCCGCGGCTGCCCTTGCCACCGCCGATATGGTGATGGGTTCGAAGCTTCCCGTCCGGCTTCGTGTTCTCATTCCCGCAGTTGAGAATTCAATTTCAGCCTCATCGTTCCGTCCGGGCGACATTTTGCAGAGCCGCAAGGGGCTCACCGTCGAGATCGGCAATACGGATGCGGAAGGTCGGCTTATCCTTGGCGACGCTCTCGCACTTGCCGATGAAGAAACTCCGGAGCTTCTGATCGACTTTGCAACCCTGACGGGTGCCGCCCGTGTTGCCGTCGGGCCGGATCTCCCGCCGTTCTATACCGATGATGAACAGCTTGCCGCCGACATTGCACGCATCGGCATGGCTGAGAACGACCCGGTGTGGCGTATGCCCTTGTGGCAGCCTTACGCCTCATGGCTTGATTCAAAGGTCGCCGACATCAACCACATTTCGAGTCAGGCTTTCGCTGGCTCGATGACCGCAGCGCTTTTCCTGCGTCGCTTCGTTAACAACGCGAAGGCCTACGCACACTTCGATATCTACGGCTGGACTCCTTCGGAAAAGCCCGGACGCCCTGCCGGAGGCGAAGTGCAGGCGGCACGCCTTGTCCACACCCTGTTGAAAGAGCGCTACACTTCGTAAAGCATATTGCCAGAAGGCAGTTTGTCGGGGCCGCAGAACCGCTAGAATGATATGAAATCATATCAATCGGAGTGGGCATGCCATTCGATCTGCGCCCCCTTCAGGCCTTGAGGCTCTGGCACGACGTAACGCTGGATCTCGTCCATGACGAGGGACAGGATATCTCCGCGCGGCAATGGGCGATCATCTTGACGGTTTATCTTGAACCACCACCGCACACGGTGCGCGCGCTAGCCAGGAAACTCGATGTCACCAAGCCGGTGATTACCCGCGCTCTTGATACTCTGGGTCGGCAGGGGCTTGTCTCACGCAGGCGCGATGAGGCTGATAAGCGCAATGTCGTCATACAAAGAACCGTCAAGGGTGCGCTCGCAGTGGAACGCCTGGCCGATATCGTCGTTGCAAAGATCAGGAACCTGCCCCAATGACGCTGGATCGCCGCAGACATGCATTCAGGGAAGACCTCGCAGATGAACGTTTGCGCGGACAGGTGGAAGCGCTGCGCTATGTGCGTGGCGAGAAACGCTGCATCACGGTCTCGGCAGCCTCACTGCATCGCCAGCCCTCCGGGGAAAGCGCCATCGATACACAGGCACTGTTCGGCGAAGATGTGCTGATCTTCGAGCAAGCCGAAGGCTGGGCCTGGGCTCAACTGAGCGACGGCTATGTCGGTTACCTGCCGATTTCGACCCTTGGCAAGGAAAGGAACGAGCCAACTCACCGGGTCTCCGCCTTGCGGACATTTATCTATTCCGGGCCCAACCTCAAGCTTCCGACAATGCATCATGTCAGTATCGGCAGCCTGGTCCATGTAATCCGCGAAGAAGGCGATTATTCAGAGATAGCGGGCGGAGGTTTCATTTTTTCACGCCATCTCGCACGGATCGACACTTTCGAGACGGATTTCGTGTCGGTTGCAGAACGTTTTCTTGAAACGCCTTATCTGTGGGGCGGCAAATCCAGCCTTGGCATCGATTGTTCGGGACTGGTCCAGCTTTCACTTGCCATCGCGGGCGCAGGCTGCCCACGTGACAGCGATATGCAGGAAGCCGAACTCGGTTCAAGCATATCGATAAATCACGATCTTTCCGGCTTGAAACGCGGTGACCTTATTTTCTGGAAAGGCCACGTCGCAATCATGCTCGACAGCGTGCGAATGATTCATGCCAACGGCTGGTCCATGAACGTTCATGTCGAACCACTGAAGGTTGCGGAGAAACGTATCCGCGAAGTCGCCAACGGCGGATTTATAACGAGTATCCGGCGGCTTTGAGATATCCGCATTTAGAGTGTTCTGTGTTTAGAGCGTTTTGCGTTCAGCATAAATTGCTGCAACGCTCTAACTTATTGTGAAGACGCATTTTCTTATCGTTTAATCGATACCGATTAAACGGAAAAGGCTCTAGCGGATCAGAAAACACTCTAAATATTTTGCGCTACTTTCCCACTTCTCTGCACGATGTTCCAGACTGAAAGACGTTTAATGGGAAACGCCTTTCAGTCTAGAATTCTTTTGCCGTAATGCTTTTTTGCGTTTAATCGGAATCCGCTTAAACGCGCATTACTCTAATATCCGCGCACCCTGTCCACCAGACCACCGACCTCCTCGCCGGCTTCAAACCGCCTGATCTGTCCCGCAATGTAGCGCGCCGTTGCTTTCGGCTCACTTGTCGCGGAGTTATGGGGCGAGACCGTTATCGCAGGATGGTTCCATAAACGAGATTCCGCTGGCAACGGCTCGACCTCAAACACGTCAAGCGTCGCAGCTTTCAAGATACGGTCGTCCAGAGCAGACAGTATGTCATTTTCAACCTGCAATCCGCCGCGTCCGACATTGATGAGGATCGGACCACCAAGCGCACCTTTTGGGGCAAGCTTCTCGAACAACGAGCGATTGAGAATACCGCGCGTGTCACTGGTGAGTGGCATAAGAGCGACAAGAATGTCTGTTCGGGAGAGGAAGGCATCCAATTCCTCGTTACCGCTGAAAACCGGAATATTCAACCCTGGCTTAGGCGTTCTGCTCCATCCGGCAACATCGAAACCCATCACCTTGAGTTTGCCCGCCGCATCCTGACCAAGCACGCCCATTCCCATGATGCCAACCCGAACTTCACTAGCTATAGGTTGTTCTTTTTCATCATTCCACACTTTCTGGGCCTGCTGCCTGTCGAAACGGCGCTGGTCGCGCAGATGCATCAGGCAATGCATCACCACATACTCGCTCATCCGGAACGTCAGATCGTCCTGGGCGACCCGGAACACAGGCACGTGCGGCAGGCGCGCATCCTGCATCAGGAAATCAACGCCTGCGCCCATCGAGAACACCGCATCCAGTGCGGGCAGGTTGGCGAGGCTTCCGGCGGGCGGCTTCCAGGCAATTGCATACGACACCGCCCGTCGGTCAAAAGGTTCACCAAGAAAGACCAGATGCTGTTCCGGCAAAGCCGCCTGAAAGGCCCTGGCGAATGACCTGACCCAAGGCGCGGAATTATCCGACACCGCTACTAGAATACTCATAACGGCTACCACACACTGCCGCTTCCGGCTCCTGATTTCAATCGCTGAAGTAAAACTCAATTTGCCGGATTTGTATACCGCTCTCAAAAAGCAAAAGGGCGGCATTGCCGCCCCTCCAAAAACTATATTCCGCCTGAACGGAACTATCTCAGACGAAATCCTCGCGCATGGGTGTGAAGACATCTAGAAGCGCGCCCGGCTCAATTGCCACCGCTCCATGCATCAATCCGCCTTCGACAAGGTAGCCGTCTCCAGCGACCAGCCTCTGGGTTTTGTCGCCGATCGTGACGTCGAAAACTCCTTTTTCAACCATGCAGCTCTGCACATGCGGATGGCTGTGCATGGCACCGACGGCACCAGCTTCAAAAGAGACCCGAACCACCATCATATCGTCGTTATAGGCGAGTATCTGTCGCTGTACGCCCGGGGCCACCGCCTCCCATGCGATATCCTTGCTGACGATAAAATTCTCATTCTTTCTTGTCATGACCGATCCCGTCCTGGAATACAAAGCTGCCGTCTTTAGCTCCTGACAATCAGGAGGAAGCTCCCGGCAACCTTACGATGAATTCAGCAAAAATATTTTCTGCATCCGTTGAATGTCTATGCCCGTTATGTCGGCAATTCATCAAGTTATTTTTATGAATGAAGGATGCGTCTTGTGGGGAAACGCGTAATCTGATGGATTTTGTTGATTGAGCCATCACACCGCATGCAGCGTTCCAAGGCTTCCTACAACACTGGCGGAAAGAGCGACGGTCTTGAAGAAGGTACGACGTGACAGAATAAGCTTACTCGCTGCGGTCCTCTTTTCTTTTTTCGGTTTCAATACAATTTTCTTTTCTCGATCGAGGAGTTTCCACAGCACCTAATTTGCAAGTGCTTGTTTCCGCTTATGCAAGGCTTCCCTGACAAACGGGAATGCAAGCGAGAACGCGGCCAGGGATAGAAAGCCGACCGTAATCGGGCGGGTATAAAGGAAATCGTATGAGCCGTCGGACAACGACAATGCACGACGGAAATTTGCCTCAGCCATTGGCCCCATGATCAAAGCGAGAACAATCGGAGATGGCGGGAAGTCGAATTTCTGCATGACGTAGCCGATGACACCCGCGGTCAACATGATACCGATATCAAACGCACTGTTGTTTATGGCGTATGTGCCCACGATGCTCAGCGCCAGAATAAGCGGCGTCAGGACCGATTTCGGCATCTGCAAAATTTTGCCGATAAAGCGCAATGATGCAAGTCCGAGGATCAACATCATTACATAGCAGAACAGCATGCCGGCAAAGAGTGTGAATACCATCGGCGCATGATCCTTGAACAGCAGCGGGCCAGGTTGCAGTCCCTGAATAGTGAGAGCTCCCAGCATCACAGCCGTCGTTGCATCGCCCGGCACGCCGAGCGTCAGCATTGGCAGAAGCGCACCACCGGTACAGCCATTCGCTCCTGATTCGCAGGCGGCAACGGCCTGAATTTCGCCCCTCCCGAAGTTCTCCGGCGTCTTGGAAAAGCGTTTTGCCTCGTTATAGGCGACAAAGGCTGCAATATCCGCACCTGCACCTGGAATCGCACCAATAAAAGCGCCGAGGCCAGCGGAACGAAGCACTGTTCCCCAAACGCGCTTCACAGTCGCCATCGTCGGAATGATTTGTTTCAGTTCCGCGGCCTTGCGTTTGATCGTTTCGCTCTCAGCTATTGTGTTGAAAGCCTCCGATGCCGCGAACAGGCCGATCATGACAGGAATGAACGGCACGCTCATCAGATCCGGAATACCCCAGGTAAAGCGGGGGAAGCCGCCCATGGGATCGAGACCAATGGTTGCAATCAGCAAACCGAAGAAACCGGAGATCAATCCCTTGACCAGAAACTTACCGGAAATGCTGGCGATGATGCTTAAGCCGAATACCGCAAGAGCAAACGTTTCTGAAGCGCTGAACTTCAGGGCGATGCTCGCCAGCATGGGAGACAGGAACACCAGCATCAGAATGCTGATCGTTCCGCCCGCGAAGGAAGAGAATGTCGCGACACCCAGTGCTTCACCGGCACGCCCCTGCTTTGTTAGCTCGTAGCCATCCATAGCTGTTGCTGCAGCAGCCGGGGTTCCGGGAATACGCAGCAGAATTGCCGTAATAGAACCCGCATAGACACCACCAAAATAAACGCCTGAAATCATAGTAAGTCCGGAAACCGGATCCATACCGAAGGTGAAGGGTAGAATGATCGCAACCCCCATCGTCGCGGTAAGTCCTGGCAGGGCTCCAATGATGATGCCAACTGCCACACCGAACACTGCCAGCAGCAAAGCCACAGGCTGCTGGGCGAGTGTGGCAAAACCGTTCAATAATAAACCGAGTTCTTGCACTATCGTATCTCCCAGAAACCACTAGCTAAATAAAATTCCGACAGGTAACGGTACGTTCAGAAGATAATCAAACGCGAAATAGAGCGCCGCCGTAATAATTATTGAAAGAACTGGATTGAGAATTTTATGACGCATTCCCATCAATGCCATTAAAAAGCAAAGATATATGGCCATTGCCAGAGGGTAGCCAATGTAATCCATTGATAGATACTGGACGAATGTCGCTACTATTCCGATAAATACTAGTAGAATTCTGACACCGGAAATTGGGGCGACATGCGGATCATAGTCGCCTTTTTTAAGGCTCATGAAATTACGGACTATGAGCACACCGCAGAGAATTATCAAAATAGTTGCATAGATAATCGGGAAACGCGCTGGCCCGACATCCGTCCTCAATCCACTGCTTCTAAAGCCCTGCGCGACGACTATCGCCCCTGTAGCCACAGCTATCAGCATTACGCTTATCAGGATTTCAAACTTCCGGTCCCGAGCCGTCGGGTGTGTTGTTTCCGTTGAGGGAGCTTGCGCCATGAGAATTCCTCATCGAGTGTTTTTTCCGCCAGCCCGCCGCTTCTCCAGCAGGCTGGCTTTTTTGATTTTCTTACTTGGCAATGCCGAGCTTGGTCATGATATCCTTGAAGAAAGCATTATCCTTATCAATGACAGCCTTGTATTCCGGTCCATCGAGGTAAGACCAGGTCAAGTTCATCTTGGCGAGGGACTCCCTGAACACTGCATCTTCAGCCGTATTCTTTGCAGATTCACGCAGAATCTTCTGGATATCTTCAGGCGTACCCTTCGGGGCGACGATACCGCGCCAAGTGGCGACAGCGAGATCGACTCCTTTTTCTTTCAGGGTCGGCACATCGTCAAAACCGGCGTGCCGTTCATCTGCCATGATTGCCAGAATGCGGATCTTGCCAGCGTTCACATGAGCAATTACTTCCGGCGGACTAACTGTCACAGCTTCGATGTGACCACCGAGAAGGGCCGTTACAGCCGGATTGGCACCATCATATGGAATATGATTGAATTGAACGCCGGTTCTCTCACCGAGAGCCTCTGCTGCGATGTGCCATATGGCGCCTGTTCCCGAGTTGCCGATACGGACCTTTCCGGGATTGGCTTTGGCATAGTCCATGAACTCCTCATAGGTTTTCCATGGAGCGTCCATCAGAACCGAAATAGCCGAAGGCTCGGCATTGAGACGCGCTATAGGCACAAAATCATTCGCTGTGAAATTTGCCAGTCCCATATGCGGGAGCATTGTTATTTCGACGGTGCCAACACCGATTTTGTATCCGTTTGGGCGGGCAAAAGCAGCTTCGGC
>Ga0153991_1000481_pt1 | contig 10189 bp, 6 predicted proteins | sample TSNC075MetaG_FD_104681 | JGI IMG/M metagenome (GOLD analysis project Ga0153991, IMG submission 104681) | Attine ant fungus gardens microbial communities from North Carolina, USA - TSNC075 MetaG | ecosystem: Host-associated > Fungi > Mycelium > Unclassified | place: USA: North Carolina, Jones Lake...
AAAGATGGTAACTTCAGGCAACCGTGGTGCGATCTTAGAGTTAAAGGGGGACTGATATGCAGCTGACAGGATCACAAATTGTGATGGAATGTTTGCTGGAGCAGGGAGTCGATACGGTTTTTGGGTATCCCGGCGGAACCATCCTGAACATATATGATGCACTTTATGGGTATTCCGACCGGATTCGGCACGTGCTGACATCCCATGAGCAGGGGGCTTCCCATGCTGCGGATGGCTATGCCAGAGCTACCGGCAAGGTCGGCGTATGCTTTGCGACTTCCGGCCCTGGCGCCACGAATCTGGTAACAGGAATTGCTACGGCTTATATGGATTCAATCCCGATGATGGCCATTACCGCTAATGTGGCAGTAAATGCGCTGGGAAAGGACTCTTTCCAGGAAATTGATATTGCCGGTGTGGCAATGCCGATTACGAAATATAGTATGATTATTAAGGACGTAGAGGAGCTGGCACCTGCGATCCGCAAGGCTTTCCGCCTTGCCCAGACCGGACGTCCCGGCCCGGTGCTGCTGGACATTACGAAGGACGTCACGGCGGCCAGAGCGGAATTCCGTCCGGTAGAGCCGGAACCGATTCGCCGTCAGAGCCATACCATTAAAGGGCAGGATCTACAGAGAGCACTGGATATGATTGCGCAGGCAGAACGTCCCTTTATCTTTGCAGGCGGCGGCGTGATTGCCGCCGACGGGTCGGAGGAGCTGGCAGAATTTGCCCATAAGCTGGATGCGCCGGTAACCTTAAGCCTGATGGCACAGGGGGCTTTTGATGAAGCAGATCCCGCTTATACCGGGATGCTCGGCATGCATGGGACCAAGGTGACCAATTTCGGGATATCGGAATGTGATCTGCTGATTGGTGTCGGTGTGCGCTTCAGCGACCGCTGTACCGGTAATACGAAGACCTTTGCACAAAAGGCTAAGATCCTGCAGCTGGATGTGGATGTGGCGGAGGTGAATAAGAATGTGCAGACGGAAGCCTCTGTGATTGGCGATTTAAAAATAGTCCTGCGCCAGCTGAATCAGCAGATGGCCCAGATGAAGCATGAAGCATGGAGGAAGCATATCCTGCGCCTAAAGGAGCAGTATCCTCTAACGTATGCGAAGGATGTACTGACAGGACCGTATGTAATTGAGACGCTGTCAGAGCTTACCGGCGGTGATGCCATTGTAGTAACCGATGTAGGGCAGCATCAGATGTGGAGCTCTCAGTTTTATACTTACCGCAGACCCAGAAGCTTTATCAGCTCCGGCGGTCTGGGAACGATGGGCTACGGCCTTGGAGCCGCCATTGGCGCGAAGCTGGGAAGGCCGGAGGAGAAGGTAATTCATATTACCGGCGACGGCTGTTTTCGGATGAACCTGAATGAGCTGGCGACTGTGACCCGTAATGAAATTCCGCTCGTGACCATTATCCTGAATAACCATGTACTGGGAATGGTACGTCAGTGGCAGTCACTTTTCTATGGGCAGCGCTATTCGCATACGATCCTTGAGGATAAGGTGGATTTCGTAAAAGTGGCGGAAGCTATGGGCGCGAAGGCTTTTCGCATCACGAAGCCGGAAGAGGTGAAGCCGGTGCTGCGTGAAGCCCTGGCACTGGAGGAACCGGTTTTAATTGAATGTGTTATTGACTGCGACGAGAAGGTGTTCCCGATGGTAGCACCCGGCGGTCAAATTGCAGAAGCATTTTCACAAGAAGATTTGGAGGAGGAGAAAAAATGAGCAGAGTGTATAATTTTTCCGCAGGTCCGGCCGTGCTGCCGGAGGAAGTACTGAAGGAAGCAGCCGCAGAGATGATGGATTACCGGGGAAGCGGCCAGTCCGTAATGGAAATGAGCCACCGTTCCAAAGAGTACGATCAGATCATTAAAGAGGCGGAGGCGGATCTGCGTGATCTGATGAATATCCCGGGTAATTACAAGGTGCTGTTCCTGCAGGGTGGCGCTTCTCTGCAGTTCGCCATGATTCCCATGAATCTGATGAAGAACGGCAAGGCAGATTACATTGTAACCGGCCAGTGGGCGAAGAAAGCCTATCAGGAGGCGAAGAAGTTCGGAGACGCCCAGTGTATCGCCAGCAGTGAGGATAAGACCTATTCTTATATCCCGGACTGCTCGGACCTGCCGGTGCGGGAGGATGCGGACTACGTATATATCTGTGAAAACAATACTATCTACGGCACCAAGTATAAGAAGCTGCCGAATACAAAGGGGAAAACCCTGATTTCGGATATTTCTTCCTGCTTCTTGTCGGAACCGGTGGATGTCACCAGGTATGGGGTGATCTATGGCGGCGTGCAGAAGAATGTGGGACCGGCGGGTCTGGTTATTACCATTATCCGTGAGGATCTGATTCCTCAGGAGGAGCTGCAAGGCGTGCCTACGATGATGCAGTATAAGACCCAGGCAGACGCGGATTCGCTGTATAATACGCCGAACTGCTACTGCATTTATATCTGCGGTAAGGTATTTAAGTGGCTGAAGAAAATGGGCGGCCTGGAAGCTATGCAGGCATTGAATGAGAAGAAAGCGGCCGTTCTGTATGATTATCTGGATCAGAGTAAGCTGTTTAAGGGGACGGTGGCAAAGGAAGACCGTTCTCTGATGAATGTTCCCTTTGTAACCGGCAATAAAGAACTGGATGCAGAGTTTGTGGCAGCGGCAACGGCGGCCGGCTTCGTGAACTTAAAGGGACACCGGAGCGTAGGAGGAATGCGTGCCAGCATTTACAATGCGATGCCGATGGAAGGTGTGGAAGCGCTGGTGCAGTTTATGAAGAATTTTGAAGAAGCGCATCAGTAGGAGGAGCGAAAGAATGTTTAAGATTAAGTGCCTGAACCCCATTGCGGCAGTTGGAACGGATTTGCTGGGAGAGGCTTATGAGGTGACCCAGGATTTTCAGGAGGCAGAGGGTGTTCTGGTAAGAAGCGCCTCGATGCATGAGATGGAGCTGCCGGAGAGCCTGCTGGCGATCGCCAGAGCCGGCGCCGGTATCAATAACATTCCGTTAGAGGCGTGTGCCAGGAAAGGCATTGTCGTATTTAATTCTCCCGGGGCGAACGCCAATGGCGTTAAGGAACTGGTGCTGGCAGGAATGCTGCTGGCGGCCCGGGATATCAACGGCGGAATTAACTGGGTGCATGAGAATCAGGAGAACCCGGATATTGCGAAGCTGGCGGAGAAGGAGAAGAAGAACTTCGCCGGAACCGAGATTCAGGGGAAGACCCTTGGTGTAATTGGCCTGGGGGCCATCGGCGTATTGGTGGCAAATGCCGCCAGAAATCTGGGAATGAAGGTAATGGGATACGATCCCTATATTTCCATTGAAGGTGCATGGAATCTGGATCATCATGTCCAGCGGGTGAAGGACCTGACCGGAATCTATGCCAACTGTGATTATATTACGATTCACGTACCGGCCATGGATGGTACGATCGGTATGATTAACCAGGAAGCAATCGGACAGATGAAGGACGGTGTCGTTTTCCTGAATTTTTCCAGAGATCTGCTGGTAAATGAAGCCGATATGACAGAGGCCCTGACCTCCGGTAAAGTACGGAGCTATGTGACGGATTTCCCGAATAGCGTCAGCGCGAAAATGCCGAACGCAATTGTGATCCCGCATCTGGGGGCGTCCACGGAAGAATCCGAGGACAACTGCGCGGTAATGGCAGTGAAGGAACTCAAATGCTATCTGGAGCATGGAAATATCCGGAATTCGGTGAATTTCCCCCAGACGGATCTGGGACCGATCCAGGGAGTGGGACGTCTGGCAATTTTCCATAAGAACATTCCGAATATGATTGGACAGATCTCTACGACCTTGTCTGCCTGTGGCGTTAACATCGCGAATATGACCGATAAGAGCAAGGGCGAATTTGCTTATTCCCTGATTGACGTAGAGTGCGGACTTTGTGATGACATGGTTGAGAAGCTGAACGCCATCGATGGGGTATACCGGGTTCGGGTCATTAAGGAAAACTGAAATTAATGCAAAAGAGAGGCAGCCTGTTGACTTGCAGGCTGCCGCATTTTATAATAGAGGAGATCTGTTAGAAGAACAGGCGTAAGATGCACCTCGTGTTTTGGAATTCAAGGAGGGTATGAATGAAACAAAACAAAAGAAAGATGTCTGCAAAATGGATAAAAAAAACGCATGTCCGTTTCGGCGCGCTGCTGATGGTTCTGGTCATGATCTGCAGTCTGCCGGCACCGGCATCCGATGTCTTTGCGGCAGGATTAGGCATGACCGAACCGGAAGGCACAGAGAGCCTGGAGACAGGGCGCCAGGAATCGGCCTCTTCGGAAGAGACCGGTTCACAGGAAACAACGGGAGAATCCTCTACAAGCAGCAGTGAAAGCACCACGGAAGTGCCCGAAACGGCCGGCCGGACAGAGGCATCGGAAGAAGAGACCGCCACTTCTGAGGTGCTTATGGAAATAGAGGGTGAGGATGCGCTGAATAATTACATAGTATTTGCGACGGTGAAAAAGGGAACCATAACGGCAACAAGCCTGAACCTTCGCGTCGGCCCGGGTACGGGCTATGATATTTTAACATCAATTCCCAAAGGCACGGTGCTGGATATTTTGGGACAGGGAACGGACACCGGCGGTAAGGTCTGGTACCGGCTCCAGTATAATGGTATGACTGGATATGCCAGCAGCGATTTTGTGACGGTCAGCAGCTATGAGATTGATACGGACCCGAAATTCGAGCAGTATATGAACGCGCAGGGATTCCCGGAGAGCTACAAGGAGAGCCTGCGGATCCTGCATGCCCAGTATCCCAGCTGGACTTTCGAAGCGCAGCATACAACGGCGAGTTGGTCGGACGCGGTGTATGAAGAATACAAATTTGGGGATATGCTCCCCGCGAACTGGTACGGTACCAAAGCCGTCAGCCTGATTGATAAGACTGTAATTTCTTCCTGGAAAGCCACCGAGGGCGGAGCCTATAATTGGGAGACCGGACAGTGGGTAACGAATTGGGACGGCAGTGCCTGGGCAATTGCATCCAAGGAAATCGTCGCATACTATATGGATCCCCGGAATTTCCTGAATACATCCGGAATTTTTCAATTTTTGGATCTGAGTGATATATCTACCGCCAGCGCGCAGACGGTATCCAAGGGAGCATCGAACATGGGGGCGGCTTATTTATCCGGGGTTTATGCTTCTCATGGGATAGACTACCCGGCTGTAATTTGTAAGGCGGGGGAGGATAAAAAAATTAATCCGCTGGCAGTTACGGCTATTTTAGTGCAGGAGCTGGGATTGCAGGGATATTCTAAGGCGACGATCAGCGGCACCGTAGCCGGTTATGAGGGCTATTACAACTATTTCAACATCGGCGCTTATACCGACAGCCAGTTTAACCAGGCATACATGCGGGGATTATGGTATGCGAAGGGAGCAAATAATAACGGCATTACCTATGAGCGTCCCTGGAACACCCGCGAGAAGGCCATCCGCGGCGGCACGGAGTATTTCGCAGAGCAGTACGTGAAGGCGGGACAGGAAACTTTATATTTAAAACGCTTCAATGTGGTTAATACTAATAATCGGTACAATCATCAGTTCTCGACAGACATCCAGGGAGCTGCCGGGGAAAGTAAGCTGTTAAGTAAGGCTTATTCGGAAGACTTGCGGGGGGTCGTCTTGACCTTTAAGATTCCGGTATATAAGAATATGCCCTCATCGGCTTCGCCCCTTCCGACCGATGATACGCCACCGTCGGCGGCGGCCCGCAGCTTTGTAGAGCGTCTTTATACGGTTGTGCTGGGCAGAACGCCAGACAGCGTGGGATTAAGCTCCTGGACGTCGATCCTGGCGTCGGGTCAGCAGTCGGCGGCTCAGGTGGCTTATGGCTTTATATTTAGTAATGAATATTTGAACAAGAAGACCAGTAATAATGATTTTGTGGAGATGCTGTATAAGACACTGATGAACCGGAATTCGGATTCCATTGGCCTTGCTCACTGGAAAAACTGTCTGGAGAGCGGTGTTTCCCGTATTGGGGTCTTCGCCGGCTTTGTAAACTCTACGGAGTTTCAGAGCCTATGCAAAACGTATGGTGTAACAGCAGGCAGCTTCACGCCGGTCGACCTCCTGGATAAGAACCCCAATGTCACCGTTTTTGTGACACGTATGTATACGAAATGCCTGGAGCGGGGCGCGGATGACCAGGGGAGACGGGACTGGGTGGATAGGATCTTGAACAAAGGTTATGGCGGCGGTAGTGTGGCGAAAGGCTTCTTCTTCAGCGATGAGTTCCGCGCGAAGAATCTCTCCAATGAGGAATTCGTAAAGCGGGCCTATCGTACTCTCTTGGGCCGGGAAGCAGATACAACCGGGCTGAATGACTGGAAGAACAGGCTGTCAAGAGGTGTCTCCCGTACGGAAGTCCTGAATGGTTTTATTTACTCTACGGAATTCGCGAATCTGTGTAAGCAGTATGGAATCGTACAGTAAAGGATATTAATGATGTGGGGTTACACTAGTATTATATTAATGAATAAGGAGTTATCCTATGCCCAATTGGAATTACCTATTTACCGAACTGGGAGAAGAAGCAGTAAAGCAGGCCGGAAAGGCAGCTGTCTCTCTCCGGCATGGCTATATTGGCACAGAGCATCTGCTGCTGGGCCTGATCCGTACGGAGTGTCTGGCTTCCCACGTTCTGGAAAACCATGAGGTAACGGAACATCGTGTATTAGAATTGATTGACCGTTTAATTGCACCGGCTTCGCCGGTGCAATTAAGTGAGCGGCCGGATTCAACTCCCCGGGCAAAGGCGGTTCTGGATCAGAGCCTCCGGGAAGCCCGGCGGGGCCGCAAGGAGAAAATCGGAACGGAGCATATTTTGATTGCCTTGCTTCGGGAGCAGGACAGCGTAGCAGTCCGTCTGTTCCATACCATGAATGTAAACATGAATCGTCTGTTTGGCGATCTTTTTGTTTCGATGGGAGAAGATGGGGTGGTTTATAAGCAGGAGCTGGAGGAGCATAAGAATTCCAGTTCAGGCGGCACGCCGACGCTGGATAAATACAGCCGGGATCTGACTGCCATGGCGGCAGCCGGACGGCTGGATCCGGTGATCGGAAGAGAGCGGGAACTTCAGCGGCTGATGCAGATACTCAGCCGGCGTACGAAGAACAATCCATGCCTGATCGGAGAACCAGGCGTGGGAAAGACGGCGATTGTCGAAAGTCTGGCCAGCCGGATTGCCGCCGGAGGCGTTCCGGAGCTGCTGCAGGATAAACGGGTATTGGCCCTGGATCTGTCCGGTATGGTAGCCGGTTCGAAATACCGAGGAGAATTTGAAGAGCGAATTAAGAAAGTGGTGCAGGAGGCGGCCCGGGACGGCCGCGTACTGCTGTTTTTAGATGAAATCCATACGTTGATTGGAGCCGGAGGCGCAGAGGGAGCACTGGATGCGGCCAATATTTTAAAGCCGTCTCTGTCCCGGGGAGAAATTCAGCTGATCGGCGCCACCACGGTGGAAGAATACCGGAAGCATATTGAGAAGGATGCGGCTCTGGAGCGGCGCTTTCAGCCCATAATGGTAGAGGAGCCTACGGAAGAGGAAACCATAGAGATTCTTCATGGTCTGCGGGGACAATATGAGCGTCACCATCGGGTGGAGATTACGGAGGAGGCTCTGGCGGCAGCGGCAAGGCTTTCCGCACGCTATATCAATGATCGGTTTTTGCCGGATAAGGCATTGGATTTATTAGATGAAGCGGCCTCTAAGGCCAGATTGACCGGCGGAAGTTCTGCCAGGTCCATTATTAGTCTGGAGAATGAACTTCGGGAAATGGAAATCCAGAAAGAAGAAGCATTGCGCCGCAGTGATTTAGAGGAAGCATCCCGTATCCGCCAGGAGCAGCTGGCGAAGAAGGAGAAGCTCTCGAAGCTCCAGGGAGAAAAGCGCAGAGGCCGTAAAATGGTGATCGTAGTAGATGAATCGAAGATTGCCGATGTGGTATCCGACTGGACCAAGATTCCGGTGCAGAAGCTGGAGGAAGAAGAGGCGGCCCGCTTAAGAAAGATGGAAGATATTCTGCATAAGCGGGTCATTGGACAGGAGGAAGCGGTGTCAGCCGTAGCCCGGGCCGTACGCAGGAACCGGGTGGGTCTGAAGGATCCCAACCGGCCAATTGGCTCCTTTCTGTTTCTGGGGCCTACCGGCGTGGGTAAAACAGAGCTGTGCAAGGCTCTGGCAGAGACCATGTTTGGCAAAGAGGACGCGATGATTCGTATTGATATGTCTGAATATATGGAGAAGCACAGCGTTTCAAAGCTGATTGGATCCCCGCCCGGGTATGTGGGGTATGAGGAAGGCGGACAGTTGAGTGAGAAGGTGCGTCGGAATCCCTATTCGGTGATTTTGTTTGACGAAATCGAGAAAGCGCATCCGGATGTTTTTCATATTCTCTTACAGGTGCTGGACGATGGCCATATTACCGACGCACAAGGCCGGAAGGTGAATTTCAAGAATACCATTTTGATTATGACCTCCAATGCCGGTGCCGAGCGCATTATTACGCCGAAGAAGCTCGGATTCTCCTCAGCCGCGGATGAAAAAGCCAATTATGAGACAATGAAGAACGGTGTTATGGAGGAGGTAAGGCGTCTCTTTAGGCCGGAGTTTTTAAACCGTATTGATGAGATGATTGTGTTCCATTCCCTGAATAAGGAGCATATGAAGGAAATTCTTCGTCTGATGCTGCAGACGCTGAATAAACGGGTTATGGCATCCATGGATATCCGTCTGCATCTGACGCCCTCTGCCAAAGAGTATCTGATGCGTAAGGGTTATGATGAGAAGTATGGAGCCAGGCCGCTGCGCCGGGCGCTGCAGACGGAGCTGGAAGATGGTCTGGCAGAGTCAATCCTGGCAGGTCATGTTAAGCCTGGCGACAATATCCGGGTCTCATGCGTGAAAAATAAAATAATATTTTCCGTAAAAGATTGATGAATCCAAAACGATCGTTTATAATACAATTACCAAAAGATAAAAGGAGGATTTCCCATGCCTGTAGTAAAAGAATTGCTGCGCGGAGAGAAGAACGGAGCAATCAGTTTTGGTGACTATACCCTCGCGGAAAAGGCAAAATTGGACAATTTTGAACATGGCGGAGATGTTTATAAAGTCAAAACGTTTTATGAGATAACAAAATTGGAGAAGAACGGATTGTTCGTATATGAATCCGTTCCGGGAAGCGCCGTAACGGAGTTCGCAGAGACCGAGGACGGAGTCCGATTTCAAGTGGAGAGCGGACAGGATGTGCAGATTACCCTGGAGCTGGAGGAGTCCACGGAGTATGGGATCTATGTGAACGGAACGCAGGTAGGTATGATGGAGACGAACCGGAGCGGTAAGCTGTCCATCAGCGTAGAGCTGGATGGCAAAGCGGCTTCTGTCAAAGTGATGAAGCGTTAGTGTAGCACTAGTAATTTTACTTAGGCTGTCATCCGGGAGAATAGGAGAATGCAAAAAAGTCCACTCAATGTCATTCTGAGCTAAGCGGGAAATGACAGGTAGGTGGACTTTTTTCTACTCGATCGAAAGTTTTTGTTTTTCTACGGAAGTATACAAGGAGAATACAATGGCAAAAGCGAAAGCAACCGCCTTTTTCTGTAAGGAATGCGGTCATGAATCTAGTAAGTGGATGGGGCAGTGTCCTGCCTGTAAGGAATGGAACACATTAGTGGAGGCGCCGGTGCATAAGGAAATACCGGGTCGGGCCGTATTCTGCGGGGCAGCCATTGCTTCTGCGCAGCCATCCTCGCTGACGGAAATCTCCTCCGGACAGGAAGCCCGCATTCCCACCGGCTTTTCCGAATTAGACGGCGTATTGGGAGGCGGTTTGGTGCCGGCGTCCCTGCTGTTAGTGGGCGGTGATCCGGGAATCGGGAAATCCACTCTTTTGCTGCAGGTGTGCCGGAATCTGGCGGCTCACGGACGGAAGGTTCTCTACATATCCGGCGAGGAATCTTTAAAGCAGATAAAGCTGCGGGCCGAGCGGATCGGTATCTTCCGGGGTGATTTGCAGTTCTTATGTGAGACGAATCTGGATGTAATTGCTTCCTTACTGCAAAAGCATATGCCGGAGATCGTAATCATCGATTCTATCCAAACCATGTACCGGGAAGAGGTGGCTG
>Ga0153991_1000492_pt1 | contig 10097 bp, 10 predicted proteins | sample TSNC075MetaG_FD_104681 | JGI IMG/M metagenome (GOLD analysis project Ga0153991, IMG submission 104681) | Attine ant fungus gardens microbial communities from North Carolina, USA - TSNC075 MetaG | ecosystem: Host-associated > Fungi > Mycelium > Unclassified | place: USA: North Carolina, Jones...
GCCCCTTCCATTGTCTTTGTGTTAGGTCCTAGACTGGATGTCTCCAATAAACAATCTGTACTGATATGCCAAGCACAGAGTTCAAACTTCAGGGTTTCTTAGACATTCCCAGATGTTGTGATCTAGGAAGACTACCAAACTATTTTCTAGACTTCTCTAGACAACTAAATTAGATGGAGAGAGCTTCAAATATAGATGTTGTCTCCATTACAGGTTGAAGATGCATACTATAGATAGATGTTAGCTTCAATAAACTGACAAAGTATGACATCATTCAATCATTCATCTTATTATCATTTTACTTATTGCTCTTTACTCTGCTTATTTTTCTGACTTACATGCTCACTTGTTGCTTACTTGTCATTATCACCTTAGCAACATATGTAGAAACTCTGAGACAATTTCATTCTCTAGGTAAATACAACCACTTATCTTATATATAAGCTATAAGTCCTAAGGCTAGTTATTTCTATCTGGACCTTAGGTAAACATTCTCTTGAATACTTAATCATTAGTTCTTTTTTCATTTGGACCTTAGTCCAACATCTATTTTAGCATCCTGAGAACTTACAGTAAGCAAAAAAAACTATTTGTATACTTAGTACTTTTATGTCATGACTTGGCAAAACAACTAAGTCAATATTTATTTATTCTTTTTTTTCTTTTTATTACTCTTTTTCTTTTCTTTTCTTTTAGTTTGGTTATATTGGGATGCATGAGATACTAGCTAGGGTTAGGGTTAGTATTGTGTATAAGTAGCTCTATAGATCTAACAGTAACTCTATTGAGTTCTCCTTGTCAACTCAGATAAGAAATAGGGTTAAGTACTTACTGCTCAATCCTTACATTTTATGTTGATTATCAAATAACTTAATAAGGAAATTAGAAGAAATTTTGAAATATTATGTAATTAGGTTTAGACTCTTGATCCTAGGTTCTAGAAAAAATCATGTGACTTGGTGGGAAAATGGCCAAATAGTAAGCCAAACAAAATAATATAGCATTTGAATTGCTAGCTATTTGAATATCAGACAAAAAATGCTTTTTTTCCTGTAATTACTACTATCTTCTTTTTGAGGCCACAATAGCTCCTAGGAGGACCCTATTCTACTGGTTGTCTACTATATTGTTATAATTTTACTCTTTATTTTTATGTTTATCTTATGTTAAGACTCTAGACCTCATAGTTGAATATGCATTTTAACTTAAAGCCTATATTTAACACTTAATATCTTCATGCTTCTCACTAGAAGATCTAGTTAAGGTTTTCAATGAAGTTATATTAGAGAGAATGGATGTTAATGGGACTTTGAGTAACACTCTTTAAGGTTGTTCTAAGACAAGTAAGAGTACTGATTCCTTAGAGTAAGATTTTATAGGGGGAATACAGAGTAACTAGTTAAGTAACAGATTAGTGATGAGGGTAACAAGTAAGTCAGAGTTGAGTTAAAGTCTATTAATGGATTAGTCCAATGTTGTTTCATTTAGATTGAGTCCAAAGATAGAAAGGAAATAGTCTGAGATTTCTCCAAAAAGTCCTGTCTATACTATGAGCTGATTGTCCATTAGAGTCCTTGGATATTTAGTGCATTAGTGTATTGTAATATCCTTGTCTAGCATCGCCAATATTATGACTTGGCAAAAATGGCTATGTCATGACTTGGCAAAATAGCTAAGTTATTATTTATATTTCTTTTCTTTTATTACTAAGGTAGAGCATGGGAATTATCATATGACTAGTCACAGAGTCACAAAAGGTGTGACAGCAGTCACAGAATGGTCATGTCACAATGAAGTCACAGTCACAGGATGTGACAAAGGGATTACCTGATGGACATGAGGATTGTGGAAGACAAGGTACATAGCCACAATAGTAATTGTATATATAGTGTAGCAAATCTAATAAGAACTCTATCGAGTTCTCCTTGTCAAACACTAATAAAGGAGCAGTTGGCTTTATTCCAGCTCAGGAGTTAGCTATTCTGACATTAGAACTCGATCCTATCACTTCCAGGTACTGTTCACCTTGAACCTTACCTATCTTTACTCTTATCACTGATCAACCCTCAACCAATGATCATCATGATTGTTAGTCATTTCCATATATAGCTAGGCTCTTGGCTTAAGGGGACTTGTCAATCAGTTAGGGATTGATAGTGGAAGAGTGATACCAAACTTGGGTATTATTTCTAAGACCTGACCTTACAAACAAGCAGTATTTAGTAGACTACTTATATCCTTCTTAGTATAAACCTCATGCTGCACTCCATTGTGAGTTGGTACATGCAGAGAAGTGACGGTTACTTCTAGAAGGCTGTCTAGATTAGGGATTCTCTCTGTGAGGTAATAGTCTAACCATAGTATTAGGGCAGTAGTCAGTAAGGCAGTAGGTGTCTGGTTAGGTGAAGATCTTGCACCCCAACAGACATAACTCTAGCTAGATCAAATCATTAAATTCATACCTTCTTCTGGAGATGTAGTACTATGTCTCTAGAACAATATAACTTTATCCTGAGCAGCATGCTCGAACAGAAACAATTTCTTGCCAGACTAAGGGAAAAGCTTGAAGGAAGGAAGGAGAAGCTGTGTTTTAGCTGTAAGAAGTTTGGGCACCTGGCCCAAAACTGCAGGAATATAGGAAGGGGAAAGCTATTCCCCAAAATAAGTTTGAAGTATTGAGTAGTCGGGTGATGCAATGTAGAGTAGAGGAGAGAGCGGCACGTGTGGCAAGGCCACAAAAGGTATAGCAGGAAAAGAGACCAGCATACTCTCTATAGAGAAAGGCACAGGAGCACAGCAGCGCGCAGGATATGCCTCCAAAAGGCACAGCATTGGAGGAAAGAGGATGGAAAACCAAAGAGGTAATAGTAATGTTTGTGGAGTATAGGGGGTGTGAATATAAAGGCACCAGGACAGAGAAAAATCGAGGACAAGGATTTATCTCTGGAAAGCAGCTGAGAAATCTATGGTATGGAAGGTGTTTGGAAGTGTAGAAACAGAGAAAAGATAGAGGGGGATGTAAAGTTGAGTATGTCAAGTGTGGAAGGAATAACACAATTAAAGGGAGGAAATTGGAAGAGAGGAAGATTTTGTGCCCTGAATGTAGGACAGAGAAAAAGAAGTCATGGTGGAACTGGGAAGTAGTGGCGCGGCCTACAATGGCAAAAGCACAGTAAAGCACCACATGGATAAGAGTTCCAAAAAGCACAGTGAGAGAGAAGGGTGGTGAAAGAGAAGTGAGGAGGACATTTAAGATGTTAAGAGAGGTGTGGCTAAGCATTGGACTGGAAAAGATAGACACCTACAAAGGCATAACAGTAAAGGTACTCCTAGACAGTAGTGCGACAGGGATGTTTATGGATAGAAAAACAGCAGCAAGACATGGGTTTAAGCTGCAAAAGTTGGATAGACCAGTGGCAGTAAGAAATGTTGATAGCATGAATAATAGTGCAGGAGCAATTACACATTGGGTAGAAGTAAATGTGTACTATAAAGGCTATGTAGAAAGGATGAAAATAGATATATGTGATTTGGGAAAAACAGAAGTAATCTTGGGAATGCCTTGGCTACAAGCTCATAACCTAGAAATTAACTGGGAAATGGGGGAAGTCAAAATGACGAGATGCCCACTATTGTGTAGAGGAAACAAAAGAAGGGAAGAAAAAAGAATGAGGAAAGAGAGTGGTAACCCTAGAAGAAGAGAAAATTGTCAGATGGGCAGTAGATAATAAAGAAGATTGGGGAAGAGAAGAGGAAGTAGAAGCAGACCACAGGAAAATTGAGGAAATGGTTCCAAAAAAATTCCTGAAGTGGAGGAAGGTATTTGGAAAGGTGGAGTCAAAAAGGATGCCTACAAGGAAAATTTGGGATCATGCCATAGACCTTAAAGAGACGTTCAAACCATAAAAAGAAAAAATTTATTCTCTCTCTAAGGATAAGAGAGAAAAAGTTTAGAAATTTGTGGAAGACCAACTAAGGAAGAGGTATATCAGACTATCAAAATCTCCTTAAACATCGCCAGTATTCTTTGTAGGAAAGAAAGATAAAAGTAAAAGGATGGTAATGGACTACTGTAACCTGAACAACTAGACAGTAAAAACAATTATCTGTTCCTCTTAATCACAGACCTAATAGACAATATGGGAGGCAAGAAAATATTTACTAAGATAGATCTAAGGTGGGGTTTTAACAATGTAAGAATCAAGGAAGAAGATAAGTGGAAGAGAGTATTTACGACGCATGTGGGCTTCTTTGAACCAACAGTCATGTTCTTTGGAATAACAAACTCGCTAGCTACATTTCAGGCAATAATGAATGAAATCCTAAGGGACTTGATAAACGAAGGAAAAGTCGTAGCGTTTGTAGACAATGTATTAGTAGGGACAGAGACAGAAGAAGGGCATAACAAAATTGTGGAAGAGATACTGAGGAGGTTAGAAGAAAATGACCTATACGTTGAGCCAAAGAAATGTATGTGGAAAGCAAGGAAGATTAGATTTCTAGGGATGATCATAGGGCCCAACGGGGTAAAAATAGAGAAGGAGAAGGTAGATGAGGTACTTAGTTGGCCAGAACCAAAGAATATGAAAGACGTCAAAAAGTTTTTGGGCCTTGCAAATTATTACAGAAGGTTCATTAAAAATTTCACTCAAGTAGCTAGGCCAATAAATGTGCTGACAAGGAAAAATATGAAGTGGCAGTGGGGGTAGGAGCAACAAAAGGCATTTGACAAACTAAAAAGGATTTTCACAACAAGACCAGTATTAGCAGCCCCAGGCTTAGACAAAGAATTCAGGGTGGAAGCAGATGCTTCAAACTATGCTACTAGAGGAGTGTTATCAATGAAATGCTCTGACGAATTGTGAAGACCAGTCACTTTCATTTCAAAATCTCTAAGTGACATAGAACGGAACTATAAGATATATGATAAGGAGATGTTAGCTATAGTCAGGTGTTTGGAGGCATAGAGGCACTTCTTGGAAGGAACAACAACTAAATTTGAGATATGGATAGATCACAAGAATCTTGAATACTTCATGAAAGCACAGAAATTAAACTGTAAACAAGCAAGATGGGCTCTATACCTATCTAGGTTTGACTTTGCGCTAAAGCATGTTCCAGGAAGTAGAATGGGGAAAGCAGATAGTCTCAGCAGGAGACTGGACTGGGAAGTAGGAATAGAGAGAGACAACAAAGACCAGACGTTGATAAAGCCTGAGTGGCTAGAAGCAAGGAGAATGGAAATAGTAGAAATCATTATAAAAGGAGCAGACCTACTAAAGAAGGTCAAACAGTCCAAAGTAAAGGACGATGAAGTAGTAAAAGCAATAGAAAAAATGAAGCAGGCAGGAGTGAAAATGCTAAGGGATAAAGAGTAGAGAGAAGTTGATGGCATAATGTACAAAGAGGGAAAAGTATATGTACCCAGAGATGATGAGCTTAGAACGGAAATTGTTAGGCTACATCATAATACACCTGTAGGAGGACATGGGGGACAGTGGAAAACAGTGGAGCTAATCACTCGGAACTTCTGGTGGCCAGGAGTCACTAAGGAGGTAAAAAGATACATGAAAGGGTGTGACGCCTGCAAACACAACAAGAACTGCACAGAACAGCCAGTAGGAAAATTAATACCAAATTCAATTCCAGAAAAACCTTGGACACATATATTGGTAGATTTTATTACCAAACTGCCCTTAGCACAGGGATATGATTCAATCCTAGTAGTAGTCAACAGACTAACAAAAATGGCCCACTTTATTCCAACTACAGAAAAGACAATAGCAGAGGAATTGGCTAGGCTATTTAGAGACAATGTGTGGAAACTACATGGTCTGCCTGAAAGTATCATATCAGACAGGGGACCACAGTTTGCAGCAGGGTTAATGTGAGAGCTAAATAGGATGCTGGGGATCGAAAGTAAAATATCAACAGCATTCTACCCTCAAACAGATGGACAAACGGAGAGGGTCAACCAAGAGCTAGAACAGTACTTAAGAATGTGTATTGACCATAGGCAAGAACGGTGGCTGGACTGGTTAGGAACAGCAGAGTTTGCATACAACAATAAAGTACACTCAAGTACTAAAACGTCGCCTTTCAAAGCAAATTACAAACAAGATCCTAGGATGGGGTTTGAAATAAGAAAGAAGGGAAAATATAAGGGAGCAGAGAAATTTGTCACAAAAATGAAGGAAATCCAGGAGGAAGCAAAAGTAGTACTAAGAAAAGCACAGGAGGAAATGAAAAAGTATGCAAATAAAAAGAGAGTGGAAGTCAATGAGTATAAAGTAGGAGACTTAGTGATGCTGAGTACTAAGGATCTGAGATATCAAATGGTTAGGAGAAGGACAGAGAAGTTGATGGAGAGATATATAAGGCCTTACAAAATCAAGAAAGTTGTATCATTGAACGCAGTAGAACTAGAACTACCTAATAAAGTAAAAATACACCCAATAGTCAATGTTAGTAGAATATGAAAATATGTAGGGCAGGTAAAAGGACAGAAGAAGGAACAACTAACTCTAGTCATAATCAAAGGAGAGAAGGAATGGAAGGTAGAGAAAATCCTGAATAAGCAGCGAATAAGAGAGAAGGATAAATACTTAGTGAGGTGGAAAGGTTTCACAGCAGAATCTGACACTTGGAAAGAAAAAGAGAATTTAGAAAATGCAAAAGAAGCGGTTGAAGAATTTGAGAAAGAATATCAGAGGGACATAGAAGAAGTAAATCAGCAAGAAAGAGAGGAAGGAACATTTAGAAGAGAAGAATTGCCAGGAAGGTTCATGGTAAGAAAACTATTCAGATGGTTAGACAAACGGTATGACCAGAAATACTGGGGAAGGCTAGAAAGAAACTGGAAAAAATGAAAAGGAGAAAGAAGAACATTAGAGGAAGATGAAGATGAAATGGGCAACATGGTAAACCCCTACTATGAAATGTAAATCCTTGGGACGAGGAACCTTGAGAGAAGGGTAGTGTCATGACTTGGCAAAATGGCTAAGTCATTATTTATACAAGGTTTTCATCTGGGCCTCTGGTTCATCCAGAACCCTCTACTAATTTTGTGTTATTAAGTTTGTGCTGAAGTCAGTCCACTATGCTCCCTTTCTACAACAGTTTGTGTGACAGTAAGTAGTATTGTCCATCAGGTTGCTTTGCTCCCTTCCAACAATGGTCTGTGCAGTTGCAGATAGTATCGTTGATCAGGTTGCTTTGCTCCCTTCCAACGATGGTCTACAACACAGTGAGCAATATTTATTGTATGTCAGGTTGCTCTGCTCCCTTCCTACAACAGTAAGGCCACAGTCAGCTCACTTTGCTCACTGCCTATTTCAATTTTATTCCAATTTTTCCCAATTTATTTGAATTTATTCTGAATTTATTTGAATTTTTGAGTGAAAAAAGAGAGTGTGGGAATGATTAGGTACATATATATGTCATCCATCATCCTACATTCGGTGCAGCATATATACTAGACAAGGTTTTCATCTGGGCCTCTGGCCCTTCTTAAACCCTCTACTAATTAAGTTTGTGCTGAAGTTAGTCCGCTACACTCCCTTCCTACAATATTCTGTGTAACAGTAAGTAGTGTTGTTTATCAGGTCGCTTTGCTCTCTTCTAACAACAGTCTGTGCAGCTACAGATAGTGTTGTTGATCAGGTCACTTTGCTCCCTTCCAACAACGGTCTGCGACACAGTGAGCAATATTGTGCATTAGGTCGCTATGCTCCTTTCCTTCACTGGTAATTTGCACTGTTATAAGTCAGGTCGCTCTGCTCCCTTCCTACACTAATAGTTTGCACTGTTGTAAGTCAGGTCGCTCTGCTCCCTTCCTACAACAGTAAGGCCACTGCCTGTTTCAATTTTATTTTAATTTTTCCCAATTTATCTGAATTTTATTGAAATTTATAGAGTTTTTGAGTGAAAAGAGAGGGCATGTGAAAAGTTGAACTATGTGTCAGCGCCATCATTCCCACATGTGACGCAGCATACATACTAGATTTCTTTTCTTTTTCTTTTCTTTTCTTTTATTACTAAGGTGGAGTGTGGGAATTATAACATGACTAGTCACAGAGTCACAAAAGGTGTGACAGCAGTCACAGAATGGTCATGTCACAATGAAGTCATAGTCATAGGATATGACAAAGGGATTACCTAATGAATATGAGGACTGTGAGAGACAAGGTGCATAGCCACAATAGTAATTGTATATATAGTGTAGCAAATCTAACAAGAACTCTATCGAGTTCTCCTTGTCAAATGCTGATAAAGGAGTAGTTGGCTTTATTCTGGCTCAGGAGTTAGCTATTCTGACAAGCTAAGTCATTATTTATATTTTTTTTCTTTTCTAGACTTACTATACAAGGATTGTGAGAAAGTATCACATGACTAAGTATCACAGAGTCACAGAGTTACAAGTCACAGTCAAGTGATGTCACATGACTAAGTCACATAGAAACCATGGAAAGGTAGTGCACAAACTATGTAGTAGTTGTATAAGTAGTGTAGAAAATCTAATAGAAACTCTATCAAGTTCTTCTTGTCAACTTGGACTTGGAGGGTGATTAAGTCGTCTAGGCTAAGTCGCTACAGCCAACATTTTGTCTACTAACTATTCATTATCAAACTATGGTTGGTAATAACTATAGTTCTACTCAATATTTATAACATCTTGTGGGACAACAACTTTGTTTATCCATGTCTGACTTATGATCATTGAGATATATATTAGATGTATTGTATCAGCTAAGGCTCTAGCTAGTGGGGCTTTTATTGTTTTGGTCTCCTAGAGAGCAGTATTCAAAACATAGATAGTAGTTCAAAAGAATTGTACTAAGTTAATACTATTGTCTAGGTAGTTTTGTAATTTCCTAATAATCAAAAACCTAATGGTAAAGCTCCAATACTTGAAATATGAGTAGGCTATCTTTGCTTTACCTTTACCATTACAAGAAGTTACATAGGTTAGGCTTTGACAAAGAATAGAGAATATACCATTGATAGAATAAACTGACACAGGCTCTTCTCATAGAGCTTTGTATAAGAGTCTGAATATATATTGCATAGTATATCACTTAAAATGCTATGCAGCTGGAACTGAGATCCAGAGACAAAGACTTAGTATATTAAGACAATAAAGAAATGAAATGCATATCTGAGATCCAAAGATGAAGACTGAATCTTAGGGATACAGAGTAACTATCTAAATACCAGATTGTAAGTATGCACATATTTACTATAAAATATAGAAACTCCAACACAGTAGAGTACTAGTAGCTAGAAGAGACTGAAAATATATAAGTAGATAATTGAGAAAATTTTTAGGGACATAATAGCTATTGCAATGCTTTTGATCATGGTCTCTTAAGACTTTGGCTTACTAAGAAGTTACTGGTATCTATCTAATAAGAGGTCTGACCAGAGTACCTGTTTTAGTATCTATTCACAAGTATTATGTATTAGGGGAGTTAGTCCAGTTACAAAATATAAAGTTTTTATGAACTCTCTACTAATTCTATGTTATTAAGATTGTGTTGAAGTCAGTCTGCTATACTCTCTTTTTACAATAGTCTGTGTAATAGTAAATAGTATTATCTATTAGGTCACTTTGCTTTCTGTCACAAACTTCATTCGGTCATATCTCCACCAATTCTTCGATGATTCCCACGGTCTCAAAGCCAGCTTAAAGCCCTTAAAAAGACCTTTTGATAGATGTCAGTCATGTCTCGAGGCAATCAATAATGGCCAAGATATTAAGCAGATCAACTGGTAACTACTATGTTACCATTTAAATCACTAATATCTTGGAAACTGCCACAATTGATGCTTTGGTTCTAGGCTCAGCAGAAGTCTTCTTCATAACACTTAGAATGAGCCTAGAATGACCTCAAGGCGATTAATATTAGTGGAGATATGAAGGCCTCAATGTTTGCACATAAACTTCATTAATTACCCATAGATAGTCATCTGTCCTTTTCTTAGAACAAAGGACAGCCTCCATATGGTTAGGTTATCATTATTCCAGTACAAAGATACTACCATATGTAGAACAATAGGTAGTAATCAGGTGATGATCTGTACTAGTGCACAGACCA
>Ga0153991_1000499_pt1 | contig 10050 bp, 17 predicted proteins | sample TSNC075MetaG_FD_104681 | JGI IMG/M metagenome (GOLD analysis project Ga0153991, IMG submission 104681) | Attine ant fungus gardens microbial communities from North Carolina, USA - TSNC075 MetaG | ecosystem: Host-associated > Fungi > Mycelium > Unclassified | place: USA: North Carolina, Jones...
ATGGTTAGACTATCACTCCACGGGGGAGATCCCTAATCTAGACGGCCCACTAGTGGTAACCGTCAATCCTCTGCGTGTACCAACTCACAATGGAGCACAGCACAAGGTTTATACCAAGAAAAGTACAAGTAATCTACTCAACACCACTCAATTGTAAGGTCAGGTCTCAAACGCAATACCTGAGCTTGGTACTGTATCTCCACCTGCAGTCCCTAACTGACTGCAAAGTCCCCTTAAGCCAAGGGCCCAGCTATGTATGGAGGTGGTTACTGATCGTAATGATCAGCGACCGAGGGTTGATTTATAATGAGATAAGAGGTTAAGCAAGGTCCAAGGTGGACAGTGCTCTGAAGTAGAATCGAGTTCTAGTGTCAGTGTCTAAAGTCCGATGACCGGAATTAAGCCAACTGTCTCTTTGTTCAGAGTTTGACAAAGAAAACTCGATAGAGTTCCCGTTAGATTTTTTACACTACTTATACAACTACTACATGGTCTGTGCACTATTTTCCCACACCTATCATATAACTCATCATGTGACATCATGTGATGTGATGCTGTGACTTCCTGTTATGTGACTGTGGTTGTGTGACACTTGTGACGTAACACTTTCCCACACTTTCTTCTGTGTAGTAAGTCTAAGATAAAAGAAAAGAAAAAGAAAAGAAAAGAAATATAGATAATGACTTAGCTGTTTTGCCAAGTCATGACAGAAGAACTTAAAGGGAGAAAGGGAAAGATATGCAGAAGTTGCAAAGGGTTCAGGCACCTGGCCTGTAACTGCAGGAATAAGGAAGAAGAAGAAAAGGGGACAATGGTTCCCCAAAATAAGTTTGAAGTATTAGAAAGCAAGGTGATGCAATGTGGAGTTGAAGAGAGGATGATTAGGAGACATAAGGTGGTAGTAGTCAGATGTTTTAAGTGTGGGAAGAAGGGGCATAAGTGTAGAAAGTGCCCATTATGGGAGAAGAAGGAAAGAGTGGTGCATGTGGCAAAGCTACAAAAGACGCACCAACAGAAGGAACCAGTGCACCCTATAAAGGGAAAAGTGCAGGAAGGAGAAAGAAGGTTAAGGAGAGTAGAGGAGGAGGAGGCAGCATGCTGTAAGAGGGCACTTGGAGGCATTCCAGAACACGCTCAACTATAGTAGAAGAGGCATCTTAAGTTAGATTAATGAATAGCCCAGGAGATCAAACCAATGTTGAGGTAAGGTATTCTACCATATATCACTAGCTACTTATACTAGACTAGCCTGGTCTGTGTGCCAGTTGCTATGGGAACACAGATCAAGACACTAATAACTACACTACCTAATAAGGCTATGTAGTACGTACTATGGTGACAAGAACAAGAGAGAAGGGAACTATTAATAGTGGACTCCAAGGATTCAAGGGCAAGCTAGATAATGCTTATCCATACCAGGTTATCTAAGCTACTATAGGCTGTCCCCTTACACGCATGTGGCCAAGCCATGAGAAGCGCAACAAGGATGGAGGAGGAGCTTAATAGAAGAGCTGAGGAAGAGAGTGGAAGAGCATTACGGCAAAGGGGTGCCAGAAGAAGTATAGTTGCTAGAATTGGGATGGTATACCCCAGAAACAATAGTAACCTATAATGAGTGTAGAGGATGTGGAAGGAAAGGGAGTTATATGGAAGATAATAGGGGCTAGGGAGTGCTCCAAGATAGGAAGTTTTGGTGTGGATGCCAAGGAAAAAGGAAGGGAAGAGCAGCACGGCACATGGTCAGGAGAACCGGAAAGTATAGTAAGAGAGGGGGATAGTCAAAGGGAGGTTAGGAGAACCTTCAAAATGTTGAGAGAGGTGTGGTTAAATATTGGAGTAGAGAAATTGGATACACATGAAGGCATAACCATAAAAGCACTCTTGGACAGTGGTGCTACAGGAATGTTTATAGACAAGAGGATAGTGGCTAGGCATGGGTTCAAGCTGCAAAAATTAGAAAGACCAATAATGGTCAGAAATGTGAATGGAACAAACAATAGCAGAGGAGCTATTACACATCAGGTAGAAGTGAACGTGTATTATAAAGGACATGTAAAAAGAATGAGGATGGATGTATGCAATTTAGGGAAGATAGAAGTAATATTGGGAATGCTGTAGTTATAAGCACACAACCTAGAAATAAATTGGGAAACTGGGGAAGTTAAGATAACAAGGTGCCCACCCTTGTGTGGTAGGGTAATACTAAAGAGAGAAGAAAAGAAAGCTGCAAAGGGAAAAAGAGTAGCAACCCTAGAGGAAGAAAGAATCATCAGATAGGCAATAGATAATAAAGAAGATTGGGGAAGAGAAGAGGAAATTGAAGAGGACCATAGGAAAATCGAAGAGTTGGTCCCAAGAAAATTCCTAAGATGAAGAAAAGTGTTTGGGAAGATAGAATCAAAAAGAATACCAACCAGGAAAGTGTGGGATCATGCTATTGATCTCAAGGAGATGTTCAAACCATGAAAGGGAAGAATTTACCTTCTATCCAAAAATGAAAGAGAGGAGGTCCAGAACTTTGTAGAAGACCAACTAAGAAAGGGGTATATCAAACCATCAAAATCCCCTCAGACATCGCCAGTCTTCTTTGTAGGCAAAAAGGATGGGAGTAAGCAGATGGTAATGGACTACTGCATGTTATGAGAGCCCTAGAAAGGAGATAGTTTCCCATGCATTTGAACACTTAATCTACAACATCAAGTTATATAACAGAGTTGAGATATAAATAGCATATGAAGCTTAGGTAATCATATCATGTAGTCATAGAACATTCTAGAAGAACATGTGATCGTGGACTAGTAGTGTACAGCCACTTGTAAAAGTAGTATAAGTAGTTGAGCAATCTAATGAAGAACTCTATTGAGTTCTTCCTGAACATCTACCTAGGGTGATCACTAAGAGCTATCACAGCCCATCAATAACATAAGAACTCAATACCCAACAGTGACCTCGCACCTCACAGCCTCACCACCTACTTATTCTCTTACCTTCCTTGCTAGTGGGCACAGTGCTCACAAGCCTCTTGGATAGCGGGCCCTAGCTGTAAAGGGGACTTTTCAGTCAGTTAGAGACTGAGGGAGGAGACTGGGTACCAAGTCCAGGTATCTTGCTCAAGTCCTGACCTTGTAATTGGGTCTGTTAGCTACACTTTTCTTTATATAAACTCTATGCTGTGCTCCATTGTGAGTGGTACATGCAGGAGAGTGGCAGTTATTCATTAAGAAGTCGCTTAGAGTAGGGGTTCCTTTCTTAGGGGCAATTGTATACATTTTGATTAGGGCCATAGGACTCCAGACAGGTAAAGATCTTGTACCCTGTTGGACATAGTCTTAAAGTAGTCACCCTGGAAGAAGAAGTATCACCTACGAGCTCCGAGTACAAATCATCACCATTACCATTACCATTACCACCATCATACGATATGTCTCAACAACAACAACAGCAACAAGAGGAAGTATCTCTGGCATCCACCCCTTGCCAACAATCACTACCCACCAGAGAGGAGCAACTCCTCGCCATGATCGCTACCCTGCAGCAGCAGGTTAATACCATGCTCCTCCACCAACAGGGGAGTAGAATAGAAGTCACAAAACCCCAAGTATTTGGGTATAAAGAAGCTAAACTCCAAGCTGGAATAAAGCCAACTGCTCTTTGTTCAGCGATTGACAAAGAGAACTCAATAGAGTCCTTGTTAGATTTTGCTATACTATATATACAATTACTATTGTGGCTATACACCTTGTCTCCCACAGTCCTCATGTCTGTCAGCTGACTTCTTTGTCACATGCTGTAACCATGACTTGTGACTATGTGTGACATGACCATTCTGTGACCTTGGTCACACTTTTGTGACTCTATGACTATCACATGATATTTTCCATGCTCCACCTTAGTAATAATCTAAAAGAAAAGAAAAGAAATATAAATATTGACTTAGCTGTTTTGCCAAGTTATAACATTGGGGGAAAGATAGAGGAAGTGAGCGTGTTCATTAATGCAGCTCGTTTATATCTGAGAATGAAGATGACAGACGAGGTGGCAACAACCTAAATAGCCTGGGTATTATCGTATGTGCAAGAAGGAGTAGCAGAAGCATAGAAGGATAATCTGTTGGACAAACTGGCCAAGGAAGAGTCAGAGGTGGATACTGTGGAGAAACTATTCACCAAAATAAGAAACGATTTTGGAGAAACATCAGAGGAGGAAAGGAAGATAAAGCAGTTGCGAACAATAGAGCAAGGAGGAAGGACTTGCAATGAGTATGTGCAGGAGTTCAAAAAGATTGCCAGGGGGAGCGGCTATGCAGAAAGGCCCCTTATAGAGGAGTTCAAGAGGGGGTTGAATGGAGCCATCAGAAGAAAGTTAGCTAAAGCAGAAGAACTGCTAACTACCATTGGAGAGTGGCAAGAGAGAGCAATAAGATTGGACAGAAACCAGAGGCAGAGCAGGATAGAGGAGAGGATATTGGGGAGAAATACAGTGCACCCAGAGGGAAATACGCAGCCAAGAGGAGGATATAGGGGAGGATCATATGGAAGAAGAGGAAAACAAATCACATGGAGGGCTAAAAACAACAGTGGGGGATATTGAGGGCTGAGTGTGCCCAGTCAAAATCAAACAGATCCAAGAAGAGACCCAAATGCAATGGATGTAGACAGGGAAAGAAGGGGAGACAGAATGTGCTATATATGCAGAAAGTAGGGCCATATGGCCAAAAATTGTTGGAAAAGACATAAAGGGAGGATAGTAAAAACACTGCAGAAGTCGGCAAAAGAAAATGGAGAACAGTGAGCTCTCGACTGGCCTCTAACAACATGTACAATGTATTGTGCTCAGAAAAACTGGGCAATAAATTAAAATCCACCAATACAACTGAGAGAGTAAGAGATGTGCAGTGTACACTACAGCCACTAAGAGAGGTGTGGATGAAGGTGGGGCTAGAGAAGCTAGAAAATCATAAGGGGATAGTAGTAAAAGCACTATTAGACAGTGGAACAACAGGTCTATTCATGGATATGACCTTTGCAAGAGAAAAGGGGTTTAGAATGGAGAAAATGAAAAACCCCCTCCTAGTCAAAAATGTGGACAGTAAACATAGAGGGAGTAATAATGCACCAGGTTGAGTGTAACATGTTCTTCAAAGGACATGTAGAAAGAGTCAGGATGGATGTGTGTAACCTGGGAAAAACAGAGGTAATACTAGGGATGCCATGGTTAGCAGCCCATAATCCAGAGATAGACTGGGAAAAAGGAGAGGTAAAAATGACAAGGTGTCTGCCCATATGTGGAAGGAGGAAGCAGAAAGAGAAAAAGAAGAAAGTGAAGAAAGTAGAGAAAAATGAAGACAAAGAAGTACTAAGAAAGTTAGTACCCAGGAGGTTTTGGAAATAAAAGAAAGTGTTTGGAAAGAAGGAGTCAGAAAGAATGCCAGTGCGAAAGGCCTAGGATCATGCAATAGAGTTGAAAGAGAGATTTGTACTAAAGAAGGGGAAAGTATACTCATTGTCCAGAGAGGAGAGGAAGAAGGTGCAAGCATTTGTAGAGGACCAGTTAAGAAAGGGATATATCCGACCATCCAAGTTGCCCCAGACATCGGCAGTATATTTTGTAGCAAAGAAAGATAGAACACGTAGAATGGTACAAGATTATCACCACATAAATCAGTGGACAATAAAAAATGGGTACCCTTTACCTCTCATTGCAGACATACTAGATGGGGTAGGAAAGAGGAAGGTGTTTACGAAATTGGATCTGAGGTGGGGCTATAACAATATTAGAATCAAGGAAGGAGATGAGTAGAAGGCAGCATTTGTAAGGGGATATCTAGGGTGATGCTTAGTCAGGACTGAGGGTCTGTTTTACTAGTGGCCTGGTGACAGTATATGTATGTATTCCCATCGTTCCTGTCTTTTCTCTGTCTGTGTCATGCAGTGCAATACCTTTTATTCTATTATTAGGACATTGTGATTACTGATCCATGTGCTCATGTGACAGTGCATGTGATCATCTAGTATAGAGTATATATACTAGCAAGCTGTCGTAGATATACTTCACTTGAATCTCAACTTAGCTTCCAGGACTATCCATTAGCTTGAAGAGTTATTGCCTCAGAGTGACACCCTTACAGCATTCACAACATATATTGGAGCCTATGAACCTACAGTTATGTACTTTGGATTAACAAACTCCCCTGTTACCTTTCAAACAATGATAAATGATCTGTTCCAGGATCTCATCAACCAGAAAGACACTGCAACCTTCATTGATGATATCCTGGTAGCTATAGACATAGAGGAAGGGCGTGATGAGTTAGTAGAAGAAGTGCTAAGAAGATTAGAAGAAAACGACCTATTTGTGAAACCAGAGAAATGCAGATGGAAAGTAAGAGAGGTAGAATTTCTGGGAGTAATAATCGGTCAAAAAGGGGTAGAGATGCAGAAAGAAAAAGTGGAGGGAATACTGAACTAGCTAGCACCTAGAAACGTTAAAGAAGTACAAAAGTTTCTGGGCTTAGCCAACTATTATAGAAGGTTTATAAGGGACTTTGCTAAAATAGTGACGCTGTTACATGTGCTAGTTAGAAAGGAGCAAAAGTGAAAGTGGGAGAAAGAACAGAAAGAAGTGTTTGAGAAACTAAAGGCGGTGTTCACCACAGAACCTGTCTTAGCCATTCCAGATATTGATAAGGAAATGAGAGTAGAAGCAGATGCCTCAGATTATGCAACAGGAGGAGTGTTGTCGACAAAGTGTGAGGATGGGAAGTAGAGGCCAGTGGCCTTCATCTCCAAATTGTTGAACACTACAGAGCAAAATTACGAAATTCACAACAAAGAGATGCTGGCAGTTATCAGGTGTCTTGAGGTATAGAGACACTACTTGGAAGGAGCCAAACTGGAATTTGAAATCTAGATGGACCATAAAAACCTCCAGTATTTTATGACCAGCCAGAAGTTAAACCAATGACAAGTGCAATGGACTTTATACCTCTCGCAATTTAACTTTACTCTAAAACATATTTCAGGAAAAAGTATGGGGAAGGCAGATGGGCTAAGCAGAAGACCAGATTGGCAGGAAGGGGTAGAAAAGGACAATGAAGATTGGATATTGATAAAGCCAGAGTGGGTTAGAGAAGCAGAAACGTTAGTAGAAGAAGGAAACTTAAGGGAGAGAATAAAAAAAGTGCAGGAAGATGATGAAAAGGTTGTGAAAGCAGTAGAAGAACTAAAAAGAGCAGGAATAAAGACGTTGAAGGACGAAGAATAGAAAATAGAGAAGGGATTGGTAATAAAAGAAGAAAGGATATATGTACTGGAAGGGGAACTCAAAGGAGAGATAGTACGACTGTACCACAATACTCCAGTAGGGGGGCATGGAGGGAGATAGAAAACAACAGAGTTGGTCACTAGAAACTACTGGTGGCCAGGAGTAACGAAGGAAGTAGGAAAATATGTGGATGGATGTGATGCTTGTCAATGATACAAGAACTGAAGTAAAGCACTGGCAGGAAAGCTGATGCCTAATGCTATCCCAGAGAAACCATGGAGCCATATTTCAGTAGACTTTATCACCAAACTGCCAATAGCTCAGGGATACAACGCCATCTTAGTAGTATGCAATTGCTTTAGTAAAATGGCATACTTTATAGCGACAACAGAGAAAACATCAGCAAAAGGACTTGCGAAGCTATTTTGAGATCACGTATGAAAGCTACATGGACTTCCAAAAAGCATTATATCGGATAGAGGGGTGCAGTTTGCAGCAAGAATGATGAAGGAGCTGAATAACTTGTTGGGAATCCAAACAAAACTTTTGATAGCCTATCACTCTCAAACAGATAGGCAAACGGAAAGGATAAACCAGGAGTTAGAACAATATCTGAGGGTCTTCATCGATCATAGACAAGAACAGTGGCCGGATTGGCTAGGAACGGTAGAATTTGCATATAATAACAAAATTCATGCAGCAACAAAAATATCACCATTCAAAGCAAACTATGGTCAGGATCCAAGGATGGGATTCGAAGGGAGAAGAAAGGGGAGATATGAAGCAGCAGGAAAATTTGTAGAGAAGATGAAAAGAATACAGAAAAAAGCAAAAGCAGCGCTAGGAAAAGCACAGGAGGAAATGAAGAAGTTTGCGAACAGAAAGCATAGGGAGGGAGAGAAATACAGAGTAGGGGACTTAGTACTATTAAGTCCAAAGGACTTGAAATGGCAAATGAAAGAGAGAAGATCGGAGAAGCTAACCAAATGTTTTGTAAGACCCTACAGAGTCAAAGAGATCATCTCTAGTAATGCGATAGAATTAGAACTACCGAAGTCTATTAAGATACACTCTGTAGTTAACATAAGTAGAGTACAGCTCTATAAACCACAAGTAGAAGGGCAAAAGAAGATACCACCAAAACTGGTCATTATCGAGAGAGAAGAGGAATTTGAAGTGGAAAAAATCTTAAATAAAAGAATGGTAAGAGGGAAGGAAAAGTTCTTGGTTAGATAGAAGGGGTGTATGGTAGAAGAGGATACCTGGGAAAACAAGGAAAATCTGGAGAACACGAAAGAGTTGGTTAAGGAGTTTGAGAGGGAGTATGGGGAAAAGGCTGAAGAACTCAGGCAACAGGAGCAGAAAGAAGAAGAAAAGGAATTTAGTTGGGAATTACCTAGAGAGTTCATGGCAAAATTACTATATGGCTGGGAAAAGGAAAGATATGAAAAAAAAAGAGAAAGGAGATAGAACGAAAATTGGAATCAATGGAAAAATTCCTTGGGATGAGGAAACTTGAAGGGAGAATTATGTTATGAGAGCCCTAGGAAGGAGATAGTTTCCCATGCATTTGAACACTTAATCTACAACATCAAGTCATATAACGGAGTTGAGATATAAATAGCATATGAAGCTTAGGTAATCATATCATGTGGTTATAGAACATTCCAGAAGAACATGTGATTGTGAACTAGTAGTATACAGCTATTTGTAAAAGTAGTATAAGTAGTTGAGCAATCCAATGAAGAACTCCATCGAGTTTTTCCTGAATATCCACCTAGGGTGATCACTAAGAGCTATCATAGCCCATCGATAACACTGCAACCTAAACGACTAGATAGTGAAAAATAATTATCTGCTACCACTAATCATAGAACTAATTGACAATATGGGTAGCAAAAAAGTGTTCACTAAAATGGATCTGAGGTGGGGGTTCAATAATGTAAGGATCAAAGAAGGAGATAAGTGGAAGGGAGTGTTTACAACGCATATAGGGTCCTTTGAGCCAACAGTTATGTTTTTTGGAATGACAAATTCACCAGTTATATTCCAGGTGATGATGAATGAAATTCTAAGGGATTTGATTAATAAAGGAAAAGTTGCTGTGTTTGTAGACGATATGCTAGTAGGAACAGAAATAGAGGAAGGACATGATGAGATTGTGGAAGAAATACTAAGGAGGCTAGAAGAAAATGACTTGTATGTCAAGCCAGAGAAATGTATGTGGAAAGTAAGAAAAATTGGGTTCCTAGGAGTAGTAATAGGGCCTAATGGAATAGAAATGGAGAAAGAGAAAGTAGACGGAGTACTCAGTTGACCAGAGCCAAAAAATGTAAAAGATGTTAGGAAATTCTTGGGCCTCACAAACTATTATAGGAAATTTATCAAAGATTTTGCTTGAGTAGCAAGGCCTATGAATGTGCTAACGAGAAAAGATGTAAAGTGGCAGTAGGGAGTAGAACAGCAAAAGGCATTTAACAAACTCAAAAGGGTGTTCATATGTCAAGGACATGCAGAGTGGCCCAGAGTAGAGTAGGATTACTCTAGAGTGGAAGGAAGTTGACAATAAAGTGGGGGAACAACCTTGGCCTTAGCTTGTGCGCTGTGCCTCGATCTGCTGTCGCATGTGTGGTTGCATATTTCGGGAGACTGGAATTGTTGTCAGGAGTACAGGAGAGGAGTGGTATATAGATTGATAGGAGTGGAGATGGATATTAAAGACATAAATGACTTTAATCTACGAACTAAGGAACTAGGATGTAACTACTGGAGTACTTATACTAAGTC
>Ga0153991_1000501_pt1 | contig 10035 bp, 13 predicted proteins | sample TSNC075MetaG_FD_104681 | JGI IMG/M metagenome (GOLD analysis project Ga0153991, IMG submission 104681) | Attine ant fungus gardens microbial communities from North Carolina, USA - TSNC075 MetaG | ecosystem: Host-associated > Fungi > Mycelium > Unclassified | place: USA: North Carolina, Jones...
AAAGTGTAACGTCCTCTAGGTTCGAACTCTGGTGGATGTTCTGGTAACTTAGGCATTCCTTGTAAAGGATCACCCACTATTTCCCTTGTAATTCTGAATCTTTCTGGCAGAGTCCCAAGTATCGGCTTCACTTTCAAGGCTACTGGCTTGTACTTCTTTGCAAAGCAACTCGTGACTTCCTCCTCTATTTCCTCTAGATTACCTGCTTCCTCTTCCATGGCCATCCAGCGATGACGAAGAGTATCAGGTCTCCTTATTTCCTGCATTATTTGTTCTAAAAGTATCACTTCCTCTTTTCCTAAGGTCGGCTTACTTCTCTCTAGATACAATAGTCTCAACTCATCCATGCTCAGCATATTTCCTGTTATTGACAGAACCTCACTAACAAAAGGCCTCCCATCTCGATCTAGTTTGATTATACAGGGAACCTCTCCTCTGGGGAATGTCTCAGATTCCTCAAGGTTTACCAAAAATTTGCCAAGTTCTCCACCTTCCGCAGCAATTCCCCTCTTTTATATGTCGGTATGGCTACCTTAGTTCTAGTATTCAGACAGGTAATACACACTGTCTGATTTCCTTCCTTATCATTTACAATTCTACTCTCCATTATAGTGTCAAATGGCCACCCCAACAATATTGTATAAGGTGCCATGTCCATTACATGTACCTGCAAGAGTACTGTCACCCCTTCTAGAGTGAACGGTACGTTTCTTGCCAGTCCGCATGTTCTAGATAGTGATCCATTCGCACTCTGCATCTGAATGCTAAGACTAGGATCCCAACTTACTTTATTGGTGGTGGCTACCTTCTTGGTCATCGAGACTATCTGTGAGCCGCTATCTAATAACACTTCTTCTTCTCCAACATCATTTATCACAACTGGTACTACTCTCAGGTGAGCCATATCTGGCGCTACTCTCTCTTCTTTGTCTCCTTCTTCTTCTATCACAAATATCTAACAACTACGCTCTTTCAGACTCAATTTCTCTAAAAACTATAGGACTGGATCAGCTACAGCCCAAACCTTCACAACTTCGCCATTTTCTATCTCAATGACTTCCTGCAGCTTTTCTGGACTCTCCAGACTGTTAACCGACACCACTTTCTTTTGTGGCTGGTTGTCTTCCTTTTCTTGACCCTTGTTCTCTCTAGATTCATCCTTATTCGAGCGTTTACTTGTCAAGATTTCTTTTAAAGCTGCTCGCAACTTCAGTGCCACAGCCCATAATTCTTTAGGAGTCACTTTCATTTCCCCTTCCAACATCCTATCTAATATCTTCTCAGCCTTAACTCCTTCCTCAATTGGTGCTCTATTCTTTACTGGCATGTCCCTCCAAGGAAATTGTCTGAAATATTTAGCTGGGAGTGGTGGAATGTCGACTACTGGCACCTGTGTGGGTACCTTTCAATAAGGGAACTCGTGGTTTTGACTTGTAGTCGACGTTCTAGATCCACTACAAGTCCCAGTTTCTGCTCTTCCCAGTGAGGATTCCTCCTCATTTTGATTCTGTCTATTTACCTCTGAAGCCTTCTCATTCCGAAAGCGAACCTGTCTTTCAAATGGTGATCTCTTCATTGGTGTCTCTAAAAACCCAATTTCTTTCTAGGAGCCGAGTCCTGTCTTGTCTGAACGTACTCTGCTGCCATTCTTCTCAAAAAGGACTCTATGCCCTCTTCTTCTAACTCTGGTATCGGCTCTCTTTCTAGATTCATTTTCTGCAACATGACCTCTAGGCTACCGACTTTCTTTCTTAAGTGGGACAGTTCTTCTAACCGTCCATGCTCTCTAGATGGGACCTCCATCTGTCTCCTTACTGGTTGGGATGACACCATGACCCCTCCTGTGTCCAGCTCTTGATCCCATACACTGCAGGTTTCTAATTCTGGATCTCCCCACATCATCACTGCTATCGACGATGGCAGGTGTTTCCTTATACAGTCCTTGATGGATATGTTATGCTCCATTGGTATCGGTTCTCCATTTGTGAACCTCACCATGAATTTATCTACTAATATTAATCTTTTCTTCTCATCTTCTGTCTTCTTAGGGCAAAACAAGAACAAGTGGTCTGTCTCAAAGCAATAGAAGCACTTCCTCGGAGGTCTAGCTGGCCCCATTTGTGGTGGTCTCTGTCCGTACCTCATCGGGAATCCTCCTACTTCTTTTGTTATTGGTGCCAACGTCTGTCCTTGCGAGTGTATCAGTGTCTTTATACTATCTAGAGCCCCCTGTACACTCTTCTCATGGTGCTCTCACAATCTCTCTTGTTTCTCATATAATGTCTTTAATACATTTATATCCTGTTGCAAGGCCTTTACATCTGGATGCGCCTCGACTTTTCTCACTGACTCTTCTTTACTATAATACACCAGTCCTCTAGTATCCAGGTCCACTTTTCCATTTTTAGATAATATCACTGGCATATGTTTCAATGCCCACGCTATTGTTTTTCCACTGACTAGCTCTATGGCTTTCTGTACTACGTAATCTAGATCGTAGGGATCCTCAATATGACTTCTTCCTTGCGTATCTACCTTAAGTGTCCTCTGTATGCTTAGTCTAGAATTAAGCGCATCTTGAAAGGCGCTATCTAATGTTTTAACAAAAAGCTCCACAAGCTCTCTGTTTCCTGTCACTGCTGGCGGTCTAAGACACTTCTGAGCAATGTACATGAACCTCCTCTTGAAGCTCATGAGTCGCTCCTCCTCTTGAAGCTCATGAGTCGCTCCTCCTCTAATAAATTGATCCCGGCATTCTCTCTACATAATTTTCTTAGGTTATCCATACTACCCTGTTCTTCAGTAGTTAGTTCTGGATATTCAGTCTTAAGTCTCTTTAGAAACCAATTCCAAGACCCAGCTTTATATTCTTCGAAGCTGGTCCACTGGTCATGTATATTGGCATCCACATATCCTGTAATCCAATCTAGTTTCTTTTGATTCTCTGTAATTTCTGCAGTTCGGAATAGTTGTTCCATTATTCTAAGGAAATTTCTGAGCGTCCTTGACTATCCATCCCACTTAGGGATGCTTGGGCTAAGGGGCATCGGCATGTTCAATTTAGCAGTCATATCTGATTTAGTTTGCATAGTAATTGGATTAATAAACGGCAGTGTCAATGTTCGAGATGGTGGTAATGAAGTAAGGTTATCAGAAAGCGCTTGTGTCACCTCTGATGTAAGTTTTTCTGGCAATTCTTTGGGGATTACACGTATACTTGAGAGACTAAACCTTCCCGGGTAAATAGGTCCAGTTCGTTCCGCTGAAGTATCTAAAAAGGGGTTCAGCTTGACATCTGATGGAGATCCAAGGCTCAGAGTAGGCTATTCTGATAGTTCCGACGTCTCTGAACTGACACGTTGTCTCTTTGCTACAACTCTTGCTTTCTTCTGTAGTATATGTTCTGGGTTATCTACTGGATGTACCAATCCAGCTCGCTGCGCTGTAGAAGTTTGACAACTCCTAGTTCTAGTTTCTGGTTGTTTTTCCACTCTAGAAAGAATTAAAGAATTAGGCATCTTTTTAGAAACAAAGTTTAGGATGCTCAAAGTGTTAAAGTGAAAGATGAGCGGAAAGAGTAAGAAAACCCTCAAATCTGAAACTCCCCTCGTAGTGGGCTCCAGATGAAAGGGTGCAAAAGGGAATTGCATACTGGGACAAACAAAACCATGCTGTGCCAGCTCCCAATTGCATGCTAAAGGTCCAAGGGGAGATAATCAAAAATGAAGGTTTGTAAATAATTAGAAAATAGGAATTATATGCAGCTCCAATAAGATATATGTTGGTGGTTGTGAAATGATTGTAAAGTCTCCCTAGATTGTTGTCGCATAGCCTCCCTAAGGTGTCAACCTTTATACACCGTGACAAAAGCTCCTCTGGAAAATACAGTTAGTTGATTACTCATGGACCCTTTACACTCAGTTGCCCCCTTGTCTGCACCCCCAACACCAAACCTTACGGGTGTGATACAATCCAAGTGTGCACCTAGCCAAGCTTTCCTAGCCTACTGTCCTCTCTGAAGCCTCGACATGAGCTCTAGTTTGGTTATCACTTGCTCAATGTCCTTATCATATGGTATTACGTTCTGAGGGTATAGAAAGGGCTCTAGAGCAAACTCTAATTAAGAATTCATTGGTATAAAGCATATCAAATGTTATCTTCTGTGGAAAATTCATTTGCAGTGTAACACCGCTATAGACTGTGACCTCTCAGAATTCCCTAAAACCCCCTAGATTGTCATCTTCCATCACTAAATCACTATCTCTGTCCACTCTGCATGTTGACCTTTCAGACAAACTAGGCAGAGACGGTAAATTAAATGGTAATGAGTGCAAATACTATATTGACAATAACCTCTGCCTATATTGTGGATCAAAAGACCACAAGGTAGATGGGTGCCCTAGGAAACAACCAGTAAGGGCACGACTAACTACTCTGGAGGAACAAGAGACTCTGCTCTCCAAGAACCTCTTGGAAAACTAAGGTGCAGCTCCCAAGACTCAGCACAAACTGGGGGTTGCATTGAACTCATTTGTGCAACTACGAGTCCAATGCATCCCAATGTGTCTGCTCTTTCTGATCTGAATTCTCTTTGTATACCCCTTTTTTCTCCTCTGGTATGTGCTCCGGACTATCTCCAGCTTATACCCATTTGAATGCTGGTAGACTCCAGATCTATGCATTGTTTCTTGGACTCTGCTTTTGCTCGTGGACATTCTCTGTCTACAACTCCTACTTCTCCTGTGGAACTGTGTCTGTTTAATGGAACCTCAAATAATATTATCTCTGAGGAAGTATTGTTGCCTGTAAAATTCCCCTCCAGTGAATGCATGACTCTTGACTTCTATGTCACTCTGCTTGATTCTTGTTGTTCTCTGGTATTAGGTCACTCTTGGCTCACTCGCTACAATCCATTGATTGACTGGGTTTCTGGGTCAATATCTTTTCAACCACTATCTTTACTCCAAAGTCTGGCTTCTGTTCCTCTTGTTGAAACCTTGGTAAATCCTCTGTTCTCTCCAGCGGAAAATCCTCTGCAGTCCATCCCATCTGAGATACTTCTGTCTAACCCCAAGCAACCTCATATCGCAATTATCAATGCACCAGCCCTACTCCAGGCCTCATGCCTATCAGGCTCGACAATATTTTCTCTCCAATTCCGTTCCACAATACAGGCCAAATCCACTACCATCTCTGAAAAAATTGACCTCTTCTCCATTCCAGAGGAATACCACAAGCATGCAGATGTCTTTAGCAAGTCCAAAGCAGAAACACTTACTCCCCACTGTCCTTACAACCTCTGGATTGATCTAGAAAAAGATTCCCATCCTTTGGTAGGAACCATCTACTCCTTGTCCAAATTCGAACAGGAAGCATTAAAAGAATTCATTGACAAAAACTTGACTAATGGATTCATCCATTTGATATCTTCTCTTCATGAAGCACTGGTCTTATTCATAAAGAAGAAAGATAGGTCTCTTCGGCTCTGTGTAGATTTCCATGGACTTAACAAAATCACAAAAAAAGACTGATATCCACTTCCCCTCATCTCTGACCTTCTAGATTCTCCCCGCAAGGCTTATATTTACACCAAAATTGACCTCCAACATATATACTACTTGGTCTGCATTGCCAAAGGAGACAAATGGAAAACTGCCTTCTGGACCTACTATGGAGCCTTCAAATGGTCAGTAATGCTGTTTGGACTAACTAACGCTCCAGCTGCCTTCCAATGCTTCATGAACAACGTGTTCTCTGACCTCCTGGATGTGTGCATAGTGGTCTACTTGGACAATATCTTAATCTACTCCGATGATATCACGCAATACTGGAACCACGTCAAAGAAGTATTAAAATGACTTCATAAAGCAGGATTATATACAAAGACAGAAAAATGCAAATTCCATTCAAATTCTATAGAATATCTAGGCTATGTTCTATCACTATCTGGTTTGACTATGTCTGATGCCAAAGTGAAAACAATTCAGGAATGGCCAGAACCAAAGAAAATAAAAGACATTCAGTTCTTCTTAGGTTTTGCTAACTTTTACAGACGTTTCATATTCAATTATTCAGATATAGTCATTCCGCTCACCTGTCTTACTAGAAAAAACACTCCTTGGAATTTTGACAATGATTATAGGATGGCATTTAATACCCTAAAACAAGCTTTCACCTCCGCTCCTATCCTTACTCACTAGATTTCTGATGCACAGCTTGTCGTGGAAACCAATGCCTCAGACTACGCCCTTGCTGCTATTTTTTCCATTATGACTAAAGATAATGAGATCTACCCTGTAGCCTTCCACTCCAGGATGTTCTCCACTCCAGAACTCAACTATGACATCTATGATAAAGAATTACTTGCAATATTTGAAGCCTTCAAAATTTGGCAATACTATTTGGAAGGTTCTGCTTCACCAATCAATGTTATAATAGATCACAAGAACTTGGAGTATTTCTCAACAACCAAGATTCTAATGCGCTGACAAGCAAGATGGTCGGAATACCTTTCTCAATTCAACCTTGTAATTCGTTTCCGTTCTGGATGTCTTGGCACCAAACCAGATGCTCTAACTAGATGATGGGATGTCTACCCAAAAGGGAGAGATAATGGCTATGCTGCAGTGAATCCTCATAACTTCCATCCAGTCTTTACTCATAAACAAATTGCAGTATCTCTCCAAGCAACCATCCTCACCACTCCAACACTTTACGCAGCCACAATATTAGATCAAAACCAACTCTACTCTGATATTCTAGCAACACTCCCCTTCAATTCTTCCATCTCCAACCATTTACTCTATCCAGAAGGACATTGGTCAAAAGATGATGCAGGGTTTCTCAGACTTGACAACAGAATGTACGTTCTGGATAATACCAACTTGTGCTAAAAGGGGCAAAAGGGAATTTGGCTGTGACTAGCAAGTAGAAAGGGGTAGTAACAGTTCCTAATTGTGTGCTAAAGAGTTCGTGGGAAGAAAGAGGAAGTGGGGGTATCAAAAAGAAATTAAAATGGGAAGCACAGCTTATCTGTAATATAAAAATAGATAGAATGATTGGGAGCTCAATCTAGATCCGCCTTGCTGAAAGGGGCAAAAGAGATGTTTACTATGACAAGTAAATAGAAAAGACAGTGACAGCTCTTAATTGCATGCTAAAGGGTTTGTGGGAAGAAGTAGGAAGTAGGGGTGTTAGAAAGAAATTAAAAAGTGAATACACAGCTTATTTGGAATCTAAATATAGAAGGAATGATGGGAGCTCAATCTAGATCCTATCCATATGGTGTCCCTAAGGTATTCACCTTTACACATTGTAACAAGCTCACTAGTAGAATAGTCAGTAAACCACTCATAGGCCTTACCACACTCAATCAAGCCCTTATCTGCACCCCCACACCAAATATTATGGATGTGATACGATCTGAGTTGATGATTAGCCAGGCTTTTCAGGCCTGCTACTCCATAGAAGGTTGTCCGAGCGACTGCTGTGCCTTGTCTCATGAAAGAGTAGGGTATATAGTAGAAAACATTCACTAACTCAATCTCTCACCAAGATCACCCCTTATACACTTAAGAGAATCGCATTTACAACCTCAAGAGCTTCTGAGATGAAGGCAAGGGCCAAGGAGGCTCTCCTATCAATCTCTACTCTGAGAAATATATTATGATCTTACAAACCCTGGAACTCAATTACAAGAAAAAAGAAAAGGAAACTCTTTATTCCACCAACCTCCCTCATATCTCTCCTCCATGACATTGCCTGGTGGACAGGACAGATGTTACCTCCCTATCCTCTATATCCATCAGACATACCCATGTGATCCTGCTCTGCTCCCATGTGCTATCCTCTATCAACCTCCTCTATTCTTCTAACCAGCTACTTCCTATTCCAAATATGACCTAGAAACTGATTTTATCAGATACGAAGGGATTCAAGGTAGTAGTCCACCTAGGGGACGTCTGTGACTTGGGTGAGCCCAATGGTGATGGGATCACATGCCAACAATAGACTTTCTGATCTATAATTTGATATCTCATTAGCCTGTGTTTACTCTAGATTGAAATTATACCGCATTGCAAAACTACTCCAAAACTTCTGAATTCTAGGCCCTCAAACCTTGATGGTCTATCTCTGAGAGACCTAATACTAGTTCATTTATATTGCTCCTTTCTTGAATATGCTGCTCTAGCATATAATAGTTATAGAACTGTCTTCTAGGAATACAAGTTTCTGGCTCTAGATTGTTTCTGGAGCACATAGGGGGACTCTAGAGTGGACTCAAAAGTAAAAACCAAAGTATGAGTATCTCTCCTGTTATATTTCTACAGAAAATAGGTTTGTGATGTAATAGCATCTCTGAGTTCTCCAGTATTACCACGATCACATACTAGCAGAACATCTGGGCCAAAATAAAACACTGGAACTCGTATGGAGATACTATACCTAGCCAAACATCCGCAACGATGTACAAAAGTTCTGTAAGTCTTGCGTTACCTGTATGAGATCCAAACCACAATATCACAGACCATACAGATCTCTCCAACAACTTTCTATTCCAAAACACCCATGGAATTTAATTTCCATGAACTTTATTGAGAAACTCCCTCCCTCTTCCAGTTTCAATACTATCCTAGTAATAGTGGATTGCCTGTCAAAACAAGCTATATTCATTCCTACTCATGACACTATCACTTCAGCGAAACTAGTATACCTCTTCGTCATACATGTCTTTTCAAAACATGGAGTTCCATCTAATGTTACGTCTGACTGTGGCTTTGAGTTTATCTCTCACTTCTTCTGCTCCCTAGGTACTGCCCTAGATATGAGACTCCACTTCACTAGTGGATACCATCTAGAGGCAAATGGTCAAGCAGAACAGATCAACCAGACATTGGAACAGTATCTCTGCATATATTACAATTACCAATAGGACAACTGGTCGGAACTGTTATCTTTGGCTAAATTTGCTTACAACAATGCTCCTAGTGCTACTACTAGTGTCTCCCCATTCTTTGCCAACAAAGGATATCATCCTAACCTCAGTGTGCACCCAGAACGAGATATAGCTTTCTCTCATGCCCGTGACTTCATACTTAATCTTGATAAACTACAAGACATGCTCAAAGAGAAAATCACCAAAGCCCAAAAACAATATCAACCCTCTGCCAACTCTCGTCGACAACAACCACCAGACTTCCAAGTTGGACAATCAGTATTCATCAGATCACAGTACTTCCAGATGACTCGCCCATCAAAAAAACTCTTCGAAAAGTACCTTAGACCATATGAGATAGTTGCTCAACCCAGTCCGCAATCCTTCACACTCTGCCTTCCAGACACTATGAGGGCCATTCATCCTGTGTTCCATGTCTCTATGCTCAAACCAGCCATACCTAATACCTTCCAGCAACGTTCCGGACCTCCACCGGTACCTGTAAGAATCGACAGAGAACTAGAATACAAAATCTCCAAGATAGTTGACTCCAAGATTGACTGCCAGAGGGCATGCAAACTGCTCTACAAGGTTATATGGCTGGGATATGAAGATACCAATAACAACTTCAAATGGGTACTAGTAACAGAACTGAAACATGCCAAAGAATTATTAAACGACTTTCACCTCAAGTATCTCTCTAAACCAGTGAAAGGGGCAAAAGAGAAGTTTACTGTGACAAGCAAGTAGGAAAGGCGGTGACAGTTCTCAATTGTGTACTAAAGGGTTCGTGGGGAGAAGAAGGAAGTGGGGGTATCAGAAAGAAATTAAAAAGTGAATACACAGCTTATTTGGAATCTAAGTATAGAAGGAATGATGGGAGCTCAATCTAGATCCTATCCACATAGTGTCCCTAAGGTGTCCACCTTTACACACCGTAACAAGCTCACTAGTAGAATAGTCAGTAAACCACTTATAGGCCTTACCACACTCAATCAAGCCCTCATCTGCACCCCCACACCAAACCTTATGGGTGTAATACAATCTGAGTCAATGATTAGCCAGGCTTTTCAGGCCTGCTACTCCATAGAAGGTTGCCT
>Ga0153991_1000505_pt1 | contig 10005 bp, 13 predicted proteins | sample TSNC075MetaG_FD_104681 | JGI IMG/M metagenome (GOLD analysis project Ga0153991, IMG submission 104681) | Attine ant fungus gardens microbial communities from North Carolina, USA - TSNC075 MetaG | ecosystem: Host-associated > Fungi > Mycelium > Unclassified | place: USA: North Carolina, Jones...
GAAACTCCACAAAAATATCATTTAGCTGATCTAAAAACAATGGCAGCAAGCGGTGCTTACGCAACAGTCCGAAAAACTCCCGATTCTCCTGGCAAATCGTCAAAAACGCCCGGGCTACCTCTTCGGTTGGCAGCTGATAATCCCGAGCCAGCGACTTGTCATATTGATCCGTCAGCTGCTGCACCTGATAGCTAAGGATCTCATCCTTACTTTTAAAATGCCGATAAAATGTCCGCCGGTTTAAATCTGCCCGCTGTGCAATCTCCAAAATGGTGATCTCACTATATGGCTTTTCCTTCATCAGAGACAGCAATGATTTACACAGCCACTCTCTGCTTCTTTCCACTTGCTGATCAGATTTCCTCGCCATTCCACTTATCTCCTGTCACACTTTTGCCAATTTGCTGCACTTGTTCTCAAGCCATTGACCTGGCTTCATTTTTCCATTATAGTATAAAAACACCGGTGTCACAAGTGTGACTTTTAATTGCAGAAAGGAAAAACCTATGAGTAATTCATCTGTCTGCCCATGGTGGGCCGGACCGGCATTGAACTGGTCCTTACGCAAGCTTTGGCATAACCCTGAAACTATGTTATCGCCCTATTTGAAACCTGGCATGACGGTAATGGATGTTGGCTGCGGCATGGGATATTATACTGTTCCCATGGCAAAGCTGACAGGTTCCGCCGGTCAGGTCGTTGCTGTCGACTTACAGCCGCAAATGTTGTCCGGTATGCTAAACCGGGCCCGCAAAGCGGGCGTCGACCAAATCATCAAAACCTGTAATTGCAGTACCAATTCCCTAAAAATTGACACGTGGAAAGAGCAAGTGGATTTCGTTCTGATATCGATGATGCTTCATGAGGTGCCGGATAAGACCCATTTGATCCAGGAAGTCCAGGAAGTACTGGCTCCTGGCGGACATCTTTTGTTTATAGAGCCGATTTTCCATGTGAATAAGGCTAATTTCAATGAAAGTATCCGGTTAATGAATGCCCATGGCCTGGTTGTTACAGAAAAACCGGCTATCACGATGTGCCGGTCGGCAGTCCTGGTAAAACGCAGGTAAAAAGGGTGCTATACGCAAAAGGCGTCAGGTGCAGATTATACTGCTCTAACGCCTTAGCCATTTACCCGCCAATCATAACCCCAATATTCTAATAACTCTCAACCCAGCGGTTCACCTTTTGATATCGTCCACCCGGAGGGTCTTGCCTAATGGAGCCAGTACTTTAAGAATTGTGTCAAGATTAGGACTTGTGCTGCCTTTCTCCATCCTGGCAATAATTGGCTGTTTGACTCCACTTAACTCTTCAAGCTTCTTTTGGCTAATACCTTTCTCTTGTCGGGCTTTAATCAACTCACCCACAAGAGCGACCCTCAAATCACTCTCTGCTATTTCCTCAGGAGTAAAAAGTTCTTTCCGAACATCTTTCCAATCACTTCCGATTGCACTATTTTTATTCATCACCCAGTCCCCTTTCCTGCAAGTCTGCAAATTCTCGTTTCGCTTGTTCTACTTCCTTTGTCGGTGTCTTTTGCGTCTTTTTCATAAATTGATGGAGGAGTACATAACTCCCATTTATCCAACTGACAAATAATATCCTATCCTTTATAGGCCTCAGCTCCCATATATCACCGGTTAAATGCTTGATATATGGCTCCCCGGCTTGTGTTCCATATTCACTTAGTATCTGAATATAATCGTTAATCTTATTGAGCTTTATGCGGCTGTCCTTATCTCCTTTTTGGGCTAATCTCTTTAAATAATCCAAAACAGGCTCTCTGCCCTTTGAATCTTTGTAAAAATGGATATTGTGCAAGTAGCTTTTCCTCTCTTTCATACTATTATACTTTAAAAATTATCAACCGTCAATAACTTTAAAGTTATTGTCTCGTTCTTGATTTTCAATCATTTATTACGTTAAACAACAGCCCTCCCTTCTAATTTTCATGAAAATGGATGTGTGATAGCAGATTTTTGCCAAATATAAAGCAGAAACGCCCGCAGGCGATTGACCAATGTCGGAAAAGACTTCCGACAAGATTTTTTTAGTTTAGCACAAATATCACTATGGTGCAACCACATAGTGCAAAAAACAAAAATGAACCCTTATCCTTTTAAAAAGAGATGAATTTGCTCCGTTTTTGAATGCCCATGGCGATGTGCCGGTCGGCAGTTTGGTAAAACGCAGGTAAAAAGGGTGCTATACGCAAAAGGCGTCAGGTGCAGATTATACTGCTCTAACGCCTTTGCCATTTACCCGCCAATCATAACCCCAATATTTCCATGCAGCCAAATTCTTATCATTCCTGCAAGGATGAGATGGGCTGGATAATAGAAATAGAAAAACCACTTCATTCCGTTCCATTCCCCACGTTTGCCATTATACAGCTTTAATATTGGAATTGATATAATTACAAACAACTGAATCAGCCCATATAATGGATTGACAAAAATGATATAAACCAGCGCGTAGCCACAAACCAGTTTCATCATTTCTGTCATCTGCCTTTTGAAATTTCCCTGATGACGTCCGATTTGAACGATCGCCATCGCCCCAATAGAACTCCAGTCAGCACAGAACGTAATAATACAAATGAACACCATCGCAAGGTGCTTCATCCACGGTTTCCATTTTGGATCTTCACTCTGATCAATTGCCAGCGCCACCAGCCCCCAGGCAAGAGTCCAGATCACACTGGTCTGGTTGAATACCGTTGTCTGAAATGGTATGAAGGGAATCCCAAAGGCAAAATTATAGGCAAAATGTGATACAAAAGCAAAAACAAACAATCTGGCCGCATACCGTTTTATGTTACGGGTATAGTGATAACCCTCAGCAATAAAAAACCATATCGTCGGAGCTGCGATCCGGCCAATTATATGCAGGAACAAGATACCCACACTGGTTGGGTAATTGGGAAACACTACACTGGTAATATGGTCAATTGTCATGGTAACAATCGCAATCATTTTCAATTCATTACCACTCAGGCCTGTTTTTGCCAGCTTCATAATGGCTTACCGCCCTTCTCTTTCCGGCTGATTGTTTGATTAATTGAAGTGGCCACTTCCATCAAAGAGATCAATGATATCACATACGTCACAATAAATGTCGGAATTAAGATCGGGCTAATTTCCCATACTGTTCTCCAGGTAAAGGTGAACATACCAAACAAACTTCCTTCCATCAGAACCACTCCATAGCAAATCGCCGCGCGTAAGACAACATCAAAAAGCATTGAAGAGATGTCTTTCCTTTTTTCCACATAATCCGTCAAAGCCATGCCGATTGCTATGGTAAATGACATTGCAAATAACTGCAGAATAATGGGGTTAGTAATAACTGGCACAATCTGATATCGGGAGAAAAACACAAAGAATAAGACAATGGTGGTGAAGCTAGAACACGTAACAATCATTATTTTTTTCATTCCGCTGCCTCCTGTTCGATTTTTTTACGAAAGCTTCTTAAATAATGCTTTGAGATCACGATTTTTTCACCGTTACGAAGCCGCGCTTCCAGGCGGCCACTGAACCCGGCCCGCACAGAAACAACATGATTGGTATTCAAAATGCAGCTTTTGCTGATTCTGACAAATGGCGTTCCACTCAGCGTTGCTTCCAGTTCATACAACTTCCGGCTGCAAGGATACACCTGCTCTGCCATATACAAAAAGGTCTTATTGTCCGCCGTGTCAAAATAGTAGATATCCGCTAAAGGAACCTTTTTTGTTACACCATCATATTCAATCATAAAAGAAGAGGAAAATAAATTGAGTTGCTCAACCAGACGTTCCAACTCCACATCCATTTGACTATAGATGATTTTAATTTCCGGCTCTTGACAGTCAAACGACTGTTTCATGGTTATCTTCACTCCTCACGTCTCCTTTCCAAAATCTATTTCCATTTTAGCAGTCTTATCAATTATTTCAACCAGATTAACGGTAAGATGACTAAAAACAGACGTAAAATGAGTACCCGCTCAATATATTCTGAATTCCTGCCCATGATTATAACTGTGAAATCACCCAATATCACTTGATTTAATAAAAAGCAAAAAGATGCCTCACTTTACAAAGTAATGAGCATCTTCTTGCTTTTGTTATTCCACATCGTCTTTTTGCGGCTCTGTCCACTAAATTCTACGTTCAATAATTTTGTCAATCAAACCATATTCCAACGCTTCCGCCGCACTCATAAAGTTATCCCGGTCGGTGTCTGCCGCAATCTGCTCGATCGTCTTCCCAGTATTCTCTGCCAGAATCTGATTCAAACGCTGTTTGCTGCGCTGCATATAATCCGACATGATTTTGATATCACTGGCCGGCCCCTGAATTCCTTTTCCATGCATTGCCGGCTGATGAATCATGATCTCTGCATTCGGCAGTGCCATTCTTTTGCCTTTTACACCGCCGGCTAATAAGAATGCACCAAAACTGGCCGCAAATCCAATACAAATCGTGGATACATCACATTTGATATGCTGCATCGTATCATAGACCGCAAAACCGGCAGTTACCGAACCCCCCGGACTGTTAATATACAATTGAATATCCTTCTCCGGATCCTGGGCATCCAGGAACAGCAATTGGGCTACCACCAGGCTTGCCGAAACATCGCTCACCTCTTCCCCTAAGAAAATAATCCGATCTGAAAGCAGACGGGAAAATATATCATAGCTTCGCTCTCCTCTCCCAGTCTGTTCAATTACATAAGGAATTGTACTCATGCCGCCATTTTCCCTCCTGACATACGCAGTCCCATGACAACCTTCGACTGTTTGGGCAGAAATACGCCATTCTTTCTATATACTTGCGGAGATTGCAGATATAGCTGGTGAAATGCCAAAGTAAATGCTTGCTGTGAATTATAGTGAGCCTCCTGAGCAATCTCCACAATCGGCAGCTCCGTTTCAACCAACTGCCTGGCGGCTTCTGTCAGGCGACGGGTTTGGATGTATTTATATATAGTACATCCTACTTTTCTTGAGAATAACCGGTTTATATAGAATTTCGAATAGTTAAGCTCGCTGGCTACATTGTCCAAAGATAAATCCTCATGCAGATTCGCTTCAATGATATCAAGTATATTCTTAACGATGGAACTCTCGCTCATAAATCACACTCCTGCCTGTTTTTTCTATCATTATAGCACGTTCAACTTATATGGTCTTAATAAAAATTGACTTTATCATAAAATCTTGATATCGTCCACTCGGAGGGTCTTGCCTAATGGAGCCAAATTGAAATTCCTCTTGTGTCCGAACATATATTCTGATACAATATAGTCAGAACATGTGTTTGAGGTAAAATGTCACTTTGCTTTTCAAAAAGGAAACCAAAGGATTAATTATGAGGTGGCGAGATGACAGGACAGAATAAATATACTCATATCATTTGGGATTGGAACGGAACACTTTTCGATGATGTAAATTGGTGTATATCTGTCATCAATTCTATGCTGAACAAGCGTCAAATAAAAACGCTCAGTAGTGTTGCAGAATACCAAAAGGCTTTTTGTTTTCCCATTATTAATTATTATCGAAATGTAGGCTTCAATTTTGCTGAAGAACCTTTCGAGAAACTGGCTAATGAGTATATTTCTCTTTATCATGCAGAGAAAAGCGGTAATTGCAAATTATATAAGAACGCATTGTCTGTTCTAAAAACCTTGCAAGACAAACAAATAACACAACTCCTTCTTTCTGCATCAGAAACAGGTAATTTAATATCGCAAATAAGTGAGTTTCATATTCAGCACTATTTTGACGAGATTCTTGGCCTTTCAAATGTTTATGCAGCCAGTAAAATTGATATTGGGTATGACTATATAATCCGAAAACAGGTTGCCGGTGCTGTCTTAATTGGCGATACGGAACATGATTATGAGGTGGCAAATGCGCTCGGGATTGATTGCGTTTTAATTTCAAATGGTCATCAGAGCAAAGATAAGCTGTTAACCTGTAACGTCCCTGTTTTATCCGACATTTCTCAAGTTATCGAATATTTGGAATAAACCCACTCTTGTGTACGGAGGTGGATGGTGGTGAAAACAAAATTCACCTTTGGCGAAAGGCTCATCCTATTTTTGTGGAAATGTTCATGTTTTTATGTTACTATGGCATCTGAACAAGGAGGAGACTACTGTGTTAAAAGTCACAAAATTAATATTGCCAGAGGTTTTGTTGCTTGAATACTCAATTAAGGAAGATAATCGTGGAATCTCTAACAGAGTATTTTCTCAAAAGGAAATGAAAGCTATTGGCATTGATACTGAATTTGTTGAAGAAATTTGCTATTACCCCAAAGCCAAAGGCACACTTTACGGAATTCACTTTCAGAATCATCCAAAAACACAGGCAAAGCTGCTGTATTGTACAAAAGGAAAAATGCTTGACTTTGCAATTGATTTGCGAAAAGATTCAGAAACCTATAAAGACTGGGTTTGCGTTGTATTGAGTGCTGAAAACAAAAGACAGCTTTATATTCCAGCAGGCTTTGGTCATGCAGCATTAACTTTGGAGGATAATACAAGTATTGTTATGAAAATTGATAATTATTTTGATTCTGAATTATCAAAGACCATTTCATTTAAGGACACCGAGCTTAATGTTGATTTTGGAATATTGAACCCTATCCTTTCAGAGAGAGATAAATGTGCTCCGTCTTTGAAAGATTCCGGATGTAATCTTTAGGGAATGGCATCTGTTGGATATAAAGAAAAAGACTGGAATGTGCCTCGCCATACAGGAGCGATGATAAAACTGGGACTGAAAGTTGAACTGTTTGACATTGACGAGCAAAATCCATTATTGCTTGAACAATATGATGTGATATTTGTTATGGGCGGAAACCCATTTTATCTTTTAAGTCAAATACGCGCGGTGGGATGCAAAGAACTGTTTGCTGAATATATTAAAAGCAAAATTGTTATTGACAGATTTCTTGAGAGAATTGATAACTTTGAAAAATGCAATAATATTCAGATTACACGTATAAATGACGGTCAAGCTGTGTTTGTTGATAAGAATAATACTGTTATTGTCTAACCGAAGCACAGTTGCTATACTTTGGTAATAAGGAAATCAGAATATCTGTTCGGAGGTATATTAATTATGGATACAATTAGATTTATTCTGGAAACTGGGGAAGCATGGCTTCAATATGCTGCAAGAATAAATATCCTTAAAGAAAGCAAAGAAAGCCTGACGGACTTGCGGCTGAACGCATTTTCCAATCCCAAAATTAACGCTTACTTAAGTGACATCGCCGATTATCATAGTATTCTGGTACGTAATCATAAAGACCCTGATTTGCCTGTTCATAAGCTCCTGTTTCTTTTGAATATTGGATTTGATACTGATGTTTCAGAAATACAGACAGCCGTAGATAAAATTATGGAACATAAAGACAGTAACGGGGTATATCAGTCTTTAACCAACATCCCCAAACACTTTGGAGGGAGCGGCGAGGATATTTTCGGTTGGTGTCTTTGTGATGCACCGTTACTATTATTCGCACTACTCAAAGCAGGGATTGATTATGAAAAACACATCAAGCAAGGCGTAGATTATCTCATGGGTTTCTATAAAATATCCGGTTTTCCTTGTACCGTTTCACAGGAGTTCGGGAAATTCAGGGGGCCAGGTCGAAAAGACGATTGCTGCCCGTATGCTTCTTTAACTATGCTGAAATTGCTATCAGCTATCCCCGAATACTGCGAATCCGAAATTGCAGTAAATACAGCAATGGGCTTGCTTTCATTATGGGAAAACAGCTTAGAGCGTCATCCTTATATGTTTTATATGGGATCTGATTTTAGAAAGCTTAAGGCCCCGGCAATGTGGTATGACCTGGTGAGCGTTGTGGATGTGCTTAGTCATTTTGAATCTGTTAAGTCCGATATGCGCTTCATGGAGATGGCTGCAATGATTAAAGGCAAGCAAGACAACAACGGATTATTCACGCCGGAAGCTGTTTATCAAAAGTTTAAGGGATGGGATTTTGGACAAAAGAAAAACCCGTCACCCTATTTGACATATATATGCTATCGTATATTGGAGCGAATAGGATAATGTATGTAAAAGAACACATTTTAAACTGGAGGTCTGGGAAAATGTATAAGGAGTCCAAGTGGGCAACAGAAATTATATCTCTACAAAACGAAATTGGTTCATGGGGATATTTTCATACGTTAAGCGAGCCTGATAAACGCCCGATCACAACAGAGCAAGCTTTGCGCAGACTCTCCATATTGGGATACACGATTGAGGATAAGCCAATTCAAAAAGCAGTTGACTATATGGATAATTGTTTAACTGGGAAAAAGCAAATACCAGACAGACGTGAAAAATTGCACGATTGGGATATATTCAGCAGTCTAATGCTTTCAACATGGATACGCAAGTTCACAAGTGAAAACAGCTTGGCCAATAAAACAGCCGATACATGGGCCAAAGTGATAACATCAGCTTTTTTGAATGATGAATATAATCATTCGGAATACGTCGCGGCATATTATGATGCTTTTGGAATGAAGCCGCGAGGTGGTAGGCTGGTTGATTTTTTATCTTTCTATCAAGTTTCGCTTACTGCCGATATGTATGATGAGAAAACAGAAAACATGGTATTTGATTATATATTGAATAAGGAAAATGGAATTTATTATATTTATGGCGATGCTCCTTTATCAATTTTGCCTGAAGCGTTTGCCTCAAAGCAGGCAAGCCGTTATCTTGGCGCTGTAGAGATATTGACATCATATAAAAGAAATATAGGCAAACTCAAATTTGTATACGATTGGATCATAAGTCAACAAAATGAAAATGGTAAATGGGATATGGGCGGCAGCGTAATAGACAAAGTGTATTTTCCTCTCTCTGATTCATGGCGGCGGAAAGAGCTTCGTGAGCTGGATTGTACCTATAGGATGCAAAAATTACTTAATTTGCTTATTCCTACAGTATAAATGGAAGCGGCCTTCCGGCTTGCGGGAAAAAATCACAATCTATTACTTCTGCTTTTTATTTTCTTAGCCATTTTTCGAGTATCCTCATACGAATCATATAAGCATTCCTCGATGATTTCATCCGACAAAACCTTGCAATGATTCATTGCCCGCACAATGCCGTATCGGCAGTGAGTACAATCTCCCTTTTGATAAACACGAAGCAAGATGGGGAAGGCATTTTCAGAGCAATGATGTGTGTAAATATCCACAATGTCCCCTTGTACATATTGCGGGATACTTGAGGTTTTCTTAATCAGCTTGTGTATAATATCATCATCCGATTTTCGGTAATTCTTTTTAAGTAAGCCGAGCGCAAGGGATTCCAGTCCTTTATCCGCCAACAGTTGCACCGCCAAATCATGAATCCGCTTATCTTTGAAGCTTTCCAACTTGTCGATGGCAATTTCCGAGAGAAGCTCATTTTTTGACTGAGCATATTCTAGCAATGGGGTTATATCCAAGGGGAATGCCCTGCGCCAGAACATCATCAGTAGAAGCGCCTTTACGGTTTCGTCATCTTCACGCAAAACGGTGTGCGCCAATTCTATAAACTCTGCATCTGATGCTTTTTGGGCAAACAAATGTCGAACCTGAAACATTTTCCTTCGCGGGTTCTCATTTTTTGCCGCTTCCCTTGCGTTTTGCAGCGGAACATCGACAGTTATTGTTTCTGGTAAAAGGGTTTCCTGGTATTCTTTACGCGATAGTTCTTCCGCTTTTAGAGTATCAATAAGTGCTCTAATAGCATCTGATTTTTCGTACATTTTATCAATAAAATCATTCATACGCTTTTCGCCAAATTTATCTTTTGCATTAGCAAAAAAGAAAACGCACCGAAGGCATTCGGCATTACCGCGTTTTTCGATCATTTCACCAATGTCATTGACGCACTGCTCAAAGGACTTAAACCCACCATTCAATTTTCTTATCATTAAGCTTTCAAGCTGTTCACGCTCACAAAGATTAAGCCCATAATTTCGCATTA
>Ga0153991_1000507_pt1 | contig 9994 bp, 7 predicted proteins | sample TSNC075MetaG_FD_104681 | JGI IMG/M metagenome (GOLD analysis project Ga0153991, IMG submission 104681) | Attine ant fungus gardens microbial communities from North Carolina, USA - TSNC075 MetaG | ecosystem: Host-associated > Fungi > Mycelium > Unclassified | place: USA: North Carolina, Jones Lake...
TAGTGAAGAATGGTTTGGAAAAGTAATGACATTATGTGCAATTACTGTTATATCACTTATTGTACAATTTATTTTTTGCTATAAAATATCAAGAGATGATAATCAGGGAAGTGAGAGAAGCCTGTCACCCATTGGGAGTATCCCAAAGTGATAACATGTTAGGGATAAATGTGAATTGGTAGGCTTTTGTTTTTGTACTTTATTTTTCACTAACGCCGCCACCAATTGTGGGATACCGGCATTGGAATATAGCAGCAGGGCAGTTGACGAGAGCAAGGAGATATTCTTTAAACTGATTTTTCAGCAGGAAGAATGTAAATGGAAGATCATTTGATAGGTGACTTAAATCAGCGCAGTAAAAGCCTGAAGCATACAGCCGCAGCCAGCTCCAGGCTTTTTTAAATTTTCGCTGAAAGTGTGCTTTGAGAAACCATCGAAATATCTATGTTTATAGCGTTTCTCAACTGTACTGGTGCTAATATGGATCGACCATGATGGATATTCCTGTAGGCCAGGAATGGATTTTGGATATGATTAATACGATCCTGATTGAAGTTCTGGCAAGCTTGGCGCAGCAGGAACGCGAAAAATCCGAAAGCGCCAGATAGAAGGCGTAGCTGCCATGCCGATTATTAACGGAAAACATGTATCTGCCAGGACACACCGGCACTGCAGGAAACCAGCCATTGAAAAAGCCGGAAGAATGGGATGTATACTATAAGCGTTGGTGTCATAAAGAACTTTCGGCGGCAAAGTGTGCCAGGGAAATGAACATCAGCAAGAGCAGTTTTTACCGCCTGGCTCGGAAGGAAACGGAGGAAAACAGAGGATGAAAATGTCTCGTGGAGAAGAGAAGGTTATGAGGGCGATTTGGTATTTTAAAGAAAAAGGAGAAGAGCTTGTCACTGTGTCACAGGTTCTTGAACGAGTAAATTTGACGTGCGAGACACAATGGAAGATCCCAACCGTTTCAACCTATCTGTATCATCTTACCCAAAAGGGCTATCTTGATATGAGGCGCAATGGAAGATGCATTTATTATAGGAGCCTGATTAATCAAAAGGAATATATGGAAAGCCTTTTTCAAGATCTTTTAAGCTTTTGGTTTAATCGTGATACAGAGGTTCTCCAAGAAGCCATAGAAAAATGGAATGGTTCAAATAGGACAGAGGTGTAAGATAATCTGGTATGTAGCCTCAATGGCTTGGGCACCTCATTCAAGGAGATTATTCATGAACTTAAACCACTTGTTCTATTTTCGCACTCTCGCTAAGACCGAGCATTACGGAAGGGCTGCACAGGCACTTTATATATCGCAGCCTAGTCTCAGCTATGCTATTTCATTGTTGGAGCAGGAACTGGGTACTAAACTATTTGAAAAGAATGGAAGGAATATATCTCTGACTAAGTATGGGCGTATTTTTGCGCAAAGTGTAGAAAAAGCATTTGAGCAGCTAGAATATGGCGAGGATAAGCTCCGAATGCTTACAAGCGCTCAAACCGGACACATTGAACTAGCGTATTATCATACATTGGGCGTTTTTTTTATTCCCAGTCTAATCAAAAGCTTTCTTCGTATTGAGCAATTCACCGGCACTTCTTTTTCGCTGTACCAATCTACTTCACAAGAAACCATCGCTTATTTGCTGGACGGGCGAGCGGATATTGGTTTCTGCACCCATATCGATAAAAGAAAATATCCACAAATTGAGATGGTTCCGGTAAATAAAGAATATTTTCATGTGATTGTTGACAGAGAACATCCTCTGGCACAATGTAAAACAGTCTCGCTTAAGGTATTATCCGAATATCCTTTTGTAACGTTTAGTAAAAAGAGCGGCTTACGTCCCCTGATTGACAGTATTCTTGATCGCTGGAACATTCCTCATACAATCGCATATGAGGCGGAGCAGGGCAGCTCCGTCGCCGGTATTGTAGCAGCAGGACTCGGGATATCACTTTTGCCGGAAATTCCATTGCCTGTAATGGATATTTGCAAGATTCCCATTGAGGAACCGATACCACCGAGGATCACATATCTTGTAACGGTTCAGGGACGCTATCTAACGGACGCAGTAAGAAACTTTAAAAACTATGTCATTGACAACCATAGATGTGATACCGACTAGCGCACAGACCAGTTCAAGACGCTAATAAAGTACATGAAATTAAAAACTACCCAGCACCAATGACAGTGGCGAATCATCACTGATAAAATCGGAGCTGGGTGTTTTTTACTCATTTACAGAATTGCGCTTGCAACCGGATAGCCGATCAGGATTAAAGCGGCAATACTAACAAAAGCCAATGGCATACCATATTTGAACATTACCTTTACATCTACCAAACCGGTACCGGCAACAACTGCTGTAGGCATAGTTGCCGGCGGTGTCGCAAATGCATAAGAGGCGGCTGCACCAATCATAGCGGCAAGAGCAACTATATTGACATTACCCATTGCAATAGCAATAGGGGCGGCAATGGTATAGAACACGGTTGCGCAGACAGTATTGGAAGCAAAGTTAGTGAGGAACGTACACAACCCTACGACTGTTAGTATGAACAACATGGGACTCATGCCGCTAACGATGGGGGTGATAGTAGAAATCAAGTATTCGGAGATACCGACCTCCTCCAGAACAAGGGCAGCACTTAAAACGAGTACCGCCGCGTTGAAAATTAAGCCGCTCCAGGGTACTCCGTTGGCTGCGGAATCTTTAAAGTCCATAATCGGTTTTCCGTCAATCTTGATGATACACATTAACACAACGCCAATTAACGTTGGAATGGCGGTTCCTAACCCGTTTAGGTAAGTACCCACAGCCTTAATGGCAGGATTGTTCACATTAACAAGAATACTTTGCAGCAGCCATACCGCAATAACACCGACAAAAATAACGGCAGATATTTTTTCCTGCTTGGAGAATGGCTTCAAATCTCTTGACAGTGAATCTACATCAAAGTTTTTAAGCGGTGAAAGGTCGGGGCGGTAGAAGATGCGGTACATGATAATCATTCCTGCAAATATAAATAAGCCGGTAATGGTACCGAAGATACTATAGTTGATAATGCTGATATTAATACCTGTATCACGAGTCAAAAACTGTAACGGAATCAGTACGATTGCATGGCCGATGGGCGTATTTGCAGAGCCGATACCAACTGCAAACGCAAGTCCTAGTATAATCATCTGCGGGAAATGGTCTCCTTTTTTGTACCCTAATTCTTTGAAAATTTGCTCCGCGATTTGGATGAAAATCATTAGAGCGGCCGTCTGGGACATAAAAGAAGACAGAATTACCGAAGAAAACAGGAACATAATCACGAAAGCCCAGGGCCCCTTTTTTGCGATTGGGTTTGTGATAAACTTGATGGCAAGCCGCTTGGAAAATCCAATCTTAGACAAAGTGTGGCTTATCATAAAAAAGGTCAGAAGAAACGAAATCGTACTATTACCGATTCCTGAGCTAAAAATCGCGCTGGGTTTCATAATCTCGAATACTGCCAATAATGCCATGCACAGAAAGCTGGTCCAGTCAACACCTACGAAATTCCATAGAAGCATCATACCTATAAAAAGGCCGATCGTCTGCATACTAAGTTCGGTCAAACCCTCAGGCGCGGGAATCAGCCGAAAGAACAGTATAAAGATAAAAGAGATGATAGTAATGATCGTTTTTGATGAAATTTTTTTCTTATCCATTAAAATCCTCCTCACATATAGTTCTCTTCATGGTTACAGAAGTAATCCCTTGTCAAGCAGGTAGGAATGCAGCATCTTGCCATCTAGTTCGGTGACAGTTTTTTTCTGCCGGCAGGCCAAAGACATGGCATAGCCGATAGATTCACCAATATTCATAACGATAGGCATAACGCGAATCGCAGCAAACGCTTTCTCCTGCGCGCTAATACATTTCCCCGCTACAAGTATGCGTCTGGATCCTTTGGGGAGCGAGGCTCGATAGGGAATATGATATACACCTGGAAGCATATGCCAGATAACCGTATTCGTAACAGGATCATGCACATCGACAGGATAGCATCCTACTGCGATGGTATCTTCGAAGTCTCTCATTGTTTCAAGATCGTTGAGTGTGACCTGATAGACTCCTGATAGTTTTCTGCAGTCACGAACACCCATTATAGGCGCGATATTGGATATGTAGGCATCTTTTGCACCGGGAACTCTTTCCCGGATAAAATCCAGCATGCACGTAATCTGATTCCTTGCCTCCACGATACCTGCTGTTCGTGCTAAAATATCCTCATGGTCAAACTTAGCCCGTGTAGCGTTGACGCTGACGTCTTTTGTTCCGGGGATAGGAGAAAAGGCGAGAATTTTTCCTTTAAGAATATCGGAGGAATAGCCATCAGCGATGACAGAGGCAAGTGCACCTTCATTAATGGCCTCCTGTAGTGCCTCAATATCAATATTGGACAGGCGGAAGGCCAGGGTGGATACCGCCAGATTTTCGGGCTCCGGCTTAATAGTTTCGTAACCCAACATAGAAACCAGACGGCAGTCGCCGGTTGCGTCCACAAGATAGTCTGACTCCAAGGTGATACAGCTGCCAGAGGTCTGTGCCGTTACGCTGCATGGTTCACCTTCCCCCGCACCGGTCACTAAAGCACCGTAATAAATATCGATCCCGGCGTCGACTGCTTTTTTTTCCAGCACAATTTTGAGCATTTCAGGATTAAATCGTAAACGATCAATCTTAACATCCTGGTTTGATGACATAGGAATTTGGAAGTGATATTCAGCATCACCGTTTGCGATCAGTTCATCGAAGAGCTCCCCCACGATTCCCCTGTAGAGGGGAGAGCCCTCAAATCCAGCCGCATTCATCTCAGCGAGTCCGGAACCACAGGCGATTCCGCCTAAGTAGTTATTTTCCTCCAAAATCGCGACAGATAAGCCATCCCTTGCGGCTGCGATGGCACAAATGGAACCGGCTGTTCCACCACCAGCGATAACTAGATTGTATTGCTTGTTTAAAGACATAGATACTCTCCTTTCTGGAGATTGTATTACAACGCGTTGTTGATGAAAATTATAAATTACAAATTGATAAATAACAAATACACATTCTCGATCGACCCATAGTTTAGCTCTATTGATTTGCAAGCGAACAGGATGTTCCCAACACCCGAAGGTATTGAAAACATCCTATAATTTGAAGCAAGGCAGACGGCATTAAGGAAGGCATTTAAAAGAGCATTTGGATACTAATAAAAGAAAAATCATTTTGAAAAACTTCTCAAAAATAGACACAAACGATTATAAGGAATAGTTTGAATTTTGGCACAAAATGGTATATAATGTCTATGGTGCATATTTGCATAAAGTGCAATACGCCAGTTATAGCAATAATGGGAAATTGGAAGCACAAGAGATATATGGCGATACAACTAAATTTAAACTAAGGCAGATTGTCACCACGGTTTTATTCCGTTTGGTGCCTTTAGAAGAAAGGAATAATCATAAATATGAAAAAAGGTAAATATTTCGCTGCCAAGAAAAAAGAATATCAATATTCACCAGACCTTGAACTGTGTATAGTTGATGCTTGCCAGTATTGCATGGACAATACATTCGGTGCAGATGAAGAAAAACAGCTTCACCCGATTATGATGCATGGAATGATTCAAAGTGGAAAAACTAGGGCATTTACTGGGCTTATTGCTCTCGCTTTTGATAACGATTTCGATATGGTTTTTATTTTGACCAAAAACAGTAAGGCCCTTGTGCAACAAACAGAAGCTCGCATGAAACAAGAATTCAAACCCTTCATAGCCGAAAATGAGATTGTGGTGAAAAACATTATCAACATGAGCTACAGCTTAACAGGCTATCAGCTTGAAAAGAAGCTTATAGTAATTGCGAAAAAGCAACAAGATAATCTTGATAAGCTCATCGAATTTATTGATAGATATTCGATAAAACAGAACAAGCGCACAATTATTATTGATGACGAAGCGGATACAACAGGAATTGGATATGAAAAAGTAAAAGGCACAGATGAATATGACCTACGTACAGTTGCCTCCAAAGTTAATGATATCCGTGGCAACTTGGACGGATGTGTATTTGTACAAGTTACTGCAACTCCATACGCGTTATATCTTCAGCCGGAGTTTGAAGAGACAGAAAAACCTATGCCAATTAAGCCAAAACATACTGTGTTAGTGCCTCCGGGCGAGGGCTATATTGGCGGAAATTATTATTTTATCGAAAGTCAGAAAGATGATAGCCCTGCACGGTTCTTGTTTCACCCAGTAGGAAGAGATGAACATGAAATCGTATCAGTCCAAAAGCGTAAAGGTAAAAAGTCGAAAATCAACGACCGTCGCACATTCAAAGAAGAGGAGATACTAACAAACGAAGATGCGCTTCCAGTATTTAAGCGGGGCATAATTAATTTCTTTATCGGTGCTATTATTCTAAGGGAGAGCCGCAAGAAGCATTATGCTTATGTTATCCACACCGCAACTCAAAAGGGTTCCCACAATAGCTTGAAAAGCGCAGCAGAAACTTTGTTGAGCCAAATTAAGAACCGCGATAATACAACCATGCCTAAAATCGAAAAACTACTTATGACATCATATGGTGACATTAAGCAATCCGTACTTGCTTATGGCTTTGATATGACAGCATACGATATTGTATATTCAAAGTTTTTTGAAGCTATAGATAAAGAATACTACAGGGTTGATGTAGTGAATAGCGACAATGATGTATACGATTTGCTAAATGAGGATAGTGGGGAACTCCAACTAGCCAATCCGTTTTCGATTTTTGTCGGCGGGCAGGTACTTGATAGAGGGGTAACGATTTCAAATTTAATTGGGTTCTACTACGGTAGAAATCCTGTAACAATGCAACAAGATACAGTTTTGCAACACTCGCGTATGTTCGGATATCGAAACAAAGAACTTTTGTCTGTCACTCGTTTTTATACTACCGAGCGACTACACAGTAAGATGGAAAAGATCACTGAAATCGACAATGAGCTTCGTGAAGAAATTTCGGAGGGGACTCTTGGTAATGGAGTATATTTTATCACGCAAGAGAAACCGGATGACAAGAGTTATGGGCGAATCGTACCTTGTTCACCTAGCAAAATCAGAGTATCTGATGTGATTTTTCTAAAGCCTCAAAGTCGTACTTTGCCAGTTGGATTTACCCCTATTAACAAAGCGGTTGCAGCACAAGTGGATAAAAAAATCTGCAAGTATTTTGAAGCAAATGGGATTACTCAGCAATCTGATGGTTTCAAGATCCATATTTCTGATGTAGAAAAATTAATTCAATTAGCTTACGAAGTAATAAAGAAAGATGAAGATTCAACTCGATTTGTGGATGAAGATGAATTCATAACAACATTGCGACATTTAGCTCGCAAAAATCAATATATACCCATCATAATACGAATGAACAGAAATATTCCCAAGTTTAGGCCAGACGGAAGAATATATGATAACCCTGACACTTCCGGACAACAACCGAATGTTGCGAAAAAATTTGCTATAGATTTACCGGTTGTAATGCTCTTGCGTGAATCAGGCGACGCTGAGGGTTGGCATGAAAGGCAATTTTGGTGGCCTATACTTGTGGCACCTCAAAATTTTCCTAAAACGATGTATGCATCCAAACTTCCATCTGAAAAAATTCGTAACAATGAACCAGAATATGCCACTGTATAAAACTATTTCGAGCGCATTGCAGCAGACCGCGAAGCGGACTTTATATTACATATTATGTCCGCGCCATGATGCTCGGCTGAACACATCATGGCTAAGGGGTTTGCATTGACGGCAGTCTGCAAATTTGAAAAACAAGCTGGATCAGTGGAAAAAGAAGTGCATTTGCAGATGCCGTCCATTATTTTATGTAAATTATAGAACGAACTAAAGCAAAGTAAATGCCTACTATTACAAAAGATCAAGATTTTGAAACTTTATAACGTTGCTTTATTTGGGCATATACTGGCTATTTCCCATTATGTTTATGACATACATGCAAATATATTAGATTACCAGGCTTCCCTACTTGGGATATGTGCAAGCGTAGATTATTTATATTTTCACCAAAGGAGCAATTCGCGATGAGAGATATCGTTATCCAAGTTAATGATTTGCGAAAATCATTTAAGAGCAATGACGTTTTGAAAGGTATTGATTTTGAGATAGGGCGCGGTGAGATTTTCGCCCTTCTCGGCTCAAACGGAGCGGGTAAGACTACTATTGTAAACATCCTCTCAACGCTTATGAAACCCGACGGGGGAAGTGCGAATATTTGCGGCTATGATATAATACATCAACCAGAAAAAGTGCGGCAATCCATTAGTCTTACCGGACAGTTCGCCGCGGTAGACAGTATTCTCACGGGTCGGGAAAATATTATGTTGATTGCAAAACTACGCGGCGTAAAAAATTATGCCGCAGTCGCAGATAATCTGCTTGAACGTTTTGGGTTGAGTGAGGCAGCAAACAAAAGAGCGGCTGTTTATTCCGGCGGTATGACTCGCAGACTTGATATAGCCATGAGCCTTGTGGGAAATCCTGCCGTGATTTTCCTTGACGAACCAACGACAGGGCTTGACCCCGAAGCGCGGATTGAAGTCTGGAAAACTGTCAAAGAGCTTAGCGGTAACGGCTCAACAATTCTGCTCACTACGCAGTATCTTGAAGAAGCGGAACAACTTGCCGATAAAATAGCGATTCTTCACGGTGGGAAGATTATAGTCTGCGGAACGCTTGCTGAACTCAAAAAACTGTTTCCATCCGCTAAAGAGGAATACATCATAAAACAACCGACTTTGGAAGAAATTTTCCTTGCAATTATCGGGATGAAAAAGGAGGAATCGCAGTGAAAAATACATTTACGCTTTTCGGGCGTTTGATGACGCACATCATACGCAGTCCCGATACCATTATGTCTGCGATGATTCAGCCAATCGCTATAATGCTGTTGTTTGTTTATGTATTCGGCGGCGCAATCAAGGCGAGTCTGCCCGACGGAATGAACTACGTCAATTACCAGTTGCCCGGAATACTCATAATGGTTATCGCGTACAATACGTCATACGCAGGGCTTAGAATGTTCAATGACAAACAAAAAGGGATCTTCAATAGATTTAACTCCATGCCGATTAACCGTTCTTCATCATTGTGGGCTCATGTTCTCGCTTCGATTACGTCCAGCATTTTCACGCTTATGATAACCTTTGGTGTTGCGCTGATGATAGGATTCCGCTCCGGCGCGAGTATCCTTGAATGGTTTGCGGTGGCGGCAATCCTCACGTTTTTTTCGCTTACGCTGACGTGGACTGCAATTATTCCGGGGCTTGTCGCGAAATCGATAGAAGGCGCGCAATTTTACGCATTTCCGGTGATTTTCCTGCCGCTGTTCAGTTCGGCGTTCGCGCCGACGGAAACAATGCCGAAAGCGTTGCGTCTTTTCGCTGAAAATCAGCCTATGACGCCGATCGTTGAAACAATCCGTGCTTTACTTAACTGCGAACCGGTTGGAAACGAGATATGGATTGCTCTCGCGTGGTGCGTTGGGATTATGATCGTGGCGTGGTTTTTCGCTATGAGAGCGTATAAACGCCAAATATAATATGCATTAGCGGGTGTTGCACATCAGAAAGCCTAAGTGGCGCACTATGGTGCACAAACGATTTTCGCAGTTTATTTATAATGTGTATGGGGTCGCGGCATTATCCGGCATGATTGTGCGCGGCGACCTTTCCGGAGAGATCCGGGGATTTTTTATTTTTGTCATGTAACAAATCGTGGCAAAACGTATATTAATTACGGTTTTTGTGATATCATGTAAAGTTATCCTTTAAAGTTCAAACCGTCTCTATCCACCTGTCGGTGCATGGCGGGGATTTAATTATTCCCAGGGTAGGCAGTGCCAACATTTTGCCTACCGTGGGTAAGCTGTATTAAATTATAAAGAGTTACGACTAAGCTTTTGTAGTGA
>Ga0153991_1000508_pt1 | contig 9981 bp, 8 predicted proteins | sample TSNC075MetaG_FD_104681 | JGI IMG/M metagenome (GOLD analysis project Ga0153991, IMG submission 104681) | Attine ant fungus gardens microbial communities from North Carolina, USA - TSNC075 MetaG | ecosystem: Host-associated > Fungi > Mycelium > Unclassified | place: USA: North Carolina, Jones Lake...
AACAAAGTTGGCGTCCTATCATCCAATCAGAATCTACGATATAGTGGGCCTCGCATCTAAGCAACGGAATGCTGTTCATGGATATCAACCTGTCCCGCAAGACATGAACGATGGATGGGTGGTGGGTCAGGATCATGAGTTGCTGTTTTGGGTCCCACTCGAGCGCAGGGAAGATCTATGCCTGCATCACGAAATGATTGAGGAAAGGTCACCAAAGGTGGACCTCTCCAGGTTCAGGTACGGCACCAAGTGGACGGAATGCATTGACCAAGGGTGGCTGAAGGAACTTGAGGAAAGCGGAAAGAGAATGGCGAGATTGCTCGAGTAGGAGGACAGTTGCGTGCTATCACAATTTTACCTTGCATTTATATCTTTCATAGTATCTATCACCGTGAATGAGTCTCGTGGACTACAGTATACAGTGTCAATAATAGAAATCCAATGATGATAATACCAATATTCACCAACATTGCCTTCACTCATACCACCGTTGGCTAACTAGCGCAGCAAGCTCAGCTGGTCTCCTGACACCAAAAGTAAATAAATCATTTGGCCTGTCCTTACAACCATCCCTCATGCTGCGGCTTAGAAGAGGGAGCATTGTTTGCAATAGAAACTGGTTGGTGAATGCCAAGTTGTTGTCTCTCGCGTGTGCCTGCCAACAGCCGATGCCTAGTACGTTGACCACGATAATTTTGATCCAGATAACACCTTGTCTACGTCTGTGAGGTATGATTTCATGAATAAGGTATCTGATCTCTAATTCATCCTTGAACAAACCTCAATCGTCGTACACAGAAATCTTAATCGCTCTTATCATCATGCCTAATACTATCCCTAAGGAACATGCTGCTCACTTCACGGGGTGTGTCATACCATTCCTCACATGCATACAATGCAGGGACACGATGGTCCTGGTGCCTTTGGACATTCTTTCATATAGGTGTAACAATATCGTCATTTTTGAAATACTTGATCAAGGACAATGAATGGATGGATTGGGTCAGTCGAGAGAGAGTTAACAATTTAACTAACGGTACACTTGTCCGAAGAGCATTCATTCCCCGATATCGACGCACAAGTCAACAACCTCAAAAGCACCGTACTCCAGACACAACCCACCTGCACCAGGTGTTTGGGGTCGAGTTCCGCATCTCTGGTGTCGGGATATGAGTTCTTGTTGGGACTAATCTTAGGCAGTGAGTATGGTTACATCAGTATGATGGTTGACATACATGAGAGCCTACTTACCTCGATGAAATCTCAATAGCGTGCTAGTCAGGTCTCTATGAACGTCTCGATCAAAATTTTTCGTGTAGTTTGTCCCGCAATTGAGTTTTTAGGACACTCGTGCGTTTTATTATGTTCATGAGATTCTTTTTTAGGCCTCGAGATTGATCAGTGATATTGTTCGCATCGAAAAAAGAACCAACATGGAAAAAAGCAAACACATGTGATGCGACCTAGCTCAGCTGCTTCAGGTCAGATAATATGTAGGTGCCAGCTGATGGTCAGTCGTGATGTGCTGCCAACAAGGTAGTAACAGTGACGGACTAAGATATTGCAAAAAAATGTGAGTCATTATAACATTGGAAGGGCCAAGGTACGCATTTGAGGGTTTTATTATGTTAATATCTCAGATGTCTCGGGATCGAGTAGACAACTGAGGGAGGATAGTGAAACTGAACTCTGTTTAAGCACTCTTTGGTGTTAGCTTGTGGCCCAGGTGACAGGTGTCACCATATCAATGATGAGCCGGTGTTGGTGGTGCAGAATGGAGAAGGAATGGAAGAATGGTGGTGTAAGTGGAATGGAGGAGTCAACAGAATGCAGAAGAGATCGGACATGTCTATTGCGTCAGTTCATTGCAATAGAGGGCAACCGATGAAAACATAATAACCATAAATACGAAACAAATGATGACCGGGAAATTAAAACAATGATCGAGGAGTCAAGTTTTGATCGAGACATCAATTCAGGAACCGGTCAACAATGTTTATAACCAAAAGGCCTCAACACACTTGGTGCGCAATCAAGCATGATGGGTAGTATATATCATGTTTGTACACTTCACACATGTCACATTATGATTGCAACATGGCATTATTTTCATCCATTCCTAACCACCTTGCTGGGAATCACACCACTACTTTGCATTTCACATTCGGACGTGTCTATCGCTGATCGGAGAGTGATTCCGTTCCTGTTGATCGATCATTTCAGATGCTCATTGTTTGTCCGTTATTTACTATTGCTGTCTTTTCATCGATAAGGTTTAGATACGCCTTCAATTGAGTTTGGTATTGCATCTGCTCACATTATCATGTTGTGTAGATATAGACACTATTGATCTCTCACTTGATCGGCTTTCTACTTCCATGCGGCATCTCTACTCTTGCAGGAGCTACAGGTGTGTACATCTTCACGCAATCGAGTTTTTTAAGCGCGTGTATGGGCATTTTGTTACATGGTCTGTCTGACTAGTGAGTCACGCCTCTTTTTAAAACGTGCACAAATCTTATGTATGGCTTCATTCCACTCTCCGTGGTATAGAACTCGACAAATGTTGCTCTTCAATTCTCACGTATGTCTCTCCTTACTCTCACTGACACTGATTTTATGCCTTTCTTGGGACTCATTGCCCCTATAGATCCCTCTTCGTCAATCTTATCTTGTTAGACTCAGGGTAAGGGCTATGACTGGTCGCGTAAGAGAAGGGCTGGGAGGTTGAATGGGGTGTTGCCGAAGCAATAGATGTGTGTTTTGATTCTCTTTCTTCCCTATCCCGATTGACGGAAATTGTAATGTTTGGGTTCGTCAGATGATTGTACTTGAAATTCATGAAATCCAAAAGGAAGGTTTCAACATCAGCTCTCTTAAAAAGATCGCATTCTCTGTTATGAGTGACTTGATATCTTCTTAAGCGGTGATGCATATTCATGTGATCTAACACTCTCTGATGCACAAATTAAATTATTGGCAGCACGAAGTCCTCATTCTCAAGCGAGCCTCCGAGGACGAACTGAAACTAGCATCTGCAAAAACACCTGACTTCCGAATGTGAGCTGATCCTTGTCCCAACCACTCCCGATTTGACCAGAGCATCGAACTCAGATCAACTGCGCCGCACTGTAATTTTCTGGAATGATGCAAGTGTTAGTATGGCTCAAAAGCTGAGCACGTACGTATGCATTTATCTGGTTTGGGCTTATGACTGGACCATTGACCTAGCCTTGTTCGTACTCGAAAGAACTCAACTGTGGGGCAAACCACACGGAAAAGTTCAACCGAGATGCTCATAGAGACCCGATTGAGGAGACTAGGCTCTTATGCATGTCAACCATCTCTCTTGACAATACTGATATTAATATACTCACGGCATAGATCAACAATTTAACTGATGATACGCTTGTCCGAAGAGCATCCAATCCCCAACATCGATGTATCAGCCGAAAACCTCAAAAAGCACTGTATCCCAGATACAACACCACATCCAATCGGTAAAGTACCTGCATCAGGCATTGTTCAGGGCCAAGTTCCACATCTCTGGTGTCGGTGTATGGGTTCTGGTTTATGCTAATACTAACTTTCTTGACTGACCAAATTCATCCATCCACTCTGTCTTCTGGTCTAAATATTTCCATAACAAAGTTGTGGGCTTCATCACGCACCTTACGAAGCGCAAAAGTCCATAGCACAAGTTTCAGACCAAAGGATGACCTTCTTTTCAGTTACCCTCGCTTCTCACTCGTCACAACTTCTACTGATTTTTTACTTTGTCAATACCAACACAGGTCCAGAGTTTAGTTCTTCATATTCACAAATTGATGGTATTTGGGACAATACACTGGATTACAAGAATTTGATGTCAACAACAGTTTTATGCTGCCGACCGCACCTGCTCCTGTTCCTGCCTACTACCCTTTGGACTGGTTATCTATTCTTCCCTCATCATTGTTATCGTGCTCTTCTCAAGATGAGAAAGGTAACTTGATTGAATTCTCATCTATACAATTTAGAGTTATCTCTGGCCTCCCCAGACACTGAGGAGGTCTCCAGTACACTTTGCAGTGATAAGGTTATGTATGAACATGGCTACCTATTTGGTAGGAGGGTCAGAGTTCTAGTACGGAATATATCGGTAGCAGTGATGTTCACATTATATCACCACGAATTTATTGATAGATCTGAAAAATGAACTGAAGCATCACGGAAACAGCCCCTCGGTTGAATTATCTGCAGGGGAACCAGAATGCCAACATATTCTTCCCAAGAGACATCTTGGCCTTGGCTCCAACGATATCAATGACGACGAAAGCCTTTCAACACTTCACCCATTTTCTTCTCATCTTCTGACACAATAACACTAACCAGTCAGTTGATCAACTATCGAGAACCTTGATCAAGTATTTCAAAAAATGTTATAAAAGAATGTCCAAAGACGCTGGGACCACTGTCGTGTCCCTGTATTGTATGCATGTGAGAAATGGTACAACACACCCCATGAAATGGGCAGCACATTCTTTAGGGATAGTGTTAGGCATGATAATGATTTCTGTACGTGGTTTTTGAGATCTGTTCAGGGATGAATCAAAATAATCATGGTCGTTGTGTAACGTACTGACATCGGCTGTTGGCAGACTCATGCTGGAGCGGATGGACAGCAACTCGGCAATTCACCAACCAATTTCTGTTGCAAACAATGCTCCCTCTTCTGAGCCGCAGCACGAGAGATGGTTGTAAGGACAGGCTGAACGATGGATACACCAATGATTCACTTGGAGGAATCAGCCGGGCTCGCTGTGCTCTATTGGCCAAGAAGGGTGGCATGAGTGAAGGCCGGTATTATGATCATTGTGTCTCTATACTGACGCACAAATATATTGTATGCTGCAGTTCACAAGACTCATTCATGGTGATGGATACTACAGAAGATGTAAATTCAGGATGAAATTGTAATAGCACGCAACTGCCCTCCTACTCAAGCACTCTCGCTATTCCCTTTTCCCTTTCCTCGAGTTGTTTGAACCACGCTTGTTCAATGCATTCAGTCCATTTTCTGCCGTACCTGAACCTAGAGAGGTCCATCTTCGTTGGCCTGCCCCCAATTGTTTCCATGTGAGGCAGACACAGAACTCACCTGTGATCAAATGGCCCTCTCTATCGATCCTCACCTATCACAGACACATTCCCTCCCTGGCCCTCTGTTGGCGCAACAACGACGACTGTCGGGCTCCCTCCAAGCGGCACAACATGACGTTTGAGGGGGAGTCCCTCTGGTAACGATGCGATGTGCTTCAACGCATCCGTAGCCTCCGTGAAGAGCCCCAATGTTTTAGTCTCCATTCAGTCAACTCCTGCTCCTTCTCAGGCAGCCTGCAGTGCTGCTTCTTCGAGAAGCAGGACTCGCACGCCATTCTAGCAAAGCTGTCAATACGAGTACACAAAAAAAAGAGAGAGAGACCATACCTTCCCGGACGAGGCACACATTCGTTGTTGGTACGGATGCACCTCTCACATCTCCTGCCCAAGGTGGGCGGTGGGAGCCTCTGCGCGGCCTCTTGCTCCTCGTCACCTGATTCATTGCTGTCCACTTCGATCGTCTTCTGACCTTGCCCGTTTTCTTGACTTTTTCTGGTGGGGGCGATTCAACCACGCTCCTCTTTCGCTTCCTCGACTCCCTCAACGTCAATGTCTTCTTCATCTGCACACCCTCTCCTTCTTGGCCTGGCGTTGAGCCTCTGCTGCTCACTCTGCAGCCACCTCCCTGGCCACCCTCATCCTCTCTTGTTCTTTCTCCCTTTGCTCCTTCCTCAGCCTCTCGGCCTCCATTTGCTCGTCAAACCTCTTTTGCATGGCGGCCACACATGCCATTTCCTCCTTCTCCTATTTGGCCCAAGCGTCCTTTCTCTAATCCTGCACGTTGAGCAGAAATCTCGTTTATCTTCTCATATGACTGGGACTCGTCGGCGCCCCTTGCTTTTATATTGCTGGCGTTTGACCGAGCGACGTGTCTTTGGGCAAATACAATCACGTGAGTTATATATACTTTTTTCACAATCACTACAGATGTCCTTTGGCGTGTCATCGCGTGTGATCTTGTCCACCAGTACTCGTCTCTTCACCGACATTGATCCAAGGCAGCAGAGGACATAGTTCATCTGTCATTGATCACCTAATCACTCATTATTCACACTAGATGACGTCTCCCATGAGGAACTTCTGTGATAGACGAGTGCGGTGGCCTCAGGCGCGACTCATCTGGCTGGGATGATTATGAAAGTCTCTCGTGTATGCTCAGAAGCTGGGTTCAGGTAGACCATTTGAAGAAGTTCAAGTTGGTCATTACTTGCAGGCCAGAAAATCGTATTACCCAAATCTTCCCCGACTTCATCAGCACTCATGTCAATATTCCCTCTCTGGTAGTGATGTTCAACCAGGAGATAGTGCATCTAATGACATCTGAGGATCCCTCAAGTCCCGGCTCAATGCGTGTGGAGGTATAGGTTGTACAGACTGTCATCCTCGTGCTGCTGGGTTATTTATCTGATCAACAACTATTGCCGACTTCCTTCGAATTGAACCCCAAAGTACGTTTTTTCATGCTTGAGTTGAAAGATAATCCAGAGGGGTTAGGAAATTTGTGTTCCTTGTACTTCACGGTCATCATTCGGCTGTGGTCTCAAAGAGGAGGAAGAGATCAAGGTAGTTAATATGGGTGCAATTACATTTGCCAAGCAGCCACTCGACGGCGACGCACTTATCAGACTTCCCAAAGTCAAGAGGCGGGACATGTTGGAGTTCATTTGAAGAGGTCTTGTATCTGTCATCAATCCATCCTTCATTTCCATCATCGGTCCTTTGAGGACTTCCTCCTCCATTCATCTTTTTCGCAACGCCTAGGTGAATTTTTTGATATCCGGAATCGGGACCTTCATGAACGTCAGCTTGCTGTGCTGGATTTAAACACTATGGTGTCATCAGAGCTCCACTTCAGTGTGCGTGGCTTTAAATCTTTGAACCCAAAGAATATTCCAGCTACTGACGGGTACACCATATCTCCTCTCCTTTCTTATATGTCTCAATTCTAGGCAGACCATCTTGTCCAGATTCAACGCGAGGAGACTTAAATGAAGACGGTTGATGCATGAGAAGCTGGATAATCAGAGCTGGGCCGAAATCCTGGTTTTTCTACCTCTAGTTGAATTGACTAGGGAACCAAATAGTAATGGTTTCCGACCTTGCAGAGATTGTATAATGGCGATCGCACTGTTAAAGCTAAGTCAAACTGAATTCCGTAGGCAACATTATCACCTGGAGTACATTCGGAGACAGAACTCTTCAGGAAAGTGATATTTATGCTTGTTTAGTTCAGATATTGTAGGCAATACAAAGCCAAATGAATATCTTTAATATCTTTATCATGGATGAATCACCTCCCCAACCTACAGGACAATCTCCTCCCCCTCTCCCTCCCCCTTCAAACAATACCGGTTCTCCTACTGATTTTCTCAAGAATGTTGTTGGAAAAAAAGTCATAGTTCGTCTCTTGTCCGGTGTTGATTATCGAGGTGCGAAACCTTCTGAATAATGGCAGCATGAACTCACTAGTTTGTATCTGCAGGAGTATTATCTTGTCTTGACGGGTATATGAACATCGCATTAGAGCAGACGGAGGAATATGTCAACGGAATAGTGACAAATCGGTACGGTGATGCATTCATCAGAGGGAATAACGGTATCTATCTTTCTTTTACTATATCTATGACTCATCTTACCTTCATTTAGTTTTGTATATTTCAGCTGCCGAGCTACTCTAGACGCAGCGCAATGACTAGGCCACTTGATAACCGGGTCAAACATGTCCGCCAAATTTTCGGAGCCCTGGGTAGTCCCTTTTTTGTAAGCAGTCGTGTTGGGAACCTTGGCTTGCCCAGTTCATCTCCTCTCTGTCATCAAGTTACGCCCAATATTCTCATGTTGAAACTCTAGTCCCGGATCTAGAAGAACTGGAATTCGTTCGTACTTCAAGCATCAATGAAGTTTGCCGGCTTCAGCCTACACAAAATCTGAATTAGAACCCAGTCGCTGGCCTTTCTCTGGATGCTCTGACTGGCAGAAGAATTATCGTACGATAGACACAGCCAACAGCGGTCCGATTATCAACATTGGCTTGGATTACGATATCGACAAAGCAGCCCCATCAAACAATATAAAATTTACATAGGGAAGATGCTGCAATATCACACACTAAGATCGAGAACCCACCCACCATACATGAGGTTTAGTAGTATTTAAGACATCTATGAATAATTCAAAAATATGATGTTTTATCATAAAGTATGCTGAGGAAATAGCTAAGAGGGAGTGATATGTTAATTGTGATAGGAACATCGTGATGCTTGAGACTGGGCTTGCTTCTTGATTGGAGCTTCCACCTTGACGCAATTCTTACGAATATCGTCATCCTTCATCTTAACAGGAGTTTAGATGCTGTCGGGAGTTGAGAGAAATAAGACAGTGGAAGGATGATGAAGGTGCTCCAATGCAGCTTCGGACGATGTCGCACCAAGAATTTGACGGCGACAACACGTCATAATGAAGACGCGTTTTGTATCCGTTTCGCGCTGCAAATCAAATCCTCGAGGAATGATTGGCACGTCAAGGGTTCTTTCATGTGGCATTCTCGCTTTGATTCCTGTCTTCTCTTGCCAGAGCCGCATGTGTTTTAGGTGTATATGTGTCTTCACGTCGTCAAATTTTCTTTGCATGGATGTCGCTACATGGTCTGTCTGACTCTGAAATTATGCTGAGCTTTGGAAATGTAATCAAGGCGAGGGTTCAATTACAAAATTTTTTCAAAAAGAATTCGGGGCATTATGGACCATCACTGTACGAAGGAGTATTCGGACCATTCGGACCATCCCTAACATCATTGTATCAAAACCTCTGCCTCTGTTTATAATTGATATTTACACTCTACATCAGTATTGTGGCATGATTCGCGTCGTTTCTACATCCCTGTGGTCTGGATAACTACATCGTGGGTTCTCTTGGCTTTTGGTGGTGTCATTCTTATACAGGAAGCATGGTAACATGAACGATGCAGGCAAGGTGCCAAGTGCATGTGCCAATCCACATCTCATATGTAGCAGTTCTGCATGATGATAACTGACGTGGCCAAATCCTTGTTTTCAGTCCAGAAAACAAACAAAACCAAGCCTGTGTTTGAATAGGATACGAGGAGGAGGACGTCTTCCTCTGTCACGATGTAACAGTCACGTTTCCAACCCTTGTCACACCGAGCAGCCTTGCAAAACTCAACGGCCGTGTTCAACCCCCCCTTATTCCAGAGCAGCTATTAGGGATCCAGCTAACTCTCATGGTGCAATTGATTCCCAAGACAATGGCATGCATGTTCAGCAGCCCATATCACGGCCATGGCCACTGCACTCTCGCTCTTGCCGCTAAGCGCATGTGGTCACCTGGAAATTCTCGTGATGATATGCAGTGAAACGTGAGCTCTGCGTCATTGTATTTATTCTCATTATTCTAGTTCAACTGGGACCCTCATCCCAATCGACGAGACGGACGGACCTCAGACGGCTCTTCTCAAGGTGGATGACCGAATTTCAGAAGACGTTTATTGACTCCCGTTCCGCAACTAATAAATGTCCCAACATTTCAATGGCTAGGGAGGGCCCGGTGATTTCAGCTGAGGATACATGTTTCTCTCCCGTCCACAGCTGCACAAACACCAAGTCTATGGCAAGTGAAAAGTGCTAGGTAGGATATCATTTTAGCCATCACATCCATGAGTAAGCGTATCATCCTCTACCGTTCTCACACTTGGAGCTTGGAACAGGTTCGTTGAGGAATATGTACTTGCTGACATTCATAAGATTCAGCAAAGGAGGGTCTCGTTTTGATTTGTCCCTCTTGCGTATAGACGTTGTGAAGATGCATACAACTTATGTTGTA
>Ga0153991_1000509_pt1 | contig 9980 bp, 8 predicted proteins | sample TSNC075MetaG_FD_104681 | JGI IMG/M metagenome (GOLD analysis project Ga0153991, IMG submission 104681) | Attine ant fungus gardens microbial communities from North Carolina, USA - TSNC075 MetaG | ecosystem: Host-associated > Fungi > Mycelium > Unclassified | place: USA: North Carolina, Jones Lake...
AAGCCCCTGCTTGCTCCAAAGCTTCCTGTGTCTTGGCTACGAGCTGTTGTAATGTTAAATTTTCCAATTGATTTACTCCCTTCGTGATCTATTGATAGTTACAATAAAATCGTGCTGGATTATAAAAAGTAAATCAACTGCTTTTTCTTGAAATACAGGTTTTTTAGCTATGGACTTTGCATAATATACAGCTTTCCATAACCTACACCTTCCTTCAGACTCGCAGTTACCCACAACGCCCTTGGTGTTCAGCTATATCCTTCCCACTACCGGGGGGGATTTCGGGACTCTCACCCTTTAAAACATGCGCCCGCCGGGCGCACAACAAAGGATACAGTGAAATTAATTTCACTGTATCCTAAGATTAAATAATTAGAATTAATTACCACAGTTATCAACCGGACAGTACACTATAACTCCGAAGCTAAAGCTACAATTGCTGACATAGTTACGCCGGCTACCAAGCATCCACCTACACAAGCAATAAAACAGCCTATTATTCCACCGACATCACATAATTCATGCATATCTGTAGTCTCATTCACAACTTCCAAATACTTATCCATATTTTCACCTCCTTGTTAAAAACTCGTAGTCACGGGGCTGAAAGCCCTGAAATCACGGTATCCTCGCTTCGACTACATGTAGCTTGGTATGCTGATACAGGCTAGAAGGACAGTCTCCGTTTTACTATAAAATCATAACGATTTTTCCAAAATAAATCAATAGTTTTGGGACGAACGGTCCTTTTCTGGGACGAACAGTCCATTTTTAGAGCAAACAGTTATAACTCTGCGAATTATGGAATGATTATCGTCACACAAAACACCTCGTCTTCGGAATGGATATCTATATTCCCATTATATTTATTTACTACCTTATGGACATTTTTCAAACCTAAACCATGCTTGCCTAATCGTGGACGCACTTTTAAATTCGAACTGTATGGATTCTCAGTTCTTATAACGAGTGTACACCCTTTTTGAAGAATTTCCGCTTTAATATATTTGGGCGAATCTTCTGGCAAAAGGGTACAGGCATTAATTGCGTTATCAAATATATTCCCTACCAAAACGCATAAATCTACAGAACTGATCTTCGGCTCAATATCCGTCAGAAGTCTTACATTAAGGATAAAGTCAACATTTTCTTTCTCTGCTTTCCATTTTTCTTTTGTTAACAGGGCGCTGATTACAGGCTGCGAGGTTTTAACAAAATTAGAGACCGTATTCATTTGATCTTCAAGCTCCTGTACATATTCTTCTGAGATATTCTGATAACCGTTGTATATCAGACGTTTTATAAGGCCCAAATGTTTCTTCATGTCATGCCATAATAAATCCGTTTCTTTCTGGTGCTCCTCAAGAACCTCATAATACTGCTTCTGCAATTCAAGCTTGATTTCAGCGGATTCCTGCCGGCTTTTATATTCAAAGGCTTTTCTGATTCTATCAAAATACCAGAATATAATCAGATTTATGTAAATAATGCCGCTCATTGATAAAAAAACAGCCCAATTGAAATACCGGTAAATCTCAACGCCGATCATAAAGACGTAATAGGCCAGCGCGATTGTGAATCCCTGACAGATAAGTAAGGGGAATATGACTTTAATATCAACTCTGGCAGGCCGGCCGCTCTTCCAATTTGCAACTGCACCTGCAATTTTTACTAAACATATTTGTACAAGCTTTGCAACGACACTGCTGAACACTCTTGGCAAGCCCAAAACCTTAATCTGGTTTATGTCAATAGGCCCCCAGCCCGATACTATTCCTGAACATATTACCTCAGATCCAATAACCAGAACCGTGAAAAGTAACACAGAAAAAAGCCTTGAAGATATTTGAGAATCATATAGCCGCCACTCCAGAAGATAGACACCGATTAAAGCGTAGCCTAGTAAAATAAACGATTCTCTGGTAGACAAGCTTAGAAACATAAATCCAAAGCAAAACAGAGTATAGCCAATAATTAGAGAGCTCTTTCGCTGATCGGAATACTTTTCGAAGAGGCAATTTATGTATTGATAAATAATTAGCGTTTCGAAAACTACGGTAACGCACTCAAATATCTGATAAAGAAGATTTTCATTCATCTGTTATTCCTTCGTTATATATTGGGAAAGCATATCATAAAAAGGCTTTCTATTATTCTTTGTAAGATGAATTTTTTTACCATTTTTCAAGACTATACCCCAAGATTCTATTTTTTCATAATAATCGAGATTGATTACAACACTTCTATGCGGTCGAAAAAAGCAATGCGGATCATTGAACATATTCAAAAACTCTTTTAGCGATAGCCTAACCTTATGACACCCTTTTACGGTATGTATGAATATATCATTGCGCCCTCCCTCTACATAAATGATTTCAGAAGCTGTCAGTTTCAATGTCAGCTTGTCTGATTGAAATTCTAACACCTTTGGAGATATCCTTTTCTGAACATTATCCAGAATTTGATGAATCTTCTCCCTTTGCACAGGCTTGACAGCAAACCAGTCGACCCTGTCAAAACAATCATAAATATAGCCACCCATAACTGTAGCCATTGCGATGTATATATGGATATTGGCCGCTTTTATTTCTTTTGCGATCTCCCAGCCATCCGAATCAGGCATCTGCACATCCAGAAACAATAAATCAAAGCGTTCGCCGCTATAAAGGCACTTCAGCAAAGGCTTTGCGGAAGTGAATTGAAAAATCTCATGTTCTAATTTGTGGCTGGATATGTGTCCATACAATAGTTCGATATCTTTAACCTCATCGTCACAAATCGCGATTTTCAAACTTGCCTGACCCTCCTCCTAAAGCACTCTTTCCTCCCTGCTATTGTTTCCTCCCTATAAAAGGTCAGCTGCTATTTATCATTTTTTAGAATTACGGATGAAAACGAATAAACATTTCCTTCTCCATGGTTAACATATATTCTGTCATTAGAATCAGGATCAGAATATAGTTTTGTTCCTGAAGGCAGAAGCGCCGCTTCCCAATTTTCTGTGGGAATTTCATCCACACGCTTTTCAATGGTTCCTAATAACTGATTTTCATCATCCAGTAGAACACCAGATAAATAAGATTCTTCCCAATATAAAACGTTTTGGTACATGAAGCAAGGAGTACCGCTATAAGTGAATACTTCGCCTTCACTTCCTGTCGGTACTAAACTTTCTTCCTGGTGACAGCCCGCTAATAGGAAGCAAATCAGCATGGAAAAAACTATGTATTTTTTCATACTTTTCCTCCGGTTTGCTTTGGTCGGGATAATTTCATTCGAACACAGCTTACTCTAATAATAAATTTATCTTTGTATTTCTCACAGTAATTTTTTCATTTAAAACCATGCCATACAAGTCAAGTATAGCACTGATACATTGCTATTTCAACCGCAAATTACGCTGTTACTCTCACGTCGGATCTTCTTACGTTATATTTCTTTATTATATACATGCGCTTCATGTATGTATCCCTTTTCAATGTACAGTTCTGAACTTTGGTCTGTAACCGGTTTTAACGTTACAGTTCCCATTGATTCCAGACGAAAAAACGGAGGTGGCACATCATCATGCCACCTCCGTTCTATCCCCTAGTGTGCTGTTCCTATCTTTCATTCCCCACAAAGAACAATGCCACGGTTCCCGGGCCTGCATGTGTACCGATGACCGGGCCGATCGGGTTAATGAGAAACTTCTTAATACCAAAGCGCTCTTCAATCTGTTTTTTCACCACCGCCGCGTCATCGATGCAGTCCCCATGGCTGATAAATACAATCTCATTCCGGTAGCCCTTCATCTGCTTCTCCATCCGGTCCACAAGGTCAAGCAGGGATTTCCTCCGGCCCCGGACTTTGTCCGCCGCCACCAGATGCCCGGTGCCGTCTACACGCAGGATCGGCTTAATGCCCACTAAGCTTCCTAGTACTGCGGTGGTCTTAGAAACACGTCCTCCGCGGTGCAGATGATTCAGATCATCCACCGTGAAATTATGGCAAATATGAGGAATCATCGAACGCGTCCATTGTGCCAGTTCCTTAAGATCCAGGTTCTCTTCTCTCATCTTCTCGTTCACCAGATAGACCAAAAGACCCTCTCCGAGCGAAGCTGACAAAGAATCCACCACCTCGATTCTGGCTTCCGGATACACCTCCATCAGCTCGGAGGCGGCCAGGCAGCAGCTGTTATAGCTTCCGCTAAGTCCCGATGAAAATGCGATATGCAGGATATCATGTCCCCTCTGGATCAGCGGCTCATACAGCTCCCGCGCTTCGACCACATTCATCTGGGAAGTGGTGGGCATAGCGCCGCCCCGCATCTTTGCATAAAAATCCTTATAATTCAAACAGTTTTCCTCGTTATAGGTCACACCATCCAGTACATAGGTCAGGGTGGCCTCCACAATCCCGTTATCCCGCAGATAATCCCTCGGCAAATCGGCGGTATTATTCGTAACCAGTACAGTTTCTCTCATATGTTTTCCCTCCTTCTATTCAGGCATTTATCCGATAATTCTTTACGACCGCTTATAAACCGTGTAATTGTATTTCTGCAAAACCTCTGCCGCCTGTTCTGCCGCACTCTTGCTGTCAAAGGAAATCGCCAGCGCGCCGTCTTGCCCTTCCCGATTGTTCCGGATCCGCAGATTCTTAATGCTGATATGATTGGCCCCCAGAATCGTCACGATTATCGACAGCGCCCCCGGTTCATCGGCAATTTCTACATACAGCTCATGGAGAGGATCCATGCTGCCCCGATAGGTAAAAGGCATATCGTTCCGGTATTTTCTGGCGGCGCCAAAATATTCGGTCAAATATCCGGCATCCTCTGCCGCTACGGCTTCTCCGACCCGTTGCAGTGCCGTCGTATAGGACATCAGCATGCCCAGCACCTGGTCCCGGTTCTCCGAACAGATCTGCTGCCACATTTCCGGCGACGATGCCGCGATCCGGGTCATATCCCGGAAGCCGCCGGCTGCCAGCTGGCGCATCAGTCCCTCCGGACCGTCCGACTCCTTCACAAAATTCACCAGTGTATATGCCATTAAATGAGGCAGGTGGCTGACGGCCGCCGTTACCCGGTCGTGCTCTTGATAATCCAAGACAATCGGAATGGCTCCAATTGACTTCACCAAATCCGAGTATCCCTGCATCTGCTCACCGGTACCCCGGCCGGTCGGCGTTAAAATATAATAGGCATTCTCCAGCAGCCGGTCATCCGCATGAGCATAACCGAACTTCTCCGATCCCGCCATCGGATGTCCGCCGATAAAGACCTCCTCCAGCTCCAGTTCCTGTACCACCTGATGAATCGTCGTCTTCACACTTCCCACATCGGTCAGCAGACAGCCAGGCTTCATAATATCCTTCAGCACCTTCATGCACTCCTGGTTCACCGTAACCGGCGCACACAGGAAAATGATATCACAGGTCTGAAAGCCTTCCCCAATCGTTTCATATCCCCGATTCAGCGTTCCATCCTGAAGTGCCTGTTCCAGGCTCTCCTTACTTCTATTATAACCAATCAGTGTCAGTTTCGGGTGAACCCTGCGGAGCGCCTTGGCAATGGAACCGCCGATCAGGCCCATCCCGATAAAACCAACCGTCTGTATTTGCATTGCTTTTCCTCCGGTTTTCTATTACGCAAAATAACCTTTTACCCCCAACATCATAGCATTTTTCTGATCGGAAATCAAGAATGCTCTGTCTGTTATTTCTCCCTGCTTTTTCGCGGCCAAACGGGAAAAACAAAAAAATTAAAAGTAATTCTTTTGTATTCGTTAATTTTTTAACGTTAAGATCCCCGTACACATATTATTTTATTGTTTGTTAATTTTTTATCGATTTTTTTGAAAAGATATGCTATACTAACGTCATAGATCAAGTACCTATATGCACTGTAAAACAGGAGGGGGAAGAATAGAAATGGAAAAAGCAGATGCAAAGAGAGCACCGGCCGTCATCGATAATACCGACGCGCTGTTGGCAAAAATGGCTTCCATGCGGGAAGCCCAGAAGATCTTCGCTTCCTATACACAGGAACAGGTGGATAAGATTTTCTTCGAAGCGGCTATGGCCGCAAATAAGCAACGAATTCCTCTGGCTAAAATGGCTGTGGAAGAAACCGGCATGGGAATCGTAGAAGATAAGGTTATTAAGAACCACTACGCTTCCGAATATATTTACAATGCCTACCGCTGCACGAAGACTTGCGGCATAGTCGAGCAGGATACCGCCTTCGGTATCACGAAGATCGCCGAACCTATGGGACTGGTCGCTGCGGTAATTCCCACCACGAATCCTACCTCCACTGCGATTTTCAAGACCCTTCTGGCCCTGAAGACCCGTAATGCGATTATTATCAGCCCCCATCCCCGTGCCAAGGCATGTACCATTGAAGCGGCTAAGGTCGTACTGGATGCCGCAGTGAAAGCCGGCGCTCCGGAGGGTATTATCGGATGGATTGATGTTCCTACTCTGGAACTGTCAAATATTGTAATGCAGCAGTCAGACGTGATTTTGGCTACCGGAGGCCCCGGTATGGTAAAAGCCGCGTACTCCTCCGGCAAACCTGCCATTGGCGTTGGCGCCGGCAATACCCCGGTTATTATTGACGATACGGCTCCCGTTCAAATGGCAGTCAGCTCGATTATTCATTCCAAGACCTTTGATAACGGTATGATCTGCGCTTCCGAACAGACCGTAACCGTACTGGATGGTGTATATGAAGCCGTTAAGAAGGAATTTGGTGCCAGGGGCTGCTACTTCCTGAAGAAGGATGAGTTGGATAAGATGCGGAGTATCATTCTGATCGATGGCGTCCTGAATGCCAAGATCGTAGGCCAGCCTGCCGCCGCAATTGCCAAGATGGCCGGTATTGAAGTGCCTGCGGCTACTAAAATACTGCTCGGAGAAGTAGAATCCGTGGACATCCGCGAAGCTTTTGCTCACGAGAAGCTCTCCCCGGTTCTGGGCATGTACCGTGCCAAGTCCTTCGACGAGGCCATTGCTATCGCTGCCCAGCTGATCGATGACGGCGGGAAGGGACATACTGCCGCTCTCTACATAGATCTAAATGAGAAAGAAAAAATTGCCAAATATAACGATGCCATGAAGACCTGCCGTATTCTGATTAACACTCCGGCTTCCCACGGTGCTATCGGTGATCTCTATAATTTCAAGCTGGCGCCGTCGCTGACCCTGGGATGCGGCTCCTACAGCGGCAACTCCGTTTCGGAGAACGTCGGCGTGAAGCACCTGCTGAACATTAAGACCGTTGCGGAAAGGAGAGAAAATATGCTGTGGCTGCGGGTTCCTCAAAAGGTTTACTTTAAGAAAGGCTGCCAGGCTGTCGCTCTTAACGAGCTGCAGACCGTTTACCATTCCAAGAAAGCATTTATCGTAACGGATACTTTTCTGTACGAGAATGGCTACACCAAAGCGCTGGAAGCGCAGTTGGATGAGATGGGTATTACCCATGCCTGCTTCTATGAAGTAGCTCCCGACCCAACCCTGGCTACCGCACAGCAGGGCGCGGAAGCTCTTCGTGCCTTTAACCCGGATGTAATCATTGCGCTGGGCGGAGGCTCCGCGATTGATGCCGGTAAGATTATGTGGGTACTCTATGAGCATCCCGATGTGGCTTTCCATGATCTGGCAATGCGCTTCATGGATATCCGCAAACGCATTTACACCTTCCCGAAGATGGGTGAGAAGGCAATTTTCGTCGCGATCCCCACTTCCTCCGGTACCGGTTCCGAAGTGACACCTTTTGCGGTTATTACCGATCAGGAGACCGGTATGAAGTATCCTCTGGCAGATTATGAACTGATGCCTACGATGGCAATTGTAGATGCTGACAATATGATGACCCAGCCCAAGGGACTGACCAGTGCTTCCGGTATCGACGCCCTGACCCATTCCCTGGAGGCTTACGCTTCGATTATGGCGACGGATTACACCGACGGCATGGCTCTGAAGGCAATGAAAAATATCATGACCTATCTGCCTTCTGCTTATGAGAATGGTGCCGCCGATATGGTTGCCAGAGAAAAAATGGCTGACGCCTCCACCCTGGCCGGTATGGCCTTCGCCAATGCCTTTTTGGGGATCTGCCACTCGATGGCACATAAGCTGGGGGCTTTCCATCACCTGCCCCATGGCGTGGCAAACGCACTGTTAATTACGGAAGTAATGCGGTTTAATGCGGCAGAGGTTCCTACCAAGATGGGTACCTTCTCCCAGTATCCGTATCCCCATACCCTGGAACGCTATGCAGAATGCGCGCGTTTCTGCGGCATCTCCGGTAAGAACGATCTGGAAGTGTTCGAGCGTTTCATCACGGCGATCGAGGATCTGAAGGGGAAAGTTGGAATCAAGAAAACCATTAAAGACTATGGCGTAGATGAGAAGTCCTTCCTGGGAACTTTGGACGCTATGGTAGAGCAGGCCTTCGATGACCAGTGTACCGGTGCGAATCCCCGATATCCGCTGATGAGCGAGATGAAGGATATGTACCTTAAGGTATACTTTGGCATATAAAATTTGTTTACCTCCCATCCCCCGGGATTTCGTGTTGTAACGCGAAATCCCGGGGGCTCCTCCATTCCCAGGTACATACTTTTTTTCCTTCGGACTTTATTATTTCTTCATATTCACAAACTTAGTATAATTTGGCAGCCATACCAGCTCTACGGTTCCAATGGGACCATTTCTCTGCTTGGCGACAATCACTTCGGCCACGTTTTTGGCCGTACTATCTTTATTATAATAATCGTCGCGGTATAAAAACATAACCACGTCCGCATCCTGTTCAATGGCACCGGACTCACGCAGATCCGAAAGCATGGGGCGGTGATCCGCACGGGATTCTACCGCACGGCTTAACTGGGACAGCGCCACCACCGGCGCATTCAGTTCACGGGCTAAAGCCTTTAGCGAACGGGAAATCTCCGAGATCTCCTGCTGACGGTTATCCGAACCGCGTCCACTTCCGCTCATCAGCTGCAGATAGTCGATAATCACCAGCTGCAGACCAAACTCCAGCTTATACTTCCGGCACTTGGTCCGCAGCTCTCCAATCGAAATACCCGGTGTATCGTCAATGATCAGCTTCGAACGGCCAACCGTATTCACTCCCTCTACCAGCTTGTCCCAGTCTTCATCCGTCAGGTTACCGGTACGGATCGCCTGGGAATCCACCCGCGACTCCATCGCAAACAAACGGTTTACCAACTGTTCTTTCGACATCTCCAAGCTGAAAATCGCCGTACAGATATCCTTCTTAAAGGCCACATGCTGTGCCACGTTCAGCACAAACGCCGTCTTACCCATAGAAGGACGGGCGGCAATCAGAATCAGGTCCGAAGGCTGAAATCCGGCTGTACGGTAATCCAGATCCGTAAAACCAGTAGGAATTCCCGTAACCGGATTCTTATTCTTAGAAGCCTTATGAATCCTCTCCAGAGCATTCAGGGCAATCTCCTGAATCGGCACATAATCCGAACTCCGGCGGCCATTTAGGATATTGAAAATCGTCTTCTCTGTGTCGGCCAGAATGTCCTCCATGCTGTCCTTGCCTGCGTAACAGGAATTGGCGATCTCCTCATTGGCGCGGATTAAACGGCGGAGTACCGCCTTCTCATAGACAATCTCCGCATAATACTTGGCATTGGCAGAAATGGGAACGGCTGCAATCAGCTCGCCGATATAGCTGATGTTACTGACCTCCGGCGGCACCTCCTTCTGCTGCAGTCGATTCTGCAGCGTCAGAAGATCTACCGGACGCCCCTCCTCATACAGCTCCACCATGGCATCAAAAATAATCCCATACTGGCGATGGTAAAAATCCTCTCCATTGATCATGCTTTCCACGACGGCAATTGCTTCGTTGTCCAGGATCATGGAACCGATTACGGTCTGTTCCGCCTCAATGCTGTGAGGCAATACCCGCTTTACGAGCATTTCTTCCATGGAAAACTCCCCTT
>Ga0153991_1000512_pt1 | contig 9960 bp, 9 predicted proteins | sample TSNC075MetaG_FD_104681 | JGI IMG/M metagenome (GOLD analysis project Ga0153991, IMG submission 104681) | Attine ant fungus gardens microbial communities from North Carolina, USA - TSNC075 MetaG | ecosystem: Host-associated > Fungi > Mycelium > Unclassified | place: USA: North Carolina, Jones Lake...
TACGACTGGCGCGGTAATACGCGTTAACCGGCAATTGGCGTCGAGTGAGGTGCTATATATAAATACAGATTTTGGCAACAAGTCGGTCGAGATCGAGCATAACGGAGTCAGGGCAAATGCCTTTAACTATATCGATATTGCTCTGATGGGGAGCGGCAGTTTTAACAATTTTTGGCTGCTTCCGGGTGAAAATATTATCGAATATGAAACAGAAAATGCCACAGTGCCCCAACAGGTAGTAATCACCTATCGGGAACGGTATCTGGGTGTATAGGAGGGATAAGAATGATTAAAACGGGATTTTGGAACGGCGATGACGAATATGGACAAGAAGAATTTAACGAGTATTTTAACAATTTGTACCGAAGCGGTGTAAGCATCGACGACAGCGGAAATATGACGCTGGGGGTCAGTAAAGAAAATAGGGTAGTGACATTTCATCCGGGCTTCGCGATTGTGCGCGGGTTTTATTTTTATCGCGAGGAGGCAGAGGTGTACGTTCCGGCGCTCCCTACGAACTATAGCCGGTCGGACAGGGTTGTCTTGCAGCTAAACATGCCACTCAAGACAATAACTCGCACCGTAAAGCAAGGCGCGCAGGCAAGTAATCCGGTTCCGCCGCCCCTGCAGCGCGACAGTAATGGCAATATATACGAGATATCACTTGCCAGGTACACAATTTCCTCGGCCGGAGAGATTACTACATTATACGACGAGCGCCCAGATCAGACACTATGCGGCGCGATACGGCCCAAAAACCTCACAGAGTACAATAGCATGGTTGCGGAGTTTCAGCGGCGCTGGGATGCCTGGTTTACGCAGCAGCAGACCGCGGGGTGGCGTAATATGTACGTGCAATCCACTGCGCCAACAGGTGCGGTGGAAGGGAGCATTTGGCTCCAGATCCCTGAAGAAGTGGAGACAATTGAAATAGACCATGGAATTGGCTCGTCACAGATCGGAGTAGGGTGATCCTATGCAAGATTTGAGTGAGACAATCCGGGTATTCAGCCCGGAGTTGGTGTTCATGGATGAGATCGACGATTACGATGCTCTGCAGTATATAAGACGTTGGCGGACATATTCCGAGTTCATGGCCGTACTGTCAGGGAAGCTCAATGCCTGTTCCCTTGTCAATGGGAGCGTGATAATGCTCGGAAATGATCCGTACCGCAACGGCCTGATTGAGCTTTCAGAGTACAACAGCGAGGACAAAACGCTGACGGTTCGCGGATTTTCTTTGCTGTCAATCCTTGCCGACCGCGTTACGGTGCCGCCCTCCGGGAAAACACACATCAGCGTCAGCGGGCCGGTCGAAAGCATTATGCATGAGCTTGTGAGACAAAGCGCATACAGCCCGGAAAATCCAAATCGCAAGTTTCCGCAATTGGAAATGGCTCCTGATCAGGGGCGCGGCATTGTTATGAGCTATCAGAGCCGGTATGCTAACCTTTTGGATAATCTAACAGAGTTATCCGCAGTCAGTGGGCTGGGGCCGGTCATCTGGCTGGATTTTGAGAACCGGAAAATGGTTTTTGAGGTGCGTGAAGGCATTAACCGCACAAAAGACCAGGATACCGAATTCATCAAGGTTTTTAGCCCGGACTTTGAAAATGTCGAAAACAGAGTGCTTACGCTTGATGATACCAACGCCAAGACAACCGCGTACGTGGCAGGACAGGGTGAGGGTGTTAATCGCTCGCTCGTGATAGTTGGGGACGATGCAGAGGGTATGGAGCGCCGGGAAATGTCCATCGATGCGGGAGACGTCGAGGATGATAATAACCTGTCTGATCGAGGCCGGACGAAACTTGCAGAAGTGCAGCCGGTCACAAGTTACTCCTGTGAGGTGGTTCCGAATGGATACCGGACAGAATGGGATCTGGGGGATCTGGTAACAACTCTCGACGAAGAATTTGGCGTTGAGATTAATGAACGAGTGACGGAGGTAGAGGAGGCCTATTCCGCAGAGTCGGTTGAAATACGGCCCACGTTTGGTATAGAAAAAACCGTATCGAATGGCTCGTCTGGCATAAACAGCGGCGAGATCTCACTGCTGGCGATGTACCCGGTCGGATCAATCTACATGACTGTAAACCCGGCTAACCCCGGCAACCTGTTTGGCGGAACATGGGCCGCATGGGGAGCCGGTAAGGTCCCCGTGGGAGTAGATACCTCTGATACGGATTTTGCCACCTCACAAAAAACCGGGGGCGCAAAGACGGTAAACTTAAACCATCTACACACAGTAAATGCACACACACACACTACAGCAAACTTTACTTTAACAACCGCGCACATCCCATCTCATACACACACAATTAACCACGCTTTAAGATGGCCGATGGACGGATCCGGTGAATCCTTTACGGGCTGGGGCACTGGTAAAGGTTATTACAACTCAGGGATACATGACACGGGGGCAGTGGGATCCGGACAGGCGCACGGACATGGTAATACGGGGTCTTCTGCCCCTGGGACAAATGCGCAGCTATCGACCGCACAAAGTATAGTACAGCCCTATATCACTTGCTATATGTGGCTGAGAACAGCATAAGGAGGAAAAATGGACGCAAAATTAAATTTATATAGTAATGGGAAATGGGTGCCTTATAATGTTGAGACTACAGCCGAACAGATCAAATACACCGCCTCGGACGGTTCTGCTGTCACCCTGCAGGAATACATTGACAGCAGAAGCCTTACTATACAAACGCTATATGTAGATAAAGAGCAGAGTGTTGGTGTGGATTTTAATGCCGATGACCAATACCGCTCACACGCGTGGCTTGTAGGGGCAGCCGGTGCGAACGGCACAATACTAACAGTAATTCCGCTAAACCTAAATGCTGTTACAAATAATTTGGGAACAGTGTCCGGTACACTAAACCTGGGAAGTCAGACAATCAGCGCAATGATTACCAGAAAAGGAATCGGCTACCAGCTACTATTGCTCGGTTTCCCAGCGACCAGTGCAAGTACGGTCAGCATATGCTTACCGGAGAACGTGGAGCGACTAGGTACGTACATCGTGTACGGTTAATAACGGCTAAATGGATTAGTTAATTTACAACGTCGCAAGAAAGGAAAGTGCTATGACAGAGGAAGAAATTGCAGTAACCTTAAAAGGCCATGAGCACGAAATCGGATCGCTGAAACACCGTATGAACGCCCAGGAAGAACAGGCGAAAGCCATACACTCAATCGTAGTTTCCATCGAAAAATTGGCCCTTAATATGGAACGCATGGCAAAGGAACTGGAAAAACAGGGGAAACGCCTGGAAAAACTTGAAAATGAGCCGGCATCTCGCATGGCACAAATCAAAACAGCAATTGTAACAGCACTTGCGACCGCTGTTATCGGCAGTATCGTAGGTGCTATTTTGCTGCTCGTATAAAAGAAAAGGAAGGAAATATGAAAAATTGGATGAAAGCAGCAGGGATCAGGGCAATCAAGACGGTCGCGCAAACCGCCATAGCAACAATTGGGACATCGATGGTATTGTCGGATATAGACTGGATTATGGTGCTGTCCGCGTCGGTCTTGGCTGGGGGACTATCCCTGCTGACATCCGTTGCCGGCCTGCCTGAATTGGGTGAAGAGGGTAATAAGCCATGAAGGCAGAAGTGAAAAGAAAAGCGGTAGCAGATATTTATCAAGAGTGCATCGGCCGCAATCTCTACAGTCAGGATACTACCAGGCGCGAATGCGCTTTCACGCCGCACACGGATGGTAAGTATTATTCGGATTGCTCCAGCTCAATCAGGCTGGCGTACCGGAAGGCGGACATCGGCCTAAACAACATCGGCGGCAATACCGCCGGGATGTATCACTCCACGCTGGGACGCATCATGGACGTATCCATAGCCAATGGCGTACCGGCCAATCCGGCGCAGTTAAGAATCGGCGATCTCTTATTGTTTGCCGGTACGGACGCTGGCCGCCCCTTGTACATCGGCCATGTAGAGATGGTTTACTCCATCAGCGGCAGCAGCGTCACCTTGTGCGGTCATGGATCCGGGCTGCCGGGTTTTAAAGACATGGCCGCCTACTGCAAGAACCGATACAATACCAAGACCAGTACCACAAAGGGTAATAAAGGTCTTGTATGTGTAAAACGCTATGTGCAGGACGATGATACGACCACGGAGGCCACGGAGACACCGGCAGAGGCCACGGAAAAACCGGCAGAGGAGACCCTGCAGGCCGTCTCAATAGCAGCAGAGGAGTGCCGCATAATCCGGGAAGTAAAAAAATGGGTGAACGCCTACATGGACGGGGCCATTACGCTGGCGCTTGACGGCTTGGCCGACGCGCCGGCCAGGAAGGGGCTTGTGATGTGTTTACAGCGCTACCTAAACATCACATACTCTGCCGGTCTGGCTGTAGACGGATCCTTTGGCCCAAAGACAAAGGCTGCTTGCCGGGCGGTCAAAAAAGGTAATAAAGGGGACTTGGTGCGTGTTTGCCAGGCCATGCTGTATAGCAAGGGGTATAATCCGAAGGGCTTTGACGGCAGCTGCGGCAGTGGATGTGATGCGGCAATCCGGCAGTACCAAAAGGATCATGGTTTGGCAGTGGATGGCAGCTGTGGACCGAATACGTTTTATTCTTTATTTAACAATCACTAATGAATATATCAAACAAATCGCTGCTATTTTTCTAACAAGACCTAATAAAACCCTCTTTCTTTGATAACACTAATTTTAGATATCAAAGAAAGGGGGTTTTTTGTTATGGCAGTTAGTCACAGAGGTGCAATATCTTTCGGCCTGGTACACATTCCGGTCAGTTTATATAGAGCGACGGACGAAAACAGCGTTGGATTCAACCTGCTCCATAAGGATTGCAAAGGACGTATCCGGTATAAGAAGACCTGCCCGGACTGTAGTATTGACGATGTAAAGCAGTCCGATATTGTGAAGGGGTTTGAATATGAGGACGGTAAATATATCATTATGCAGGAGGAGGATTTTGAAAAAATCAAAACCGAAAAGGACCGGACGATCCATATCCTTTACTTTGCGGATTTGAACGAGATCGATCCCATCTTTTATGAAAAGACGTATTACGCTGTCCCGGATAGCGGCGGAGACAAAGCCTTTGAACTGCTGCGCGCCGCCATGCAGACCGAAAATAAGGTGGCCATTGCCCGGACCGTACTTGGAACGAAAGAAAACCTGCTCACGATCAGGCCGACCAAAGACGGAATCATGGTGGAAACCATGTACTTTCTGGAGGAAGTCAAGGCGGTTCCCAAAGCGTATATCACACCCGAAATAAACGAGGCCGAGCTGAACATGGCGAAAATGCTGATCGGCAGCATGACACAGAAGTTCCAGCCGGAAGATTACAGGGATGAATATATCCTGCGGGTCAAGGAGGCGATCCGGCAGAAAATTAACGGACAGGAGATCGTCGAAGCGGTGCCCGCCCGCCCGGACAACATTGTAAATCTGATGGATGCGCTCCAGCAAAGCCTGGAACAGAAGCAGGCCAGGCACGCATAGAGTATGGATATCTTCGATACGAAAAACATCAAGCCGATGCTGCTCAGTGAAGTGAAGGAACCCTTTGACTCTCCGGATTATATCTATGAACTGAAGCTGGACGGAATCCGGTGTATTGCCTATCTTGACGGACAGGGTACGGAGCTGCGCAATAAACGCAATCTCCGGTTAAATGCCACCTATCCTGAGCTGAAAGAAATATATAAACAGACGAACACGCGCTGTATCCTGGACGGGGAGCTGCTTATAATGCGGGAGGGCAAGCCGGACTTTTTTGAAATACAGCGACGTTCCCTCATGTCCGACAGATTCCGGATCGAGCTGGCTGCGGCAAAACTGCCGGTGAGTTTTACCGCATATGATATCCTTTATACCGGTGATAAACAGATTACGGATCTGCCGCTGATGGAACGCAAAAAAATCCTCGATGACACAGTTTCGGGGAACCAAAGTCTGTCGGTATCCCGGTACATTGAAGGAAAAGGCGTTGATTTCTATAACCTTACCGTCCGGCATGAGCTGGAGGGTATTGTTGCGAAGCAAAAGGACAGCAAATATTATTTTGATAAGCGGTCAAAGGACTGGATCAAGATCAAAAATCTGCTGGACGATGATTTTGTGGTATGCGGATATATGGAAAAGGAGCAAAATGTAACCAGTATTATACTGGGCCAATACGATAACGGGCGGCTTATGTACAAGGGCCATGTGACGCTGGGAGTATCAAGCCGGGATTTCGGGATCCTGTCACGAGGCGAACGCCTTCCGGGGGCACCGTTTACGATCTACCCCGCCGGCAATGAAGGCGCCATATGGCTGAAGCCTCAGCATGTGTGCACGGTCAAATATATGATGAAGACCGGAGGCGGAGGCCTGCGCCAGCCGGTTTTTAAAGGACTTCGGGAGGATAAGCGCCCGGAGGAATGTATCACCATTCTATAAAAAGAGATTGACATTGTTTTCATTGTATATTACACTAAGCCATTACTGACGGGCGGCGCGCATGGCTTTGCTGCGCTGACGATTTATAATCGAATACCATGAATTTGATTCAAAAGAGTAAAAGGCTGCGGATACCAATTAAATATTCTGGAGGAGAGGTGATATATTTTGATAATTTCCAAGCTCGAAGACGATAACAACAAGAAAAGAATATACAGTTTTTTGATTAGCAATGGCAGCGGAAGCAGTATAAAAATAACCAATTTCGGCGCGACGATAATGTCTATCAAAATGCCCGATAAAAACGGACGCTTCGATGAGCTTGTCATGGGGTACGATAATATTCAAAAATATTATGCCAATCCATATTACTTTGGCGCTACGATCGGGCGGGTTGCCAACCGGATAGCGGGTGGTGAATTCCAGCTAAATAACAAGCGCTATAAGACTCCCTGTAACGAAAAGGATATAAATCTATTACACAGCGGTGATGCAGGCCTGCATTATCAGGTATTTGAATCAGAATGCTTAAGGGCGCGTAACGCGGTTAATTTTTATTACCGCAGCCCGGATGGTGAATCCGGCTTTCCCGGCAATGTCGATATCAACATCACCATGACCCTGACCGAGGATAATATTGTTCGTATAGAATACAAAGCAAAATCAGATGAAGATACCTTCCTGAATTTAACCAATCACACATATTTTAATTTAAGAGGATCCGGCTCAATTCTGGATCATGAGCTGGAAATAGACGCAGGCTGCCATACCCCGGTAGACGAAAACCTGATCCCCACTGGTGATTTTGAAAGTGTTATAGGCACACCCTTTGATTTTAGAGTCTTGCGCAAGATTGGCGAGGCGCTGGACGATAATTTTGAACAGATTAACATTACACATGGATACGATCATAATTATGTAATTACCGGACAGGGCTTCCGGCGCGCAGCCGATGTAGTGGACCGGCAGCTCGGACGAAGGATGAGTATTTATACGGACATGCCTTGTATGCAGTTTTATACAGCCAATTTCATTCCTGACACAATCCGCAGAGGCAGCTTTGCGTACGGACCTATGAAAGCCTATTGCTTTGAGACGCAATTTCCCCCTGACGCTATGAATAAGCCGGCATTTCCCTCCTGCTTATTAAAGCAAAATGAGCGATATAATCATAGTACTGAATATCGGTTTGGTATATTATAATTCCAGTCATGTGTTATTATTGCCCATTGTTTTTGCTTTGCTTTTCCGATAACCTAAAATCCCAAGCATGGCGGATACAAGGATACAAGAGAAAATATTTATAAAACTATTCAAAAATGATGGCTCTATTTGCACAAACGCGTTCACAAAATGATTGATGATGGGACTGGCAATCACTCCAGCTAAAAATATGGAAATTGCCGCTTTATACCATATGCTTATCTTTATGAACCGGAATAAAAAATATATAACCCAGCCTACGATGATTCCTGTTACCGCAGACGGCAATCCGAGGGGTAAGAACCAATCGGAAACAGGCGTGATTTTTTAGATAAAATATAAATACGGCAAAACCGAGAGCGTTAATACGCATGGACAAAGAACCTTACCATACTTTTTGATAAGCAAAGAAGAAACTGCTATCCACCCGAATGGGATTGATAAGAGCGGATAAGCCGACCACGTTATTCGATGAGTGATCGCCATATCTACAATGAGGCATACTCCCATTGCGATGAAACAGACCAATGTAAAAAGTATAAAGACCAGTTTTCTATTTTTAAACATCATTTATCCTCCTGCATGTGCACCGCACGATAGCCATTACCGAACTTAACTATGCGTAATTATACCACATAAAAAGTGCCTTTGGAAGAAATACTTATGAGCCTTATAAGAAAGTAATAAGAGACCGTCACAGAACGACGGTCTCTTACGATTATATTGCGATTCAGTCTTGTTTAATCAGGATAGATATTTAGCCATTCCGATGCTTTTTCCCGCCAAATCGTTTCCTTGTCAGTCCAATCCCGGCGATACCCAGCGCGGAGACGCCCAGCAATGTAAGCCAGAGCCAGGCCGTGCTGTCGTCACCCGTCTTCACGCCGCTCGCTGCCGTCCATTTGGCATACAATGTCATGTCGCCGGACACCGTGTCTTTGTCAAAGTCCCAGGACGTGGTCCGCTTTTGATCGGAGTACCATCCGCTAAAGGTGTAGCCCGTTCTTGTGGGATCGGCCGGCTTGGTCACCGTGCTGCCGCCTTTGACGGTCTGCGAGGCTACGGAGGTTCCTCCGTTCGAATTAAATGTCACGGTATAGGAGACGCTTGACGCACTCTGCTGCACCGTCAGCGTGGTTTCGGCATAGCCGCTCTCAAACTCCACAGTCACGGTGTAGGTGTCGTTTGCCAGCGTCTTCAGGTACGCCTCTTTCAATGTGATGACCGTGCTGCCCTCGGTGACGGTGTAATTGCCGGAAGCCACTTCCACACCGTTTATGAGCAGCCTTACAAATTCCGTATAGGGGACGTCGACTTTGCCGGTAATATCCCCTGAGCCTGTGAAGGCGCTAAAGCCGGAAATGAACTTGTAAGCCTTTTTCAGCGCGTTAATCGCATCGGTCAGGACGTCTTTCGCCTCGTCCAGCTCCGACTGGGTAACATCCGCCTTATTCTGAGCCTCCTTTGCTTCCCGCAGTGCATCTTCCAGGTCTTTCCAGCTCTTCGGCGTGTAATCGTCCTCGTTCAGGTTTTCGGCTTCTTTAATGGCCTCGGCCAGTTCGTCGGGGTTGATCTCTACAGTAAAGCTTACCTGCGCCGTGGCCGTCACGCCGTCATCATATGTCACGGTGATGGTAGCGGTATACGTGCCTGACGTCAGCCCGTCCTTGGGCTGGATTCTCCAGGTGTCAATGCTTTGGCCGGAAGCTACGGACGCGCCACTGCCGCTGATCTCAAAGGCCGTGCCGGTGACGGTGACGCTTGCGATATTCGCCGTGGAATTGCCGCTGTTATAGATGTCGATGCCCTGGTCGGCGGGCCTGGTATAGCCTGCCCTTACGTTGGCGAAAGCGGGCGCGGTGACGGTCAAGTCACGGGTCTGTAGTATAAAGCTTGCGGTGATGGCAGTATCAGCGCCCGGCATAATAAAAGTGGTATCTGCACTGGCCGGATTTGTAAAGCTGCCGCTGCCCGAAGACGTCCAGCCGCCGAACGCATATCCGCTGTTGGGACTGGCCGCAATGCTTATATTCTGGCCCTCGGCGTAGCTGCCGCTTGTGCCCGTTATTAGGCTGCCGTTTGTACCGGCTGAAACGGTCAGGCTGAAGCTGCGCAGCTCCACCGCGCCGATGTCGCCGTTTGTGCCTTGCGGGCGGGATACGCCGCGCTGGTCGGCGGAGGGCAGCCAGGCCGTACCAGACGGTATCGCATTATAGGCCGGGCCATTGGGGTCGATGAGGATGGTTTTTGTTGGCCCGTCGTTGTCGGCGAGTGTGGGTGTGGACGTTCCGAATATGTCTGTCA
>Ga0153991_1000514_pt1 | contig 9942 bp, 12 predicted proteins | sample TSNC075MetaG_FD_104681 | JGI IMG/M metagenome (GOLD analysis project Ga0153991, IMG submission 104681) | Attine ant fungus gardens microbial communities from North Carolina, USA - TSNC075 MetaG | ecosystem: Host-associated > Fungi > Mycelium > Unclassified | place: USA: North Carolina, Jones Lake...
TACTAATTGCCTTGAGGTCATTTTAGGCTCGTTCTGAGCAGTATAAAGAGGGCTTCTGCTGAGCTTAGAACCAAAGCTTAGATAGTGGCAGTTTCTGAGATATTGGCAATTTAATAAACGGTACCATAGTGGTTACCAGTTGATCTGCCTAATATCTTGGCCAATACTGATTGCTTTGAGGCATGACTGGTATCAATCGAAAGGTCTTTTCAAGGGCTTTCTGTAGCCATTGAGACTGTGAGAATCATCGAAGAATTGGTGGAGATATGGCCAAATGAAGTTTGTGACAGTTCTTCCTTGCTCAATGTCTTTATTATATGGTATTACATTCTGAGGATATAGAAAGGGTTCTAGAGCAAACTCCAATCAAGAATTTGTTGTTATAAAGTTTATCAAATATTACTTTCTGCAGAAAATTTGCTTACAGCGTAACACTGCATGTTTGAACATCTGATCTATAACCTCAAGTCATACAGCCACTGTAAAGTAGTATAAGTAGTAGACCAATCCAATGAAGAACTCCATCAAGTTCTTCCTGAACATCCACCTAGTGTGATCACTAAGAACTATCACAGTTCTTCAATAACACCACTTCCTCCTTCTTCCCATGAACCCTTTAGCATGTGATTGAGAACTGTCACTGCTCTTTACTCTTGCTTGTCACAGTTAAATCCTCATTTGCCCCTTTTAGTGACCTGACATACAATATTGCTCACTGTTACATAGACCATTGTTGGAAGAGAGCAAAGCAACCTAATAGACAACATTACCTACTACTGTGCAGACCATTGTAGAAAGGGAACAAAGTGACCTAATAGATAACACTATCTGCTACTGCACAGACTATTATAGAAAGGGAGCATAATGGACTAACTTCAACACAAACTCAATAATGCAGAATTAGTAGAGAGTTCAAGATGGGCTGGAGGTCTAGATAAAAACCTCATCTAGTATGTATGCAAGACCAAATGTAAGATGATGTCTACTTAGCCAACACTTAGCCAACATTTTACAAACATTGGTTAGTATTTTTTTTCTTTTCACTCAAAAATTCAAAAAAATTCAGAATAAATTCAAATAAATTAGAATAAAATTGAAACAGGCAGTGAGCAAAGTAAGCTGACTGTGGCCTAACTGTTATAGAAAGGAAGCAGAGTGACCTGACTCACAACTGTATAACCACTGGTGTAAGAAGAAAACAAAGCAACCTAATACATAATACTGCAAACTACTGGTATAGGAAGGGAGTGACCTGATACACACTGCTCACTATCACACAGACCATTGTTAGAAGAGAGCAAAGCCTGATAGACAACATTATCTACTGCTATGCAGACCATTGTTAGAAGGGAACAAAGCAACCTGATAAACAATACTGCTTACTGTCACACAGACTATTATAGAAAGAGAACATAGCAGACTAACTTCAACACAAACTTAATAATACAGAATTAGTAGAGGGTTTGAGATAGGCCAGAGGCCCAGATGAAAACCTTGTAGTATATAGCCAGAACTAAGTTTGATGACAAATAAGCTAAGATAAGCAATTAGTTGAATTTTGCAGTGATGTAATGTCATTAGGTGTTACTAGAGCATGACAGTAAGTTAACAAGGTCTCAAGAAAAGAGATTGCTAGATATGATATCAAGTTCTTCTGTTATGCAACTCAGTCATAATAACTTAGAAAAGAACAGACTCTTTGAGAGTTACAAAGAGAACTTGATGGAGTTTCTTGATCAATTACTCAACTACTTATATAGTTTTACTATTTGTCTATATTTAAAGTTATCTAGTTGGTTACTAGTTTGACTCCCTTGTTTATTATTCTATAAATAGATCTTTTTATATTATGGTCAAGATAACTCATAATATTACTCAGAGATAGAATTGGCTCCTTTTATATTCTTATAGACAATCCTGAACCTATACAAAGAATAAGTGCTAAATAACCCATATTAATTAATATACTCATGATATGAACTATCTATTAGGATCCTAACCTAATAGAAACTTTATCCTGTATGACTAATCCTTAGTAGTAACATTTTGCTTTAGTGAGTTCATTATCCTCAGAAGCTTAGTAGACTGCTGTTTGAGATTAAGCTCATCTGTATTAACTATAAAGTAAGTCTCAATTACTATTTTCCTCTCTTTTTATGATGTAGAGTAACTTTTCTTTGATAGTATGCTTTTCTCTTTGCTAGTAGAACTTTCTCTTGTTTATTATCCTCTTCTATATCTAGACCATGTGTTTCAAGTAGACACTACCCCTAACACATAGTCTAGATATGAAAGAGGACAATGAACAAGAGACAATCCTACCAGCAAAGAGGAAATCACACCATCAAGAAAAAGTTGCTCTGCACCATGAGAAAGAGGGGGAAATAGCAATTGAGACTTACTCTACAGCCAATGCAGATGAGCTTGATCTCACAACAGCAACCTACCAAGCTTCTGAGGATGATGAACCCACCAAAGCAAAATGTTGCTACCAAGGATCAGTCATACAGGATGAAGTTCCTATTAGATCAGGATCCCAACAGATGGTCCATGTCATGAGTATGTCAATCAATATGGGTTATTCCAAACCTTCACTATTATTGTGTATATTGATATGCTTGGTATCCATGTGGACAATAGAGATCAGCGATGTCCTCATCAGAGCAGACTTCTGTCTCAGTCTCGACTGTGATATCGGTTGTAGTTGACTCTCCTCGTCTTCATCACCCTGCATCTCCTCCTCCCTACTATTATAATATGAGATTTCGGTCCCCTCTCTCTTGGCCAAAGAGGATAGCTCGATCACAACAGAAACGCTGCGATCTAAAGACAACTTCTTGCTCCTCGAGGCTTTCCTCTTCTCATCCTCTCTCTCTCTCAATAACCTCGGACTCTTCTTGTTCAGACGATGGTGTCACTTTCTTCGTCTTAATTTCCTGTTTCCTGTTTCTCCCCTTTGTCTCGTGCCTTCTCCAACACGAATCCTTCGATCTCGCCTTCACTGTCTGAGTACATTTCCACTTGCGGATTTGGCTTTAACACAAGTACGTTATTATCCAGTAAACTTTTTTCTTGGTCTGGTTTCTCTTTCTCTTGTGGATGATTCCTAGGTGACTTCTGCTTGGAGGTGGACGCCGCAAGCTCGGCACATGTTTCCCTTGCATCTTCAGCGGCTGCTGGAAGTTCTCCCGGAATTCGATGGAGTTTATCATTCACTCGTCGGGTAAGACATTGCAGCATGGCCGATGAGCCGCTTATTCCTGGCTTGGCTTTCTCCTTATCTCGCTGTTCTGCCGATTGGAAATTAGTTTCTTGAGTCAATCGACGCACAAGAGTTTCTTACTCGGCTTCAGCACAGGTAGACCCTCCTCTATATCATACACGCTAATATCCTTCTCGCCGTGGATCCTTTGTGTCCAATCACCCGCCAATCTTCTGAACGTCGTCTCTTAGATGGTGTCCCCTTGATTGATCTTGCTTTCAGATTCCTTGCTGGTGTGACCACTACTTTCCTCACCGCCGCAAATATACATTGCATTCGACTTTCGTGGTGTACGGCTTGCGAAATTTGGCTTCCAGGTCCGACTCTCTTCCTGTTCAGAATGCTTAGGTTGTTCTACATTGGTACTTTCTGCTTCCTTGCAGTCATCATCGGAAATGATCAAGCGCCTTTTCGTCGGAGATAGGGATTTCGACCTTGACTTGATAGACAAAACTTGCATCTGCTGCACCGAGTAATCTACCACAACTCCGAGATCTGCATCTTTCAGAGTTAACTCTAGTACCCAGAGTACATCAAAATATCGTGCTAGTGATATTAATGAGGTCTATCAAGGCTCTACCAGGCCGTAACCGTACATACCAGAAACTTGTCAATCCATTCGATCAATCTCTCAAATCACCCATACTTGATGAAATCGTTTTGAGCAAGTTTGCAATGAGAATTGTCAACCTAGAGCGCACATAAATGTATATTGTGATGAGAAAGAAGTCGCATTTGGCAAGAGGCTCACCCAATGTGCAATGATGCCGGCCACCAAATCGCAGTGATTCTTCGAAAGCGAGGTTGTAGCTATGCCTGAGGGATGAACTAAATGGATAGGGGCCGTTCGATAAAAGATGGCACCCGATTCTTTGGCTTCGACGATGACGAAAATCCACGACCGTCCATCAGTCAATGCGCCGCGAATCACATCTTTCCTGTGGGGATATCAGAGATCTCCAGGATCCATGCAGGCGTCAGTGGGTACTCACTTCATGGCCTTCATACCTGCATACATTTCGCCAACAGTCTGCAAAAAATTTTCAAGATGAACCTTGAAGCTTTTCGCTTCGTCGATGAACAAGGTGAGACCTTCTCTGTTTCGATCCAACGTCAAGTTGGCACCAGGGAAAAAATTTTCTGGAAATAGAATATATAGCTAGGATGCCATGAAATACAGAGATCACGTACTAGTAAGTGTCTTTGAACCCCTTAAGACAGCGTAATCCACAAACCCACAGAAAACTGTCCCAAGGTCAATAGCAATATCAAGGCGTTGTTCAAGGCTTAAAACCAACCCCTTGTCTGCGGAATCAAGCAAGGCTTTGACACGGAAGAGGAAGGCATCGATCCACAATCGGGAGCCAGCTTCATTCTAATCAATGTAATTAGTCACAGCTCGACAAAGCGCTGATATGCCGCACTGGAGATGCAAAGGTGTTAAGCATGTTGAGATGATCGAACAGCATGTCGGATGACCAAATGTGGTCCTTGGCGCGGTTGGCCGAGTCGTTGATCAGAGCGGGTATGCGCTCTAGATTAAACACTAGGAACTCGTCCGCTGCCGTGATATGGAGGCTTTGCAGGATGTTTTCATTCAAGCCTCTGAAGCCATAGCTCTAGAAATGAGTGTCAGAATTGTGTAGTAGTACGGACGCAATGATATGAACAAACCACGCGTCCTTGCAGTTTGGTTGCTAGCATCCGAGACAGCTCTTCAATCGGCTTCGTGTCGACGATATCGGCCAGCTCGGCGTTGGATGACAGAGACGCAATTACGTTTCGCATTTGTGCCAGGGATGATTGGAGGATAGTGGTAGTTTCCGAAGATATTGCCCTTTTGTGTTTCTTGACTGCAGGCTGCAAGTCCTCTGACATGGTGATTGGAAACAGTGTTGAAACTGGCGGGCATTCTGATGTCAAGTCGTCACCTGATGTCAAGTCGTCACCTGATGTCAAATCGTCACCTGATGTCAAGTCGTCACCTGATGTCAAATCGTCACCTGATGTCAAGTCATTTGATAGGCTAGTATCTGTGGCTGCAAAGATTGTCGCCGTCACACACCAAATAATCAGCTCATCTATGGAAAACTAGTGTCACCTAATACTCCCACAGCACATTCACAAAGATGGATCAGGTATAATTTTGCACATTAGGTTCTCATCAAATCAATTGACTCTTTGCTGTAGTTCCAAGACGAAGTTGCAACAACCCATGATGAACCAGGGAACACCAATCAAGAGGGAGAAGAGGATACTAGAGTAACGATTGATAATGTAGGAGCCGATTATAGTACAGGTTATCGAGGTGCGCTTTGTGCTAATTTCCTCCTTTTATTACTTAAACTATTTGATTAGAGCGTCAAACGACACAATTGTCACTCTATACACTTGTCTGTATCTTCGCTACTTTGCTGCATCTTGCATGTGGAGTCAGCCGCCAAACAACCACTCAAGTTCTCAAATTTATGGAAATCATCATAAACGCTGCCAATATCCTATCCTATCCATCAGACTCACTTCCGATAGTTCCTCATCACTCCAATCACTCGTTTTCACTACCACATGATGTTTGTACTGCTACAAGAGCTTTATCTATCGAGCCTCAAATTATACGCTATGTATGCTTCCCCAAATGCTTCTACCGTCATTCACTTGAAGAATTTGTTGAAGTATGTACTTGGCGTGAGACCCCCTGAAGCAAGCCATGTGAAGAAAAGTTATGGATACTGCGATCCCATATTACAGAGCTTTCCTTACGCAAGATGATACTCGATGATGGTTCTTCCGCTGCTGTACTTCAGTCCAGAAAAATTATCGTCAAGACTTCTGTTATCGACAGATCCCTCGCAAATACTCGCCCCCGGTATCGTTCGTCCTCCAAATTTGCACACGCTCAGACTGCACTCGAGGGTGATTTATTCGATGGCCCCTTACGTACCTCCACACCAAAGTTCACTCAGATGGAACGTCAAAACCGAGTTCTTGCTCCGATCCAGAAAGCTAACCGAAAGCAGCGCAGTTTCAAAGATACATCACCTGATTGGAGCCCTGAAGCCAACAAGAAAAAGAATGAATCCGCATATAGCAGGATGAATCGTATGCTAGGTGGTGTCAGTAGCCCACTGGAGAGTGATGGCAATAACTATTAGCGTTATACCACTTGATTATACCAGAGAACATCGAGGAAAGTTTCTTGACTAATATACCTGCATGTTGTACGAAATTGAAAAAATGACTCTCGAGGTAACATTAGATCCAACCCAAGGAAGTCAAAAACAGAGCCCACGTGGGTCAAGAAAATGAATGACAGTAACTGAGACTTGAACCCAGAACCTCCTCCAACGGTAGAAGAACCTAAGAATTACTAGATCATCAGGCCGATAAAAAAAAATGGTGCATATTGTGGACATATTTCGAATAATACCAAAACATTCCTTCCCTATAATTCATCTCCAAAGCACATCGAAAGAAAGAACTGTTTTGGTGACAGGAGCAGCTAATAGAATGGTAGATAGCAGCAAAAATATATCAAGCTTCACAAAAAGTCAAATCTTGCCTGGGGAAGTACGAAGTTCAGTAGACGAAGCATTGAATAAAAGATAATTTTACGTTTGATGCGGGACGAGATGAAATTAGATATGTACTCTACCATTTTGGCTGTTTCTTCGCCAACGGGTCTGATCCAGCTCACAGGCAATGAGAAACCATACTATCGTAGATCATTAGCGGCTTCCTTGATGGCGAGTAACACTCACTGTTCCTGTATCTCGAAGATGTACAGCATAGGAATATCTGGTGCTAACTACCTTGTACATCCAATCCAGGATATTCCCTGGGGCAGGGTAAAGCAGATGGCAAAGTCGGTCAACCTGAAAGCAGTGAGCCGAAAAAGAATAATTTCGAATAATCCTTACATCAAAAAGTGTTCCATATACAGATTTCAGCGCACTTGCCGCGCCAGTCGCAGCTTCAATAAGGTTTTCTGCATCCTTTGGGGACTTCTTGCAGGAATACGAAAATGGTGAAGAGACTAGACACACACACAAAATCAGAAGAGACTGAGAAAAGCGAGTCTGACTCACTCATTTGACCATAACTGCGTAAATCCAGAAAACCAACAACATTAGGCAAAGTAGTGACAAAATTTGCGATGTTGTTAACCTCTGGTGATTCAAAAGCCCGATGACCAGGGAACCAGTGCGAACAAGGATCGTTCGTAGAGTTATGACCCATGACACCGAGCTCTGTCATCTTGGAAGCATATTCTACTGTCGGCTTCCATTTATACCCCTAGGGTGAAGATGTGGCATCAGCAGCAGAAAGTACGAAGCTTCTTCAAGTGGCACCTACCCAGTTTCTGAATGGATCAACCAAAGCGATCAGTATACCTGGCATTTCGAAGGCTATTAGCACACCTGTTCATATCTAGCCCAGCACATTTCAATTGAGGTCCAAGAATCTGGCGGTTCTTGTACCTGAATCACATCAACGCTTAGAGTGACGAAAGATCAGAAAAAGATATACCAGTAGCGATCTACTTCCCAGGTATAGGCATATCCATCCGGATTCGGTGTTGGAATAATGTGGAAATCCTATATCGAAGTAATGATTCAAGCGTGGCTGTGTGATCAAATCAAATTGCCCACGAAGCTGTTGAGAAGGTGTCGAATGGACCTGGGTTCGGAGGGATCCGCGACGAGGGCATGTACAAGGTAAATTGCCGTAGCTGTTGCAATCCACTGGGACTCTTTTTAGAAGAATTGCAGACAAGACACAAGAAGGAAGATGCGTACCTCACGTGCATGTTGTGCCCCGACAATCACAAAACCTAGCTTCCCAGGCCTTGGACGACCACGCTGAGTCGGCTCGATGGACGAAGCTGACAAGGTGATAGCAGTCATCTCTCTGCCTTCGGCACTGTGGCCTATCTTGTGGAGCTCAACAATATTTCGATTAAGCTCGGCAACCTCCTGAATGAATTGATCAATTTCATAGAGAGGGTGATAGTTCCCATGGTAGGTTGAATTTGCAAGAGAAGAAAGATTCCAGCCAGCCTCAGTGATACTGCGTACTACCGGTTGAGCACCGATAGTTGAGGAAACATGACTGATGTTCATAAGTACGCTAGGAAGATCACTTTCTGCGGGAACATATATGTCAATGTGAGAACCAGAAAGCTGCCATATATCTAGGTTGGTTTCCTGCAAGATAAAGAAGCTGAGAGCGAGACGATTGAGCCAATCACACGAACGCACAGCTGCCAGATGCAAAATTTGATCCCTCCGCTGTTCATTAGTCACCATAAACCGTTTGAGAATACCGATCGTGTACCCTTGAATTGGTATGTTTCCGCCCAGTATAACCTGTTCGTGTGCGAGAACAATGACAGTCATTGTAAAGATGACATATATCTGCACCAAGGGTAACAAAAGGCCGCAAACCATGACCATTCTGGGAAAGGAGTGGTCCTAGCAGAAGGAAAAACTGATATAAAAATCATGATAATTATCTAATCATTGTGGATATCATTAGTCAAAATCTATTACCTAATGTTACTCTACCACCATCACTATGAGGTTTTCATCCAGGCCTCTGGCCTGACTTGATCCCTCTACTAATTCTGCATTATTAAGATTGTGTTGAAGTCAGTCCACTACACTCCCTTCCTACAACAGTCTGTGGAATAGCAGATAGTGTTGTCTAGAATATTACTATGCTCCCTTCTTCCAACAGTCTGCTATTCTGACTTATTTCTTCATCTCTCAAATCATAAGAAAAATCAATCTCAAGTCCATTGTTAGATACATATACAATCTATAATCTAATGCTATTAAATACTTCTTTATATACTACATTAAGTGTCCTTCTACTCTCTTGGCTCTGCTCTAGAAGAAGTACTGAGATATTCAATAGTGAAGTACATCTTGAAAAGGCCACATAAAGTTGTCCATGAGAGAACACTGATGTCTGCAAATTAATCCCCACATACTCCACTGACTGTCCTTGAGACTTGTTGATGGTCATAGCAAAGGCTAGCCTGACTAGGAATTGAAGTCTCTTGAGTGGCACAGGCAATGTTTCTGTATTAGATGATAACCTAATCCTTGGAATCAACACCACCTTGCCTCTAAATCTCCTGTCCTTGCTGATAATTCTACACTAGAGCACCTTTCTCCTCATATTCAATACCACCATTCTTGTAGCTACTTAGCCTAAGATAACTTAATTACACTCCAAGTCTGAGTTGACAAGAACTCTATTGAGTTCCCATTAGTTTCTGTACACTACTTATACAACTACTACATGGTCTGTGCACTACTTTCCCATGGTCATCATGTGACTTTATGACCTGTGACTTTATGACCTATGACCCTTGGTCATGTGATACTTTCTTGTACTCTTCCCTTATGTAGTAAGTTCAGAAAAGAAAAGAAAAGAAAAGAAATATAAATAATGACTTAGCCATTTTGCCAAGTCATAACAAGAATTAGACCTCAGATTTAACAATATCTTTTGTCACTGTCTAACTTTGTATTTTAAGCCTTTTTGAATATCCAATCTTCAATCACAAATCAAGTGACCATTTGTGATAACATGTCTTATACATCGCATAGCCATAACTTATGATATTCTATCTTAGAACTTCACTTAACTTCTAAAAGGTAGATATCATTACA
>Ga0153991_1000515_pt1 | contig 9937 bp, 7 predicted proteins | sample TSNC075MetaG_FD_104681 | JGI IMG/M metagenome (GOLD analysis project Ga0153991, IMG submission 104681) | Attine ant fungus gardens microbial communities from North Carolina, USA - TSNC075 MetaG | ecosystem: Host-associated > Fungi > Mycelium > Unclassified | place: USA: North Carolina, Jones Lake...
GCCTTGCCGTTTGCCGCCGTTCACCTCGGCTCGCTTGACCCAATCCAGCAATGTGTGTGGTGAGCAGCCTATCTTGGATGCTATCGATTGCGAGGCCGCCCAGCGCGAGGCGTGCTCGCCCTCGTGTTCCTGAACCAGCCGTACCGCACGGTCGCGCACCTCAGGTGAATATTTGTTCGTCGTCGTCTTGCTCGTCATGGCTCCATCCTATTTGGAAGGTGGAGCCTCCGGCAAACCCGGGGCGGTTCATGAGAACGCGATGCTTAAAAATATCCACAGACTCAAGTCTATCCCCAGCACCTTATGTAGGCCCGCTCATGCGACTTCGGGTTGCAATCACCATGTGAGTCCGTCGAGACTCGAGAAGGTGGTCGTCGCCTGTGCTCCGAAATCCGTCCATAGGTTGGCCCGCGCCCAGGTCGTGACCGTGCGGCCGTCCATGAGCGACCAGTCACTGGCCAGACGGACGTCCAGCCGTCACCTTTATCGTGGCTGAGCAAATCCATACCCGGCTTGCAAGCCACCGAACGAGAAATCGTAGGAGGCGCCGTGCTTGCAAAAGGTCGCAATCCTTGCTGCGACATCGCCGCCGGATGAGTGCTGCCAGGCACGGTCTCTGTCGCACCGTCGATGAGATGTATTGTGCCCGCGCTGGTGTTGCGGCAGTCAACCCTGCCAGCACGCTGATGAGGGCACTCGAGCAGAGCAAGATGTAAGCGCGCAGCATGCCGACATGCAACGCCGTGTGGCGCTGATGCCCGCCGCGCACCGGCCGGCAACGTCGAGATCACGACAGAAATTGAGAAGTCGTCTTTGGATTCTGCCGACATTTTCCGGAAGGGTAGTTTTTCATTCCTAGACTGCGCCTCCTTGAACAAAAGCGATACACACCGCTTATGCTTATCTGGTGCGTTCCGGTCGTGTCCTGAGATCGCGCTGAGATTATTCTGGAATTTTTCTGAGATTTGCCATATTTCTGAAAGCGTTCATATTTTTTTGAGGGAGTCAGGAAAAGGGGTATTGGCATTGCGCTTTGCGGGATTTGAGCTCGATCGGCCGCGTGCCGAGTTGCGGGGGCCAAATGGTGAGATGGTTCGGCTGCGGCCGAAGACTTTCGGCTTGCTGCAATTCTTTGCGACCAACCCGGGACGGGTGCTCAGCAAGAATGAGCTGATGGCGGTGGTTTGGCCAAACGTACATGTCGGCGAGGACAACCTGTTTCAATGTATTCGCGAGATTCGTACGGCGCTCGGCGATGACAAGCGCCAACTGATCCGAGCCATCTCCGGCCGCGGCTACGTATTCGAGGCCGAAGTCTTGGACAGGACGGCGCCAGTCTCACGGAAAGATGTTGAAGTCGAGCTACCAATAGGCGATCTGACAAAAAATCACACTGGCTTCTTCCTGCAGCGCCGCGTCGCAGCCTTGACCGTGACGTTAATTGCCCTGTCTGGGGTCGCGATCACGGCAGCCATATGCCTCTCGCACATTATCCCAACGCCCCAGCAGACAATCGTCGCCGTGATGCCGATAAAAGCCGTGAACGAAGCTCCTATGGCCACTCAAATGGCTGCAACCATCACCAATCGCCTTATCGAGGGGCTGGAAAAAATCCGGACCATCCATGTGATGCTCCCTGCAACGCCTACTCCGGCAGCTGACTTGGTGGTCCGTGGCACACTGGAGAAAACGCCGCAAGCATGGCGTTTGCAGGCTCATATGAGCGAAGCGGCAACCGGCATCGTCAGGTGGGCCGCGTCACGTTCGGTCGAACTGACCAAGATGGATATGCAAGTCCAGCAAAGCCGCCTAACCGCTGGCATAGGCCATGAGTTGGCCCGGCGCATCAACGACCTCGAGAGCGCCGGCACACACTCAGTTGATGACTTGTCGTTGTCCACCAACGCCCAGATTGCAATCAAGCTGGCCGCAGCCTCGATCAACCGGACAACGCCGCAGCGCTTACGCCAAGCGCAGGCAATACTTAAAAAAGCCCTTGCCGCGGATCCCGACAACATCGATCTGCAAGTTGAACTCGCGGCCTTTCATCTGCGCTGGATTGAGATAGTGGGGATTTCTCCGGAAGGCCCCGGCACGGTCGAGGGAAGCACGCGCGTCGTGCTTGAGCGCGCGCTGCAGGAAAACCCCAATTCTATTCCGGCCCTCGAAGCCTATTGCCGGCTGTTGTCGACCACCAACCAGTTTATTGAAAGCCTGCTCGTTTGCGGCAAGGCGCTCGCCCAGAATCCGTGGAATGGAATCGCGCTTAACCTGGTTGGCATTTCGCAAATTCACCTCGGTCGCTTCGAGGATGCGCTTACGACATTCACACAGGCGGATCAGTTTGATACGCCGCGGGCGACCGGCCGGAGGTGGACGATCGGAGCGGGCTGGACCTGCCTGCTCATGGGACGAGCCGACGACGCCTTGCTTTGGCTGCAACGCTCCCTCGCCATCAACCCGTCCAGCGGACGGGCCCATATGCTGCTCGCCGCTGCGTATCAGCAATTGGGGCGAACCGACGAGGCTAGGGCCGCTATGGTGAAAGGCCTGGAGCTGAGACCGGGTTCGACCGCACGGAACATCCTGCCGTCCTTCAGGAGCGACAACCCCGATTATCTCGGGGCTTCCGAACGGCTGACAGCGCTCATGATCGCGGCCGGATTGCCTGAAAGCTGAACCAACGTCGCCCAGTCCGATGTGCCCTCCCTTACGAATTGGGCCCTGTCGATGGGGTGGACGCCTCCATGCGGCATCGCAATGTGTGTCAAATTCATAAGAAGAGTGGAACGATCAGGAGAAAACTGAAATGGCAGATCAATCGATGAGACCGCCCAAGCTGGTCATCGCCTACAAAGGAAGATATTCAGCGTGTTGTGTCATCAGTTGGAGAGGTTCATGATGTTCTCATTCCTGCTGCACAGCGGCGGAAGCAGGAAGCCTATCAGAGACACGAAAAATGGTGGGCTTCATTGACTCCAGAGGAGCAGGCGGAGTGGAAAGCGAGAGAAGATGGGGCTCCGTGGTCATTTCTACATTAATACCCGCTAAGGGCGGGCGTGTGGGCTAATGATCTCCGCGCACCGTGAGAGCGCTATGTTGAGCGTCACCCGGGACGGCGCTGCACCCAAACTGATCCGTATGCCAGGATTTGTTTCTGGTCGTCTTGAGAATGCTGAAGACCCTGCGACGCGAACACCGGCCAATTTGAATAGGCTTGTCGGCGCGAGTGTTCGAAGGAAGATGTGAGGCGAAGGGGGCTCCCGCGGAGCTCCGGGAAAAATGCCGATGCAAGACGATGCCTTGCTTCAACCTCCAGGCGTTGACCAGCAATCTGCTCATTCACCATGCCACCTTCGATCCGTTGGATGGCAACCTCCATCATGAGAGGAGCCACTCCCCAGCTCGTGGCATATATGGCCGAACTCAATTTCTCGATTATCGGGCCTCTGCCCCAGATGAAGCCGGTCCGAAGTCCGGGAGCTACGGTCTTGGAGAGCGTCGAGACAAAGAGGATTGATACGTCGGAATGTAAGGCAGCCATAGGCTGAATGTCGGCCAATGGTCCATAGGCATCATCTTCAATAACAAGCGTACCGCTGCGAGCGGCGACGGAGAGCAGATCCAGCCGGCGTGCCTCTGACCAGATATTACCAGTCGGATTGTGCAGCGTCGGGGTCAATATCGCCGCGTCACCACCTGCCTCCGCCAGGGACTTGGGGAGAACGCCATCGTCATCCATACGCAAGTCGATGGCTTTCAATGCGCGGCCTTGTGCCAAGGCGATGACACCCGAATAGGTTTGCTCCTCAATGCCGAGGGATTCGATATCGAGGACGCTGAGGATCGCTGCGAGAGCGGCCTGCCCCCAGCGACGGGAACGACCTCTTGACCCTGAACATTAAAGGGGTCAAGAGGTCGTTCCCGCACTTGTCTGAATCGGTGCCGGAGTCCTCCCTGGAAAACGCATGAGGCAAAGCTGCACTGCAAAGCCAAGTTTATTGCGGTATCCGCTCTTGGCGAGCGCTTGATGAATATCCTCTCCGCTCAATGTGTAATGCCGAACCATGTTTTCTTCGGCGGTCGGTATGACAACCAGTGGAGCCCATTGATCTACGGTTAGCAAAGGACGACGTGCCACAGAACAAACTCCGACTTTCCAGTGACGACAATCACATGTTTTTCGTAAGCGCAGAGCCTTGGCTTGTTTCTGCGTTTAACCGGTATCCAGCTAAACGCGCTTTATTTCATATCATCGTGCAGAAAAGCGGTTCGATTTTCTGCACGATGATCCAGATTCTACCAGCGGGCGCGGAAGCCGAGGGTGCCGCCAAAGGCGTAGCTATCGCTCATATGCTCAACGCTACCGGCGATATTGGCGTTGCCATAAAAGGCGTAAGCGCCGTTGGCCCATTCATAGGTGCCGCCGATACCAACCCCGGCCCACAGACGTTCGAACCATCTTTCATTCTCCTGTTATCGTGCCGAGGCTTCGTCCTCTTCTGCTTCGTGTCTCTTTCTCGGCATTCCTCATCCTGACGACTCAGGCTCAATGATGCGCCACTACACTCAGGGACCATACACCTAAAGCCATGCTTCACGGAGGACCACTTGGCAGGGGGTAGACCACAAGCATCATCCTGCGCAAACTGATCCGTTAGCAAGTAGGAGACTGCAAACTTGTCCTCGATACCGTCCAGACGGGATGTGAAAGTTGGAAGGTTAGGCAAGAAAATACTTACGTCTATTCTGAGATAAAGCGAGAGGTATCTCCTCAGAGCCAAAGGCAATCACTGCCGCCCAAACCTCTACTGAATAGCACTTCTGCAATTGCTGGAAAGGACTTCTGAAATCGATAACGTCAACTTCCCATTCGCCCGAATCTTTGCTGCATAGTAATTCTGTTATTTTAGAAGATTTTTTAGCAAAAAGTGAGGCAGGAAAAGCTTTTCAGCTCGCCATAACCCTTCACTGCAGAGGTGTTCTGTAACTGCTGCAATCGAGTTCCAGAATCGACAATGCTTCTGAAATAGCGAAGAAATGATGAAAACTATTATATAACAATAACTTAAGAAAAATTATCGACTAAAGTATAATATATAAAAGTTCAATTTTGTTATTGCGCAATAGCGTTTGTGGCTTTTTCATGTAAGCCATACTCAGGTATAAGCCCTTCTCAGATATAAAATTTTCTAAAGCAATACTTTAAATTGCAGCAGGTGCACCCTGTCATCAGACAGGTGTCAGTTGGGGGGTATTTATGGATTTAGCTATTTTCTGGAATTTCATAATCGTTCTGGGAGCGCTGTCGTTCCTGATGTTGGCGGCCTATCGCGGCTACAGCATCGTTCTGATGGCTCCGATCGCAGCGCTTGGCGCTGTGCTGCTGACAGCGCCAAGTGAAGTGGCGCCGATGTTCAGCGGCGTGTTCATGGAAAAGATGGTTGTCTTCGTCAAACTCTACTTCCCCGTCTTCCTTCTGGGAGCGGTATTCGGGAAGTTGATTGAGATGGCCGGCTTTTCAAAATCCATCGTCGCGGCTGTCGTTCGCTGGATAGGGCAGGAGCAGGCAATTCTCGTCATCGTGATCGTGTGTGCTCTGCTCACATATGGCGGTGTCTCGCTGTTCGTGGTGGTTTTCGCGGTTTACCCGTTCGCGGCTGAACTGTTTCGCCAGAATGCCATCCCGAAACGGCTCATTCCCGGTGTCGTTGCGCTCGGGGCGTTCACGTTTACAATGGATGCACTGCCGGGTACGCCACAGATTCAGAACATCATCCCGACGGTCTTCTTCGGTACGACATCATGGGCTGCGCCAATTCTCGGCATTATCGGCAGCGTCTTCATTCTCATCGTCGGCATTCTCTATCTGAACTGGCGTCGTCGCGTTCTGGTTGCGGCGGGAGAGGGATACAGCAACGGCGTTTTGATTAATGAGCCGGAACCCGTTGATACCAGCAAACTGCCTTCGCCGATTCTGGCGATCACGCCACTGTTCCTGATTGGCATCGCCAACTTCGCTCTGACGAAGGCAATTCCCTATTTCTACGGTGCCAGTCACACGACTTCAATGCCAGGCTTCAAGGAGCCGATGGTTACAAAGATTTCCACCGTCGTCGGAACTGGGCCGTTCAGGGCGCGCTTCTTCTTGGCATTATTTTCATTGCCGTCACTGCCTGGTCAACAATCAAGGAGCGTGTTGCGGAGGGCAGCAAATCAGCCGTCGCCGGTGCCATGCTCGCCGGTTTGAATACTGCTTCGGAATATGGCTTCGGTGGCGTGATCGCGGCCTTGCCGGGCTTCATCGTCGTGAGCAATGCCCTGGCCAGCATTCCCAATCCGCTGGTCAATGCCGCTGTCAGTGTTTCGACCCTTGCGGGTATCACCGGATCGGCTTCAGGCGGAATGGGCATCGCGCTGGCGGCTTTGTCGGAACAATTCATTGCCGGGGCGCAGGCAGCAGGTATCTCGATGGAGGTTCTTCACCGGGTTGTTGCAATGGCATCTGGTGGTATGGATACCCTGCCGCATAACGGTGCCGTTATTACCGTGCTTGCAGTCACCGGCCTGACACACCGTGAATCTTACCGCGATATTTTTGCAATCACCATCATCAAGACTTTGGCGGTGTTCGTGGTTATCGCTGCCTATTACATGACCGGTCTGGTTTGATCGGTTTTCGGAAGAACAGTCTGAATGGTATAGAGAAGGTGCATGCGGACCACCCTGAAACTCTTCATTTTCCGGGCTCGTTTCACGGTCCTTCTCTATACAGTTGCAACTCGCTCTGATGGGGTGAAAACATGACATTAAAAGGAAAAGTTGCTCTGGTCACCGGCTCGACCAGCGGCATTGGCCTCGGGATTGCGGAGGTTCTGGCTTCCGCCGGTGCTTCGCTGATCCTCAACGGCTTCGGCGATTCAGAAGCGGCTTGTGAGCAAGTCCGCAAAGCGGGCGCTGCGAAGGTCGGCTACCATGGTGCCGATCTCAGCAAGGTGCCGGAAATCGAAGCCATGATGGCCTATGCCGTCAAGGAATTCGGGGGTGTGGACATCCTCGTGAACAATGCCGGCATCCAATATGTGGCAAATGTGGAAGATTTTCCTGTCGAGCGTTGGGATGCCATCATCGCTCTTAATCTGTCGGCAGCCTTCCACACCTGCCGCCTTGCTGTACCCGGAATGCGTGAACGCAACTGGGGACGGATTCTCAATATCGCCTCGGCCCATGGACTTGTCGCTTCCGCGCAGAAATCGGCCTATGTGGCAGCAAAGCACGGTATTGTCGGCCTCACCAAATCGGTTGCGCTCGAGCTGGCTCAGACGGGCGTTACAAGCAACGCCATCTGCCCCGGCTGGGTTCTCACGCCTCTGGTGCAAAAGCAGATCGAGGCCAAGGCCAAGGAAGGCGGGATTTCGGTTGAACAGGCTAGCTGGAACCTCGTAATTGAGAAGCAACCGTCAGGTGTTTTCGTTACGCCGGAGCAACTTGGTGGTCTGGCCCTGTTTCTTTGCAGTTCTGCGGCCGATCAGGTTCGCGGTGTAGCATGGAATATGGATGGCGGTTGGGTCGCGCAATAAAATCTCGACTATTCGCAGTAAAAGGGCCCCGTGCAGTGCGCGAGGGCCCTTTTATTATCTGTTGCTTTGGAGCATCTCGCGTTCAATATAATCGTTGCAAAGCTCTAACTTATTATTAAGGCGCATTTTCTTATCGTTTAATCAATACTGGTTAAAAGGAAAAGGCTTTAGAAAAAGACCGGTCGTGACTGTGCAGAATGTTCAGCGATGACCGTGTCGTTGTTGGGACTTACCTCCTTGAGCACGACATCGTAACCCCACAGGTCCGCAAGGTGCTGGAGAACGGTTTTCGCACTGGTTTCTTCGAGAGCCGCGCCCTGTAGCGTCTGGTATTGCAGGACCAGACGGCGATCTCCGGAGAGATCGACATCGACGATTTTTATGTCCGGGTCCTGCCAGCCAATGTCATACTGGCGTGCAAGAGAGCGGCGCAGTTTTCGGTAGCCCCGCTCGTCGTGAATGGCCTCTACCGCGATTTCCGGTTCTCCTGGTTCATCGCCGATCTGGAACAGGCGCAATTTGCGCATCAGATTAGGACTCAGAAACTGCGAGATGAAGCTTTCATCGCGGTAATTGGCCCAGATTTCCCGCAAGGTTCCCATTCCATCACCGTTGCCGGCGATTTCAGGAAACCACTCGCGGTCCTCATCCGTCGGGTCCGTGCAGATGCGTTCTATATCCTGCATCATCGCAAAACCGAGGGCGTAAGGATTGAAGCCGGAGAAAGCCGGACTGTCAAAACCCGGCTGCGCGATCACATTGGTATGCGATTGCAGGATTTCCAGGAACGATCCATCCGAAATCTGTCCCTGCTCATGCAGCCGTGTCAGTATCTTGTAGTGACAATAGGTGGCACAGCCTTCATTCATCACCTTGGTCTGGCGCTGCGGGTAGAAATATTGTGCGATCAGACGGACGATGCGCAGAATCTCCCTCTGCCAGGGCTGGAGACGGGGTGCTGTCTTCTCCAGGAAATACAACAGGTTTTCCTGGGGCAGCTCGAGCAGCGCCAGGCGGCGGTCATCGATTGTCTCCTGCTTGCCATGGTGGCCTTTGGCAGGAACCACCGTTCGCCACAGATCATTATAAATCTGTTCCTGGTGAAGGTGACGCTCCTGTTCGCGCCGCTGCTCCGACATCAGGTCGGGGCGCTTGCGCCGTGGTGAGCGATGAATACCGTGGGACATCAAGGCATGGGCCGCATCAAGCAATCGCTCGACCGCAGAATGTCCGTAACGCTCTTCGCAATGGGCGATGAAGCTTTTGGCGAATTCAAGGTAAGGCAAAATGCCTTCGGCATCGGTCCATTGCTGGAAAAGATAATTATTCTTGAAAAAGTGATTGTGCCCGAATGCAGCGTGGGCAATCACCAGCGTCTGCATCGTGGTGGTGTTTTCCTCCATCAGGTAGCTGATGCAGGGATTGGAATTGATGACGATCTCATAGGCAAGACCCATCATGCCGCTGCGATAACCGGCTTCACTCTGGGTGAAATGCTTGCCGAACGACCAGTGTTTGTAAAAAAGCGGCATGCCGGTTGAAGCGTAGGCGTCGAGCATCTGTTCAGAGGTGATGATCTCGATCTGGTTAGGGTAGGTGTCGAGGCCAAGCTCCTTATGGGCGATTTCGGCTATCGCGTCATGGATGCGCTGCAGGGTCGGGAAATCCCAATCGGGTCTCTCGTACAGAAGCCGTGTTTTGACGTCTTTTGTCATGCGGGTGACTCCGCCGTTGCATTGCGACGCAGGAACAGATCGCGGAATACCGGGTAGATATCGCGCGGGTTTGAAACCTTGCGCATCGCCAGATTGTCGCAATCTTCAAGAAGTTCCGAGTAAGTCCGCCACAGGCTGGTCTGGTGCGGAACGTAACCGACAGTGCCTTCCGAGGATTCAGACACCTCGACATAGGAGAAATGCTGGCAGTCGGGCAAGATCACCGACAACATTTCCGATGCGGCAAGATGATCGCCGGGAGAATTGTCACCATCGGATGCCTGGGCAGCGTAAATGTTCCAGTCACTTGGAGAGTAACGATCGGCAATGATCTCGCGCATCTTGACCAGAGCCGATGAAACCACCGTGCCACCGGTTTCTGTAGAGCGGAAGAATGTTTCTTCATCCACTTCGGCAGCTTCATGAGTGTGGCGAATGAAGACGATGTCGACGTTGTCATAACGGCGGCTGAGAAAGACATAGAGCAGCATGAAGAAACGTTTGGCGAGATCCTTCATATGCTCGGTCATCGAGCCGGACACGTCCATCAGGCAGAACATGACGGCCTGAGCGACGGGTTTCGGCACCGATTCAAACCGGCGGTAGCGCAGATCGATGGGGTCAATATAGGGAATGCGCAAC
>Ga0153991_1000517_pt1 | contig 9935 bp, 8 predicted proteins | sample TSNC075MetaG_FD_104681 | JGI IMG/M metagenome (GOLD analysis project Ga0153991, IMG submission 104681) | Attine ant fungus gardens microbial communities from North Carolina, USA - TSNC075 MetaG | ecosystem: Host-associated > Fungi > Mycelium > Unclassified | place: USA: North Carolina, Jones Lake...
CTTGGTCTTGCTTATTGTAAAAACGCAGTAGAAAGACACGGAGGAACAATTACGGCAAAAAGCGATGCCGGCAAAGGGACGACCGTCACCATCGCGTTTCCGGCGAATAAGGTTGAGATCAGGGACAGCAGGGCGGGGGATGAAAATGACTGAAAAAATAAAAGTTCTTTTGGTTGAGGACGATTTGGATTTTGTATTTCTCATTAGAAAAATGATTAAGCAGGATGCTTCTTTAGATTATTCAGGGCACGCTGTTAGCGGAAAAGAGGGTGTAACGCTTGCGAAAAAGCTTCAGCCGGAGATTGTCTTGATGGACTTAAATCTATCCAAAAGTGACCTGGACGGCATAGAGGCTGCGCGGGAAATCAGAGTATCGACGGACGCCAAAATCATATTGCTCACATCGTTTGAACAGCCGAACATTATTATAAACGCAAGTAAAAAGGCCTTTGCTTCGGGATATGTTTTCAAAAGCCAATGCCAAACGCTGACGGACATCATCCATAAAACCGCCGTTTCAGGGACGCCGCAGTCACAATTTATTAAAGAATTGTTTTTGCAGGATTTAACCTCCGCTGAACGGCACATCGTTAACATCATGTTAGGCGCAGACACTTCGGCGCAATCGACGGAAAAAACGATAGCCAATCAAAAAACGAGTATATTTAGGAAGCTGGGGCTCAAAAACACAAATGAGCTAAACCATATTTTTAGAAATTGGTAAAATACTATTATGCGGGGGGCGTGTTAATGTCAAAGTCCATGAATTCAAAAAATGCGTCAAAAGTCTCTGAATATCAAAATAGATTCGTTTTGACCGAAAACAGAATTTCGTCTTGCCGCACCACACAGGAATTCATGACTTTGATGAGAGAAATTCCACCCGTCTTTCGCAAAAGCAGAGAAAGCGCGATAAAAAATATACTTTATATGTTAACAAATTCAGAGGAAGGGTATTCTATTTTAGAATTGGCCGACGCTTGCGGTGTAAGTGAATCGACTATCAAAAAAATACGAAAAGGAGATCGGTTCCCCTCAAAATATTTGTGGGTAAAATTCGGGTTGCTATTAGACCTGGAATCGGATGAAATTCGAGACTTTATGTATATTGCCGGATACGCATTAAACGTTTCCGTTGTTCCTGACGCCATTTTGTATTTCGCGTTATTACATAGTTTATCTTTAGAAGACGTTTATCTGCTGTTACAGGAATTTTCAGGAAATGAAGAAGCGGAAAGATTCTTGAGAAGCGGATAATGATAGTTTTTATAAAGGGGACAGCTTGTACCTTCCCGAAAATGATTTCACCAAATATAATTATGATATACCAACAAAGGAGGGATGAAAAACATGGAACCTATCACTATTTCTAAGATTGCCCTTGAAGGAGCTAAAAAAACCTTTGAGACCGCCGACAAAGCAAGAAGAATGTATTCTGTCGAGCAAGCGTTGGTGAGTGACCGCCAATTTGATGCTTTAAAGAGTGCCGCTTTCATGAAAGACTCGGGGCGTTCCGGTGAAAATCTCTTGCCGATTGATGTTAAAGAAAAAGCTCTGGATGTAAACAAATCATCCGATTCTTTGAAAGGCTCTGCCTTTTACGGCAAGAATATGAATGAATTGCTTGGGGAAGCGAACAACAAAGTAATGCAGGATATTCTGCGGGTTGAACGCGATCCGAGAAAATTTCAGGAAGATGTCGCTAAACGTATCGCAGAAAAATCCGGCTACCTCAATGAACAAGCATGGCAGGCGTCTGACAATAACGGCAAATTGGCAATGCTGCATGAAATGAATACGATTATGGCTGAGGAAGGCTGCATTCCCCGTGACCTTATTAAGACGACCAAACTTGAAGCGGGAAAATTCGAGGGCAGCACAAACGCCGAAACGAATTTATTTATTATGGTTGACCCTGAAACCGGTATGTTAAAGACCGATCCATCGCTCAAGCCTGTCAAGATCACTTTTAATGAGGAGGTGCTTCGCAACCCGGATTACACGTTCAAAAACGCCATGGAAACACTTTATCACGAAAATATCCATGTAATGCAGCAGCAATGTCTATGCGAACCGGGGAATACATTTATGTATGCCGAGCAAAAAAATGAATGGAAAAAAAATGTATTGGATCGGATGAGCGGAACCAAGGAAGCAACGAGCGATAATCCATTTGTTGATTACATAACCGACCCGATGGAAAATTTCGCTCACGGTCAGGCATCAACCTTTATCAAGGTTTACAACGATGTTAGCAGAAAAGCCGATCTAACGCCGCTTTGGGCTACTGAAAAAATGCCTGACAATGTTTCGTTCGGCGAATCAGCGGACTTAGATGTCGCTCATCGGGCTAAAATGGTTGAAGCCGACATTAAACTTAATCTCTCGAACGCCACTCTCGAACGCGATTTAAACGCACTGAAAAGAGCCCAAGCGGCCGAAGCCAAAAAAGGCTTCAGCGAAATTTCGTTCGGTTCCTTTTCTGAACAGACTCCGGAACAAATGAAAGCGAAAGCCCAGGCGATTGAAAAAGCGGAGAAAGCTCGGAAAGAAGCGGAGGATAAGCTGAACACCTTAAAAAGGGACGCGGTACTGCATCCGTCATACATCAGCAGTGATATAAAAGACGCCGAGAGAGCGCTTCAAGCCGCCAGAGACGCGGCAAACAAAGCAAAATACCTTTAAAGCAACCGCTAAAAGTGATTAGTAATTAAATAGAAAGTGAGGATTTTTTCATGGAAAGAGCATCCTTGGAACGGGAATTTTCCATAGCAAAAAAATCATTAAAGGATGAAGTTAAATCCACATTAACTCGGATTTACACGGAAGATTTACCGTCTTTTATTAAAAATTCAAACTCAATGGCTTTAGGATCGGCTACTGTCAACGAGGAGCAACGATTGATGTATCCTGTTTTAAGACGCTTGCAGGACAATTGTGAGAAAGAATTCCAATCCGCATTTTTAAGAGCGGGCTTTCCACCGAACAGGGTTTCAATTATATGGATGCGCGTTCAAGCGGACTTAACAGCACCTTTGTGTTCCAACTTGGATCCTGCTCTGTTTAAGGCCGGTCTTTATTCATCGGCGGATCATAACCCGGAACCAAATACAGCCTCACATTCATTAACAAGGCATGAGCCGAATGTCGTAGCGGATGTAATAGGGTGCGGTTCTGCAGTTGTAACGGCTGTATCTGCTGCCACATTAGTAATGGGCGGACCAAAGCTTGTTATTGCCGGAGTGGTTCTGGGCGCGGTTGGTATGGCGGGCGGTTGGGGGTTGCCATATATGGCTGAAGGGCAAAAACCCGGTGAAGGGATTAAGACAATTTTAGGGGAAGATTCGGCAAACAAGGACGTCGCCGATTCATCTTCCGAAAGTCCTCAAAAAAAGTGTGATTCCGCAGTACTTCAAAGCCAATTGCATAAAAACCAACAACAGTTATTCCTCTGGATCGACCGTGCCGCAGAAGCTGCCGTTTGTGTCGGAGAAGCTGAATAATATTGGGGAGGTATGCCCATTATGGAACGTGAAAAAGCAATCATTGATCAAAGCTGCAAAAATTTTGAACTTTCTTTGGTAACCTCGTTTCTGGAAGAAAGACAGATCCCGGTGTCTGCCGTTATGGATGAGAACCCATTGGAGACAATTCTGGATGATTCGCCTTATTCAAGGATTCTTTATTTTGTTTCTCTGGATTCCGGCGCTCAAAAATATCAGCTGGATTTTGTTCGAAAAGCAAAAAGTGTAAGGCAATGGCTTATCGTTCTGATAGGTGAAAAAAGCTTTTCCACAGACAGAACAATACAATACTGGCAATCAAAATCATCCGGTCTCGGCGCATTTGTTAAGGTTATTTTCATTGAGCCCGGGACAGTCGGAGAGCTTGCGCGTTCAATGGATATACTTATTGAGAGCAAAATAAATTCCTGTGTCATAGCGTCTAATAAATCGTCGGTTGGAAGGAAAACCTTTGCCATGCTGCTGGCGAACAAGATCCCCGACTATACATTTTGTGTCTGTAATTATGAAGATTATTGTGAGCAGGCTCCGAAGGCGGGAGCGATATTCATTATCGGAACACAGTCAAACGATTTTCTGCTGCCTCCGCCGGATGACGGCTTTAACCGGGTAACACTAATTCTGAATAAAATTGATGAGTCACCAGTAAGTTTGGTTCGTGCGGAAGAGACAAAGCATGAGATTCTAAAAGCAATGAATCATTTTGGATGGAATATCCCCGATTCATTTAGCCGCTTTCACATAACAAGTTTGAAATACGAATCATTCAATAGCGAAATTCGTGACGGTAAGCTTGATGGCGGTTCGCTTAAGCTGAATACTGAGTTTTTGCTTTGGGACGATTTTGGTTTGCCGCAGCCCCGTGCCGGCTATTCTGAGCATGCCATCGCGAATTTTCTAGGCAAGTTTAATGAGCTTGAACGTATCGAAAAAAGTATTAGAGGGTAAGGAAAAGCAGGAAGGAGGCCAACTGTGGAGAAAATGCATCCAAATAGGATCGGACATAAAACGCGTACCCGTGTTGGTATTGCCGGCTGCCAATCTTCTGGAAAAACCAGTGTAATTAACGCACTGATTGAATATCCTTTACTTCCTGTTTGTCAGCTTCGTACGACGTGTGTCCCGGTTGAACTGCGGTATGGCGAAAAAATTCACATTGAAGTTAAAACCGCTTCAGGGGAAAAGATTGATGTTCCCTGTTATGATATTAGCTCGCCGCTATTTTGGCTGCTTGCGGATTACTTTGTCAATTGTAAAGAGTGTATTGGATTAGAAAACGTACGGTATTTTGTTTCTTCCATCTTCTGCGAAGGTGAAAAAACAATATTAAGCGATTTATGTTTAAATCCGAGTGATCCCAAGCATATAGCCGTCTTGATATTAACTGTTTTGTGCGCATATGTACATCAAAACAATCCAAACTGCAATGACCCAGAGGTTTTACTTATGCAGGAAAGGCAGAAGCACATCTTATACCGTTTGGGCCTTGACGGGAAAGGGAAAAACTATTTCGTTTCAGTTTGCTGGGATTCATTATTTCTTAAGAATAATCTATCCCTGATTGATTTGCCCGGATTCGGTGCGGATGTCGATGAAGCGAACGGTTTTTTGTCACATTCACAAACAGCGCTTTTGGCAGCTAAAAATTTGGATAAGCTTGTTTATGTTCTGGTTCCTCAGATTCTGATCGAAGGCGAAGAGATATTAGCAGAATTTAAAAACATAAAAGGCGGACAATTTGATGTGATTCCGGTGATCAACAAAATAGACGATATCTCCGCCGGTGTCTCCTCCAAAACCGTTTTGAATTCGGCAAAAACATTTTTTAAACGCCGCGCTGTTGATTGCGATGAAATCCATTGTATATCAGCGCTTTTCAGTGAACAGGTCTTTATAGAAAATGGACTGATCGAGATATGGCATACAAACTTTGCTTCAAAACGTCTCCAAACCGACTTTGATGGAGATATAAAAGGATTACAAGAAGATTTACCGAGAATCCAAAGACTGCTGCAAAAGAGGTATGAACAGTCAGGGATCAAAAAATTCCGTGGAGCACTGATTTCTTTTGCGGATGCAGGACATAGTAAAGAGGGTCGGAAATCCAATGATTCTGTCTCAGCAACAAAAGCCAACTATTTTTATGGCACCAAAGCTGAGTTAATATATGAATTAATGAACATATTTGATGAAGTAGTACATAATTATTCCGAAGCGACTATAAGACTATCTGGAACGGGTCATAAAGAAGCAAAAAACAATGGAAAAATGGAGGTAAAGGATGGAAATCCAAAATCTCATATCCGAAAAAAAAGAGTTCAATATCGGAATCGTTTCATGTCCTAGAGCCGGAAAAACCAGTATTATTAATGGATTATTAGGATTTCCTCTGTTGCCGGTTACTGCTTTGGCGACATTACATCCCTTGTTTAAGGTAAAATATGCCGAAATGATCCAAATTGAACTTTGTCTTTATAATAAAACGAAGATGATTCCGTACGATGAATTATCCTCTGACTTGTTTGAGGACTTGTTAAGTTTTTACTGTATTTGTTTTACTGTCATAGGGCTTGAGAATATACGTTATTTTATGAACAAGCCGCTAAAGTCCGGAACAAAAACCATATTGCCGAATGAGTTGAAAATGAATCCGAATGATCCGCGCCACACGGCGACGTTGCTTCTGGCCGTACTGAGCGCGGATGTGGAGCAAAATGAGAATGAAAAAAATCTTGAAGCCGATATAAAAGAATTATTAAGGCTCCGCCGCAAAATATTTCACAGCATTGGGTTGTCAGAAGAAGATAAGGTCTCTACAGTGACGGTTTACTGGAACGCACCGTTTTTGAAAAATGGGCTGTCAATTGTTGATATATCAGAGATAGGAATCGATGAAATAGTCGTATTAGAAGCAGTTGCGGGCGTTCAAGCGTTGATGTGTGTTCTAGAACCCATCAGAATTCATATCGGTTCAGGAATGCTCGAACCTATGATGAATATATTCGCCCAAAAATCGGCATATGTGGATGATGGAATTATTATTGGCGTTGTCAATAAAATGGATCAAATTGCGTTAGGAGGATCTGGTGATGAAATTCTTCTTGAAACTGAAAAGTTTTTCAATGAAAGGGGTATGCCGGCTAAAAAAATCCTGGGCTTACGCGCTCGCGACGGTGAGTATTCCTACATAGAAAACGGCGTTACTTCAATTGAGAACACGGCATTTGCATGCAATAGGCTGGATTATAATAATAAAGATGAAGGACAGAATGAATTGCCGTGTTATCAGGCTATCCTAAAAAGATGTTATGAAAACAAATCCGGAATACCTGAACTACACAAGTTATTATCGGATTTGGTAAATACCCGATAGAAGAATTTTATGATAAACGGAGGTTATAAAATGGAAATTTATGAACTCAGAAAAACGGTGCTCGATGCGTGCGAGCAACTACAGAATCATCCGGCGGTGTCCTATTTCAACGGAAAAAATGGAGGCGATTACGCTAAAAAATCCATAAAAAGTCAGAATATCCTCGCAAACAAAAATTTCAGTGTGGGAGTTGCGGCTTGTCAATCCGCCGGAAAATCCAGCGTAGTCAACGGGGTTCTTGGTTTTCCGCTCATGCCTGTCTGCAATTTGCCGGCCACCTGCACGGTAGTACGATTGAAATACGGCGAAACAATACGGATTGAAATTGGTCTTTCTGATGGTCGCAGCAAAGCTATATCCTGCAACAATCTGCCTCCTGCCCTATTTACGAAGCTGCTTCAATATTACTGTGCTTGTTTTTCCGTCATTGGACTTGAAAATGTCCGGTATTTTATGGACAGACCGCTAAAGCCCGAAACAAAAACGATATCACCGGCTGAATTGAAAATGAATCCAAATGACCCGCGTCATGTGGCGGCGTTGCTTCTGGCCGTACTGAGCGCATATATGAAGCAAAATGAGGATGATAAAATTCTCATGGCTGACCAAAAAGACGCGCTGGATCTCCGCAGCAAAATATTTCAGGATATTGGACTATTAAAAAAAGAAAGAAACTTTACGGTGACGGTTTACTGGAATGCGCCATTTTTGAAAAATGGGCTGTCGATATCTGATTTACCTGGTCTGGGGGCGAATGTTGAAAGCGGAAACGGAATTGAATCACACGAAGAAACCACGCTTAAAGAAATAAATGAGACACAAGCGATGATGTATTTATTGACGCCAACCATGCTTAAAATAGGTGAGAAGGCGCTTGAGGCCATGATGAATGTTTCCGCTATAAAAGATTCGGCATATTCGGACGACAGGATTATTGGCGTTATTAATAAAATGGATCAAATTGCAGGCGGTATGACGGCGGATGCCCAAATGCGAGATGCGAAAGGATTCTTCATAAAGCGCGGCGTCCATCCCGAAACGATGGTCCCTCTCGCCGCTATTTACGGAGAATATGCCTATATTGAGAACGGGATCAATAACATTGAAAGTACAGAATTTGCCACAAAAAGACTGGAAACCGACCACTTTAACGATGAAAATTCATGGAAAGAAGAGTTACCACGATATTCAACCTTGCTGCAAAAAGCATATGAAAACAGATCCGGGATTCCGGAATTCCGTGATTTTTTGTGTAAGTACGCAGCCCGCACCGTTTTCATGAGTACGGTTGCTCATATAAACAATGTTCACCGTTTGTTAAAAAAAGCGGAAGAAACTCTCCGGAATGATATTGCAATTTACACCGGAGCCGCAACAGGAGTATCGGACTTGATGAGGAAGCTTTTTTTAGAGCTTACCGACGGAATTAGTAATCGATTGACAGACTTGCAGCGTATTTTAGGAGCGAAGCTCCGGGATTCGATCGACCATGCATGGAATGAACATGATTTTAAAACGGTTCAGACGGAATTCGTTAGTAATATTTCAACGGAAATGCTGGAACTGCAGGAAGAGTTATTGAAGATTAAAGGTAAGATGAGCACCAGCCTTGTTGACGATATCGTTATATACAGAGTGCGCCAAAATGAAATCCGCCCGAACGAACCCAATTATGGGTTATGGAACGACATGAAAAAGGTGATCGAAAAAACGATGTTTAATAAATCATTCTCTTACCTTAGCTCAGAGTCACAGAAAATGATCCGAAAATTAAAAGAAATTTTAGGAGAATATGATTCTTTTGTTGAGGAAGAATACCGGAAGATGTATTCCGATATTAAAAATTCACTCGCTCTTTTGTCTGAGGACGGCAAAACAAAGCTCGCTTCACAGCCGGAGATGCTGATCCTTTTAGATTCCGTTTTAGGACAGGTTTTTTGTGGTTTGGATGAGTGCCAGGACGCGATATTGCGTTTGCTGAGCAGCAGTTCGGATATTGAGGCGTTAAACAACTTTATTGCGGATAAATTTGCCGGAGCGCAGGCTAGCCTGCAGCTTGCCGCGCTTAAGAACTTACGCGATAAACTTGAAGGTATAAAAGAGACAGGCGTGCTGGCAAAGAACTCGCACCTGTTCAGGGCGGATCTATTCACGAATAAAATAAAAGAGCTGTTCGTTTTAGACCAGAAGCTTAGAGATGAACTATATGAAAAAACAAACGCACATACATACGTTCTCGGTTTCTTAACGGATGTGCGTATGGAAAAGCAAAAAGCGGTACAATCACCAATGTCTAACTTTGAAGGTGAGTTGAAACGACTTTCCAAAGCACTAAAAGACGGCTTTGATTCACGCTCCGGTAACACGTATGGTAAAAGCGCCGAGCTTAGGGATTTGTTAGCGAGATTGCAGGCGGACTTAAAGGTCACAGGTCAACGGATCGATACCGCTATCGACAATGTTAAAAACGAAACATGGGCAGCCAGTCAGATGCAAAATTTAAAAGGAAACACATTTTCGTCTATAGGGCAAAGCGTGAACCCGTAACGAAAGGGGGTATTTGACATGGTTAGGGATAATAAAGACGTTTATGGTTCTTTTAATGTAAAATCCGAACTCAAAGAAGCAGATTGGGAATTGCTGTCCCTGCTTTTTAATGAGACGGAAAGCGTAACGGAGGACGCGCCAAGGGATCTTCCAGCCAATTTTATCAAAGAAACCATCGAGTTGCTTAATGAATTTCCAGCCGCCGGACCGATTAACGGCGCGGGACGGCATTTTGCGTTGCGAAGTGTCGGAAAGCCTCCGCAAAAACAAAACGGAGCCGATACAGACGGTAAAGCGCAAAACAAGATGACGGCCGCCGCCGAAACGCTGTTGTCAAAGGATGAAACGGTTTCTGTCAAGATGTCCCGTCTTGATGATGAATTACGGTTTTTGATTGAAGCAGAGCCTAAAACGGCAGATTGTTTAGGGAACAGACTGCAAGGTTTTTTAGGGCAAGCGCAGCTTGAAGCCTATTGGAAGCAAGCCAAGAA
>Ga0153991_1000521_pt1 | contig 9892 bp, 10 predicted proteins | sample TSNC075MetaG_FD_104681 | JGI IMG/M metagenome (GOLD analysis project Ga0153991, IMG submission 104681) | Attine ant fungus gardens microbial communities from North Carolina, USA - TSNC075 MetaG | ecosystem: Host-associated > Fungi > Mycelium > Unclassified | place: USA: North Carolina, Jones Lake...
AAGGACAGATGACTATCTATGGGTAATTAATAAAGTCTATGTGCAAACATTGAGGTCTTCATATCTCCACTAATATTAATCACCTTGAGGTCATTCTAGGCTCATTCTGAGCATTATGAAGAAGGATTCTGCTGAGCCTAGAACCGAAGCATCGATCATGGTGGTTTCCGAGATATTAGCGATTTAATAAATGGTAACATAGTAGTTACCAGTTGATCTGCTTAATATCTCAGCCATTATTGATCGCCTTGAGACGTGACTGGTATCGATTGAAAGGTCTTCTTAAGGGCTTTAAGCTGGCTTTGAGACCGTGGGAATCGTCGAAGAATTGGTGGAGATATGACTGGATGAAGTTTGTGACACTTCTGTCACTGGACTGTCACCTAACTAGTCACTCATAGTTACAATTAATGTTACTACATTGTAACATAGTCACAATACCTAGTTAGGATAAATACAGACCAGAAAGAGAAGGAAATTGCAAGTTCTCTCTTTCTATATTCCTCCTTGTATTTCTATTACTTCGAGGGATTGGTACTCTTACTTGTCTAAGGACAATCTCAAGGGTGCTACTCAAAGTCTCGTTACATCTCTCCTCTGATATAACTTCACTGAAAACCTTAACCAAATCCTTTAACAAGAAGCATGAAGATATCAAGTATTAGATATAGGCTTCAGTTGAAACGTATATTCAACTGTGAGGTCTAGAGTCTTAACAAGTATAGTATAGTTTTTCTGCCCACACACTTCATCTACTGAAATAGGGATGTTGTGCTCACTTTTGCCCCTAAGTTATGCCTGCCATCAAAAACACCAAAAAGACCTTTGTTAAATATCTCTTGCTGAAACAGGAGAGTATAAAGAACAAGTCATTGCTAGAGAGAATTGGAATAGACCCTACTTCATCTACTAAATTATACGACAAACTTGTTGAAGCAGACCCTTGCTAGCATAAAGTAGATGACTTCTACTTTGTATCCTGTCTCCCAGAACTACATTTTCACAAAAACAAGAAAATATTATAAGGAGCACAAAGAACTCCTAGAACCCACCTTGGATCAGATATCACCATTTTTTACTAAGATGAGTAAAAACAAAACCTGGGCTAAGGATTCACAGTATGATTCTCTGTGAAAATGGTTTAATTGACTGTAGAACATAATCATAGAGCTAGATGAGATTAGTCACAAGCTTACAACTAAAGAGTGGAGAGTATTAAAAGATACTTGTAAGCATCTTAAGAATATAGATTTTTCCAAACCAACTACTAGAGTACCAGAAATTTGTAAAGCTCTTCTAGAGCCTATTCCATAGACATAATATAATTGGAATAGTATTCAGGTATAACATAATGGCATTAAGAGGCTAAAATTGGGCATTTTTTCCTTTTACCCCCTTAAAAACATACTTAAGAACCATAAATTAACTACTTAAAAATAGAAATGTCAACCTTTACCAACTTTACTATTACTGTTCTCTTTGCTGACTTCAGTACTAAAAAATGGGAAGCACTTATCAAGGACAGCACAAACCCTAAGAACATCTCCTAGGATGAAATTAAGATGCTAATGCTGTAAAATGTACATCAAGGCACTACTTATATCCTTAAAAATTATGTGGATCAGGTGCTCAACAGAACAATAAATTATTACAATGGTGCCCTTACTACTATATACAATAAAATTGTGAGTTTGGAGGCAGAAGTCACCTGTTTGCAGGAAGAGCTGACAAAGCTCCTTGGAGGAAACATCACCTCTAAAACCAAGGTACCAGAGCCACCAATATTTGTAGGCTCTGAAAACAAGATACAACTACATGATTGGTTGAGCCAAATTGCTCTGTATTGTTCAGTGTCTAAAATCATTGCAAATGACCAGAAAATTATATGTGCTCTCACTCGCTTACATTGAAAGGGTGCAAAAGGGAATTGCATACTGGGACAAATAAAACAATGATGTGCCAGCTCCTAATTGCATGCTAAAGGTCTGAGGGGAGATTATCAAAATTTGAAGGTTTATAAATAATTAGAGAAATGAGAATTATATGCAGCTCCAGTAAAATATAAGTTGATGGTTGTGAAAAGGATCATAGGATCTCTCTAGATTGTCATCACATAGCCTCCCTAAGGTGTCAACCTTTATACACCGTGATAAATGCTTCTCTAGAAAATACAGTTAGTTGATCACTCATAGACCTTCCACACTCAGTTGCTCCCTTGTCTGCACCCCCAACACCGAACCTTACGGGTGTGATGCAATCCAAGTGTACACCTAGCTAAGCTTTCCCAGCCTGCTGTTCTCTCCAAAGCCTGCCTGAGTTGCATCTGTGTCTTCTTCCTAGATTGAGTTCTGGGTATATTCTGTGTTCTGCTCAAGACATCCTACTGGTCCCAGTCTTCCTACTCTCAATAGATTCGCATTTACAATTCCAGAGGCAGTGTAGATGGAGGTAGGAGTCAAGAGGTTCCTCTCCTATCCAACTGCATACTGGATACTATATTAAAATAATTACAAAGCCCTGAAACTCAAGGAATAAAATATAAAAAGAAAACTATTACTACTTTTGATGTTCCTTTAGCTTCTTCTCGTGCTAAGTCTGTCCTAATGCCTAGTGATGACGCGTTCTTGTGGTGACGCGTCCTCTTCATCAAATCCTTCCCATCAAAGATGACGCGTCTTCATTGTCACTTCTCTCTAGAATATTCTTCCTGGTCTCCCATCACTCCCTTTGATATTGCTTTGTAAGAGGGCCCTCCTTGATTACCTGTTAAGTAGTCAGTAAGCCCTGCTCAATGTCTAGTATCTCTGAGTTGTGTCCTAGGGCTTATTTATCTAAATATAATTGATCTGATGCCATCAATGCTTAATTGCAATCAGAGTCTATTTATCTAAGTCTGTCGTCCAAACACTACTGGTTCTAGAGTCCCAGTCTGCCATATCTCTAAGTCGGTTCCATCCCATAATGGATCTAGAGCATAGTTTTTCTATGACTTTCTTCCTAAACCTGATGTCAGCTTATCCTGCTTGCCTTCCAAGGTATCAACATAAGCTCTAGTTTGGTTCTCCCTTGCTCAATGTCTTTATTATATAGTATTATATTTTGAGGATATAGAAAGGGTTCTAGAGCGAACTCCAATCAAGAATTTGTTGGTATAAAGTGTATCAAATGTTACCTTCTGCAAAAAATTTGCTTGTGGCATAACAACATGCTCTTACCAGTACATACATGAAGTCATATTATGACAAGGTGTTGGATCCTAGGGCAACTTTGTCTAGGAATTAAAAAATATTTACAGATAACAAAATGACAAGGAGGGAGTGAAAAAAGAATTAATGGTGCTCTAGGTCAACAAAGACTTAGCAAAAAAGAACTTTGTCAAGTATGTAGAACAATATAGAATGTTGGCAAGAATTGTCAATTATAGCAATGAGGTTCATATTGACAAAATGAAAGAGGTCATCCTAGACAAGCTGCAAAATGTGCTTGTCATATATAAAATAACAAATCAATCTCCAAAAACATAGGATGACTATCTTAAACTATTAATGCAAGCATATAAGGCTTTACATCTGAATAAGGCCCAGGGCACAATATTCAGTCTAGAGGTAAATAGAGAGAAAAGTGGAGGAAAAAAGGACCCAGATGCAATAAAAATAGATGAGATTCAAAAGAAAGAAGGAAAGAGTTTGTAGTACTACCAGATATGTGCTGAAAAAGACTTTAGAAATAAGACAAAATTGTATAATATTGTAGACTATTATGACAAACCTGGAAATGAGAAAAAACATTCTCAGAAATCCTCTTCTCAGAAACCTTCTCTACTAGGTCCAAGCAAGAGTAAAAATCAGTCGTTTAGAGCACAGCTGATGAAGTTATTGAAAGAAGAAAGCAATGACCTAGAGTCCTCTCCTGAGGCTATCAATGTAAATAGCACATCAATTGAGGAAATCCCTGATCCTATTCCTCCAAGTAGGAAGGGAAAAGGGACTCCCAAATTGGATTTTCCCTTGGGACCATAGAGTATAATGTCTATGATCTACAGTTAGAGGATAGTATACTCCCAATTAGCTCACAAAAGTTGGAAGTAGTACTAGAGACTTGTAATAATATAGTGTACAATAAGACTACCTCCTTTAAAATTCCAGTTATACTTTGGGTATACAGCAAAAAAGCACAAACCAAGGCTTTAGTTGATTCAGGAGCTACCACGAACTTTGTTGACAGAGTTGTCATGGAAAATAATAACCTGGTAATATATAAACTAGCAAATCCATATCATATAATCAATGTAGATAGCCCAACAAGATGGGACAAATAATAGAGTATGTCTGAGCTTATGTAAAAATTAGATCACATAAAATGACCCAATACCTCTTTGTTACCAACCTAGGAAATAAGGAGATGATGATTGGCTACTTATACTTGTATAAGCATAATCCAAATATTGATTGGTGAAAAGGTCAATAGAAGTTCATCAGGTGTCTGGATATATATGCTAGTAAAGTTCATAAAATATGAGATATAGAAGCAGGACCTAATGAGCTTCACCTTGAAATGAATGTCAGTAGATTTCCCTTATTGGATGACATAGAAGATGAGAACTCTGACAACTACATTCTTAGCTAGGCAGACATAACTGATCTAGGCAGTCATCAATAGGTGATGATGATTGCAACTATACTCAACAATTGAGACTAATATGGGGACTTAAATTACAAAGACACAAAGACCTGGAAAGCTCATGTGCCAGAATGGTTATATGAGTACAAAAATGTGTTTTCAAAACATAAGTCAGAGAGAATGCCATTACAGAAACCATATAACTATGCTATTGACTTCATGGAAGGCACAAAGCTTCCCAAGCCAGTAAAGATCTATTCACTATCTCTAGTGGAAAGAAACTCTCTTGATACATGGATCAATGAGGAACTTAGAAAAGGTTATATCTATCTACTAGCCTGATAGCAGCTCCATTCTTCTTTATAAAGAAACACAATGGAAGCTTATGACCCGTTATAGACTACAAAGCCCTTAATACAATTACCATTAAAAATTGCTATCCAATTCCTAGAATAGCTGACTTAATTGAATCACTCAGCAAGGCCTTAATCTTTACCAAAATTGATTTGAGGTGAGAATACAATAATGTTTACATTAGAGAAGGGAATGAATAGAAAATAGCATTTATCACAAGACAAGGTCTCTTTAAGACAACTGTTATGTATTTTGGGTTCTCTAATACACCAGTAATATTCCAAAGTATGATAAATGATATACTTGGAGATTTGATTTGCATTAGATTAGTAATGGTATATTTAAACAACATTTTAATATTTGGGACATTTTAAAGGAACATAGGCAATTGGTTAAGGAAGTGCTGAAAAGACTTCAATTTAATGACCTTTATGCTAAAGTAGAGAAATGTTTCTTTGAGCAAAGTAACATCAAATATTTAGGCATAATAATATTGGAAAATGAAGTATAGATGGATAAAGAGAAACTTTCAGAAGTTCTAGAGTGGCTAGTACTGACAAAAGTCAAGCAAGTACAAGCATTCTTAGGCTTTGCAAATTTCTATCATAGGTTCATTGAGAACTTTGCCAAGATATTAAAGCTACTCTCCAACCTGACCAAGAAGAATTGTACCTGAAATTGGGGCATTGAGCAACAAAATACTTTTGAGGTGCTAACTTTACCATAGCTCCAATCCTGAGAATACTAAATAATGAAGATCCCTTTAAGTTATCCACCAATGCTAGTGACTTTGCAACAGGAGCAATCTTATCACAAAAAAATATGCAAACCAATCTGTGGCACCCAGTGGTATTCTTTTCCAAGTTATTAGATATCCATGAAAGGAACTACGAAATCTACAACAAAGAGCTACTTGTAGTAATTTGGGGACTAGAGGAATACAGATATTATTTAGAAAGATATTTACATAAAACTGAGATCTGATTAGATCATCAGAACCTCATATTTTTCAGGACAGCTCAAAAGCTAACCAAGAAACAAGCAAGATGAACATTATTCATGACCCTTTTTGACTTTGTACTCTATTATAAACCAGAAAAGACGATACAGGCAGAAGATTCTTTGTCTAGATAAACAGATCATAAAATAGGAATAGACCTCAATAATACAAACTAGATATTGCTAAAGCCTGAGTTCTTTGCTATTAACATATTAGAGGCTACTTATGAATTGCCAATAAATGATAAGATAATCCTAAAGGAGGTCAAAGTTGTACTCTTATCAGATAAAGTTACTAAAGACTATAAGTCATTACTCAAGTCTGGTCCCAGAGAATTCAAAAAATCCTTACAAGACTAGAACTATGAGAATGGACTACTCCTATACAGAGGAAAGATATACATCTCTCATAATGTGGATAATATATTGCAACAAAAAATTATGCAAATGCACTATGACTTGCCATCTGTTGGACACCCAGGTCAGTAGAAGACCTATGAGTTGGTCTCCAGAAATTACTGGTGGCCTGGAATAACTACATTTGTCAAGAAATATGTTACAGATTGTGAAATGTATCAGCAAATAAAAAATTGCCCATAGCAACCTTTTGGACCACTCATGCCTAACAAGGTGCCTAACAGGCCTTGGGAAATAATATCAATAGACTTAATCACTCAATTGCCAGAGTTAAACAATTACAATGCTATCTATGTAATTGTCAACAAGCTCACCAAAAGAGCTCATTTTATTTCTATTAATAATTGGTTTTTATCCAAGAATATGGTGCAGTTACTTTATAACAAGATTTATCTATTGTATGGACTGCCCCTACAATTATTTTGGATAGAGGAGTACAATACTCAGCTGAGCTATTCCAAGAATAGTACAAAATTTTAGGAATAGAATCTACTATGTTGACAGCATACTATCCACAAACAAATGGACAAACAGAATGTGTAAATCAAGCTTTAGAGCAATATCTTAGGTGTTATGTCAATTACAACCTTAGTAATTAGTTGGATCTACTACTAAGTGCAGAATTTGCATACAACAATCAAGCATACAAAGGAATCAAAGAAAGTCCATTCTATCTTGAATATGGTAGACACCTGTCATGACTTGGCAAAACGGCTAAGTTATTATTTATATTTCTTTTTCTTTTCTTTTCTTACAACTACAAGATGGAGCGTGGGAAAGTATTACGTGACTTTGTCACAATGTCACAATTTGTGTGACAGATTGTCACACATGGTCACAGTCACAGTGTGTCACATGACTAAAGTAACACGAGGACCATGGGAGAGTAAGTGCATAGCCACGGTAGTAAAGTGTATAAGTAGTAGAGAAATGAGCAAGAACTCCATTGAGTTCTCTTTGTCAAACTCTGAACAAAGAGACAGTTGGCTTAATTCCGGTCATCGGGGTTTAGACGCTGACAACACCCGAGAGCAGGTCCAATTTTAGTCAAAGAGTTGTCACAAAGAGACTTAAATGACCTAACATATAAACGATATGAAGTCTTGGAGCAGGCAAAAGCAGTTCTTACTCTTGTAGTAGAAAAAATGAAGTGGTACTATAACAAGAAAGTCCAAAGCATCCCATTTAAAGTTGGCAACAAAGTACTACTCAATTTGAAGAATTACTAGACTACAGAGCAAGCATTACGACTCCGATACAAAGAACTATTCAAAATAATAAAAAAGTTGTCCTTGGTTACGTTCTGGCTTATGATACTATCACAAAAGGTTATTTACTAATCTGTGATGGGTGTTTTGATACTTGAATATTTCAAAAAAGCAAAGTTTAGATAATAACAAAAAGATGTTGTTAAGTCTGAGGTCTAACTCTTAGATAGGGAGTTTGTAAGGGAATAGCTTTATTTCTACCTCTGAACTGTATAACAATGCTCTGGAGAAACCTAAGCCTATTCAAGTATTACTAAAGTAATACTTAAACACACTAGTATAGCTCTGATCACACTGACCCTGACACCAAAGAATGTAAACCTAGTATATAATATAGAAGATCTTTTCAGGAGCCTTATCCTAATCTCTGAGGATTCTCCTAGAGGTGAGTTGTATCATAATTACAAATTGTAATATTAGCTGAGAATTCCCCTGGAGTCTGGTGCCCCAGTTGCCCTTACAGAGTCCTTATATACAGAAAAGTAATGGTTTGTGCGCTAGGACAGGCCATCATATGCTACTACCTATTATTCTACATATGGTAGTGTCTTTGTACTCAAAATAGCAATAACTTAACCATATGGAGGCTGTCCTTTGTTCTAAGAAAAGGACAGATGACTATTTATGGGTAATTAATGAAGTCCATGTGCAAATATTGAGGCCTTCATATCTCCACTAATATTAATTGCCTTGAGGTTTTTCTAGGCTCATTCTGAGAGTTATGAAGAAGGCTTTTGCTGAGCTTAGAACTGAAGCATTGATCATGGCAGTTTCCAAAATATTAGTGATTTAATAAACAGTAACATAGTAGTTACTAGTTGATCTGCTTAATATCTCAACTATTACTGATTTCCTCAAGACATGACTAGCATTGATTGAAAGGTCTTTTTAAGGGCTTTTGGGTGCCATTGAGACTGTGAGAATCATCGAAGAATTGATGAAGATATAGCCAAATGAAGTTTGTGATATTACTCTCTCTTGGTTTGAGCTCTATTGAGAAGTTATCTTGTTTTTGGTATACTCTGAAGATATTCTTGCAGCTTTTCACCTGCATTTTGTATATTTTCTTCAGGTTCCCATGTGTTATCTCCTTGAGTATATCCTTTCTATCTAACAAGGTATTTGTTCTTCTTATATTTTTGTCATAAGTCCAGAATTTTTTTTACCTCCCATTATTCCTAGCCCTGTATCAAGGTCAGTGGTAGGAGAGTGGCTTACTGGCCATGGATGGTGGATTTGGAGTACTGAGTTAACTTGCTTGTATGAAAGACTGGGTACAGTACTTAGTAGTGAGATAATATCTATTACAAACTTCATTTGACTATATCTCCATTAATTCTTTGACAATTCTTATGGTCTTAATAGCACCCAAAAGCTCTTAAAAAGACCTTTCAATCAATGCTAGTCATGTCTTGAGAAAATCAGTAATAGTTGAGATATTAAGCAGATCAACTAGTAACTACTATGTTACTATTTATTAAATCACTAATATTTTGGAAACTGCCATGATTAATGCTTCAGTTCTAAGCTCAGCAAAGGCCTTCTTTATAACACTCAGAATAAGCCTAGAAAAACCTCAAGGCAATTAATATTAGTGGAGATATGAAGGCCTTAATATTTGCACATAGACTTTATTAATGTTACGACCTTGAGGAGTAACTCAGGTTGCAACTTCAAGTAAAGACTTGAGGATGATATAAGAGTTGAGGAAGGAAGGGAATGATACAACTGGTAAAGCATAGGGAATACAGAAGAGTATCTACTATATATATACCTATATACCATAAGGAGTATGTGAGAAATACATATGGCAAATATGAGGTCTACTGAGTAAAGAACATGTATCACAAATGGTCACTTACTTATTTGTGATTGGTGCTTTAGAATCTTGGAAAGTTCAAAAATGCAAAGTTTAGACAGTGACAAAGATGTTGTTAAGTCTGAGGTTTAATTCTCAGACTATAAGTCCTTAAATACAGAATTGTAATGGTCTGTGCACTAGGACAGATCATTACATGCTACTACCTATTGTTCTACATATAGTAATGTCTTTGTGCTTAATATAGTAATAACTTAACCTTATGGAGGCTATCCTTTGTTCTAAGAAAAGAACAGATGACTATCTATGGGTAATTAATGAAGTCTATGTGCAAACATTGAGGTCTTCATATCTCCACTAATATTAATTGCCTTGAGGTTGTTCTAGGCTCATTCTGAGCATTATAAAGAAGGCT
>Ga0153991_1000522_pt1 | contig 9889 bp, 8 predicted proteins | sample TSNC075MetaG_FD_104681 | JGI IMG/M metagenome (GOLD analysis project Ga0153991, IMG submission 104681) | Attine ant fungus gardens microbial communities from North Carolina, USA - TSNC075 MetaG | ecosystem: Host-associated > Fungi > Mycelium > Unclassified | place: USA: North Carolina, Jones Lake...
ACTTAACCTTATGGAGGCTGTCCTTTGTTCTAAGAAAAGGACAGATGACTATCTATGGGTAATTAATAAAGTCCATGTGCAAACATTGAGGCCTTCATATCTCCACTAATATTAATTGCCTTGGCTCTGTTTTAGGCTCATTCTGAGCAGTATGAAGAGGGCTTCTCTGATGTCTAAAAGTAAAGCTTAGATCATGGCAGTTTCTGAGATATTGGTGATTTAATAAACAGTACTATGGTGGTTACCAGTTGATTTTCCTAATATCTCAGCCATTACTGATGTTTCGAAACATGACTGGTATCGATCAAAAGGTATTTTCAAGGGCTTTCTGTAGCCATTGAGACTGTAAGAATCATCAAAGAATTGATGAAGATATGGCTGAATGAAGTTTGTGACAGCTGCTAGATGACAATCATATTGCTGACACTTGCACACACTGTCATGTGTTTCTAGACCATATTCAAAGTAGAAAAAAGCCAGTTCAGGGTTTGGAGAATGACAGGCAGGAGTAAAGTATGTAGATAGAGCAGGATCACATGGTCATGTCTGGGAGGTATAGAGGCCAGAAAGGTGACAGCTGTCATGGCTTCATGGTGGTATCATAGAGGAGAGATGTAAGGGAGAGTGGTAGAATGGAGGATTTCCTTTTTTATTTCTTTTTAATTGAGTCTTCAACATTTGTAATATTCTAATATATTTCTCAGAGTGGAGATTAATGGGGAGAGCCTTCTTGGCTCTTGCCTTTATCTCAGAAGCTCTTGAGGTTGTAAATGCAATTCTCTTAAGTATATAAGGGATGATCTTGGTAAGAGGTTGAGTTGGTGAATGTTTCCTACCATATATCCTATTCTTTCTTGAGACAAGATGCAGTGGTCACTCAGGCAATCTTCTATGAAGTAGCAGGCCTAAAAAGCCTGGCTAATCATTGACTCAGATCATATCACACACATAAGGTTTGATGTGGAAGTGCGGATAAGGGCTTGATTGAGTATGATAAGGCCCATAAGTGGTTTACTGACTATTCTACTAGTAAGCTTGTTACAGTGTGTAAAGGTGGACACCTTAGGGACACCATGTAAGGCAGATCTAGATTGAACTCACAATCATTTCATCTATTTTTATATTATAGATAAGCTGCACTTTACATTTTAATTTCTTTCTGATATCCCTATTTTCTCCTTCCCCCATGAACCCTTTAGTATGTGATTGAGGACTGTCACTGCCCTTTACTCTTGCTTGTCACAGTAAAAACCTCTTTTGCCCCTTTCAACATTTCTTTATCTTCTCAATTTTTCAACATTGTGTTTATTACTACTATGTCTGACTCTACCTTCCACCATATTACCATTGAGCCTCTACAAGACACTAAAAACTTCCTTGTGTGGAAAATCAAGATAAGCAACATCCTCACTAATCTCAACTATGATGATCACATTGAGGATAAAGCTGCTGCCCTAGTTGATATAACTGAGACTGCCAAATGGAAATGAGCAGACAAGAAGGCACTTGCTACAATTTGTTTACAGGTTGTAGACATGCTCCTGGTGTATATTGCCAGTAGCACAACAGTGTTGGTAGCATGAAGCATGCTGTCAAACATGTTTGAGGCCAAGGGCCCTATCAGAATTGTCTTAGCATATTGTAAACTCTTTGGCACTCATTTTACTGAGGAAAGTGACATTGAGAACCATATTCACATCATGTGGACTTACCAGCAGGAGCTTGCTACACTCCAGAAACATATTTCTAAGAAAGACTTTTCTTATGCTCTCCTCACATCTCTCTCTGAATCCTGGAACAACTTTATCTCTACTGTTCCAGAAGATGTCATCAAAGATCCTACCAAACTCATCTCTTGGATGTTATCTGAACTCCAATGACTTTACAAACAGGCCAGCACCAGTACAGCATTGGCTGTTATTGACAAGTCAACTACCAAATATTATACCTGTGGTCACATTGGGCATTTTGCTAGTGATCATGGGAAGCAAGTTAACAGAGAGAAGGAGGAAAAGGAAAAGCAGAACAATGATAGGAAGAAAAAGAAAAAGAAAGAGGAGAAGGGTAAAAATAGGTGGAAAAAGGAAAAAGGGAAAAATTCTCAAGCAAATCTTGCTCAAAATGATTTGGATATCAGTGGTGATAAAGACTTCATGTTTTTGGTCCAGGATCCAACTCTTGTGCAGTCTTTACAGCCAGATAATTGGATTTTAGATTCTGGATGTAGTTGTTCAATAGTATGCAACAAGAACAACTTTTCTCTATATATCTCAACCCTTCCTCATAAAATTTCTGGCATTAGTGATACATCCTCTTCTGGTTGTGGTGATATTCTACTATCCTTTGCCCTTGGCAGCTCTATATATGCATATGTGTTGCATGATGTACTCTATTGTCCCTTAGTCCTACCTGATTTCTGTCTCTTGGCTAACAAATGCTGGGTATACTGCAATTTTCAAAGATGATAAAGTTGAACTCCATTCATAAAAAGAAATACTCTTGGCTGTTGGTGATAAGATATCTAGGTTGTACTGACTTTATTTAGCTGGTTTCACTGATTATGTACTTGTTGCACACACCTGGAATAAATGGCATTGTGCTTTTGGGCACCTGAACATAAAATCTTTGTGCCATCTCAAAACTCATAACATAGTTAATAGACTAGAAGTTCATAATGAAAATGAAGACTTGTACTAATGTAAAGCCTGCTTGGCAGGCAAATCCCATGTTCAGCCTTTTCCCCATGAATCTCAACACAAATACACTAAGATTGGTGAAATGACTTACATAGATCTATTTGGTAAAGTGGATCAAAAAGATCCTCATAGTGAACACTACTTTATTTCTTGTACCAATGCTACCAAGGCCTACAGTCATGTCAATTTTCTCAAAACCAAAGAAGCCAATTGTAGCAACTTAGTCTAGATGACTTAATCACCCTTCAAGTCCAAGTTGACAAGGTGTCATAAACTTCATTTGGCCATATCTCCATCAGTTCTTCAACGATTCCCACGGTCTTAACGGCACCCAAAAGCCCTTGAAAAGACCTTTCGATAGATACCAGTCATGTCTTGAAGCAATCAGTAATGGCTGAGATATTAGGAAAATCAACTGGTAACCACTATGGTACTGTTTATTAAATCACCAATATCTCAGAAACTGCCATGATATAAGCTGTGCCTTTAGGCATCAGAGAAGCCCTTTCATACCTCTCAGAATGAGCCTAAAACAGTGCCAAGGTGATTAATATTCATGGAGATATGAAGGCCTCAATGTTTGTACATGGACTTTATTAATTACCCATAGATAGTCATCTGTCCTTTTCTTAGAACAAAGAACAGCCTCCATATGGTTAGGTTATCACTATTTCTAACACAAAGGCACTACCATATGTAGAACAATAGGTAGTAGCATGTGATGATCTGTCCTAGTGCACAGACCATCACTTTTCTGTATTTAAGGACTCATAGTCTAAGGATTAGACCTCAGACTTAACAACATCTTTTGTCACTTGTCTAACTTTGCATTCTTGAACTCTTTAAGGTATCAAAGCACCCATCACAAATAGTAAGTGACCATTTGTGATAAAGGGTCTATAACAGAGAAAGAGAATGCCTATAAGAAAGCTAAACTCCAAGCTGGAATTAAGCCAACTGCTCTTTGTTCAGCAATTGACAAAGTGAACTCGATAGAGTTCCCATTAGATTTTCTACACTACTTATACAACTACTACATGGTCTGTGCACTACTTTCCCACACCTATCATGTGATGGGTCACATGATAGGTGTGGGAAAGTAGTGCACAGACCATATAGTAGTTCTATAAGTAGTTGTCATGTACATGTAGAGCAGAGACAAAGTAACCTGGGATAAAATAGAGTTACTCTGGAGAAAAAGGGGATTGACAACAAAAATTAGGGAATAACCTTGGCCTCAGCTTGTGCACTGTGCCTCAACCTGCTGTCATGTGTGGTTGCATATTTCAGGAGGACTAAATTGTTACCAGGAGTTTAGGAGAGGAATGGTATTGTCAGGATCCAGTAATTCAACATAGAATTTCCCTGTAGGCTTGGTCTCAATTTTGATTGTGCCTTCCTGTACTTTGCCTAGTAGGAAAACAAATATTTTATTGGAAAGTGGAGATAGATTCTGTAGAAAAGAGGAGGAGGACTAGTATTGCCTAAAAATCCTAGTTGAGAACAAAACTAAGTTATTTAATTAATAGTAAGTTTTTTATAGTTCCTATGGAGTTTTCCAGATAGAGGAGCTATGATAAGCATACATGAGGGAAGTAGTTGGGACATGCATTGAGTTTCCTGATGACATAAGCACCTGTGTGGGAACCCAAGGATAGTCCAGTATATATATGCCATGATCAACATTGTGTACACATCACCCCACATCTGAGGTATCATGGGGGCATGACAGGTATATAGATTGATAATGGTAAGGATAGAACACATAAGAGATGTTAACCTATGAACTAAGGAACTAGGATATAGCTAATGGAGTACTTATACTAAGTCTGGAATAGGAGGAGTACAATTAACTAGTCTACATCATGATCCTATAGGAGTAGACAATAGGAGTTCAGGAGTGAGATTTAGTAATAAATAAAATATAAAAGAAATTATTTTTATTAAATTATTATTTTCTGTCATATGACAGTAGTATAGAAAATCTAACAGGAACTCTATTGAGTTCTCTGTAAGGGGACCACCCTAAGATCACTTAGATAACCTGGTAGGGTTCGCATCAGCTAGCGTTCCCATGGATTCTCGGAGTCCGCGGTCTATAGTTCCCTTCCCTCTAGTTTGGGTCTCCATCACAGTACTGCATAGCTATATCTGGTAGTGTAGTTATTAGTGTCCGGATGCACGTGGCCATAGCGACTGGCGCATGGACTGGCTAGTCTAGTATAAATAGCTAGTGGTGTATGGTAGAATACCTTACCTCAACATTGATTGAAGCTCCTGGGCTATCCATCGCTTCTTCTTAAGACGCCTGCTCTACTATATTGCAGTGTGACTGGGTGCCTCACTGAGTGTGCCCCTTACATTCTCCTCATTAACTTGGACTTGGAGTAGGTTTAAGTTGTATAAATATAGTCCAGAAAGAATAAAAACAGCAAGTTCTCTCTTTCTGTAATTTGTGTATAAACATCCTTACTCTTGCAATCCTATACTCTCTTTAGTTCTTGGATTATAGTGTAGAGTATGACTAAAAGTCTCAATACTCTTATTTACAATATAACTTCACTGAAAACCTTAACTAGATCCTTTGTAAAGAAGCGTAAAGATATCAAGTGTTGATATAAGCTTTAAGTTGAAATACATATTCAACTTCAAGGTTTAAAGTCTTAACAGTTACTTCTTAGAAGACTATGTAGAGTAGAGATCTCCTCTATGGAGTGATTGTCTAACCATATTATTAGGGCAGTAGCTAGTAAAGCAGTAGATATCTGGTTAGATGAAGATCTTATGCCCTAATAAATGTAGTTATAATTAATGAGATCAAAAACTACTATACCTGTACCCTAAGACATCAAAACAATATCTCAATCACAATATAACTAACTATTGAGCAACTTACTCAGAGAAAAGTGAGCCCTTGCTTTATTAAGGGCATAACTAGAAGGAAAAGGAGAAAGAGAATGCTAGAGGTATAAGAAGTTTGAGTACCTAGCCTGAAATTGCAGAAATAAAAAGGAGGAGAGGAAGGGTATCACAAAAGGTCACTTACTTATTGTGATTAGTGATTTGATACTTTGAGAAGTTCAAAAATATGAAGTTAAGAGAATGATAAAAGCAGTTGTTAAGTTTGAGGTCTAATCCTTAGACTCAGAGTCCTTATATATAGAAAAGTGATAGTCTGTGCACTAGAACAAGCCATCACATGCTACTACTTATTGTTCTACATATGGTAGTGCCTTTGTACTCAAAATAGCAATAACTTAACCATATGGAGGCTGTCCTTTGTTCTAATTAAAGGCAGATGACTATCTATGGATAATTAATTAATATCCATGTACAAACATTGAGGCCTTCATATTTCCACTGATATTAATTGCCTTAAGTTCATTCTAGGCTCATTCTGAGCATTATGAAGAAGACTTTTGCTGAGCCTAGAACTGAAGCATCAATCATGGCAGTTTTTGAGATATTAGCAATTTAATAAATGGTAACATAGTGGTTACCTGTTGATCTGCTTAATATCTCAGTTAATATTGATTGCCTCAAGATGTGACTGGCATTGATAAAAAGATCTTTTTAAGGGCTTTCCATAGCTGTAAAGACTGAGAATCCTTAAAGAATTGATAGAGATAAGTCTGAATAAAGTTTATGACAAAAGGACAATTAATTTCCCAGAACAAGTTTGAGGTATTGTCAAGCAAGGTAATAAGGAGTAATAAAGAAGAGAGATGTATTAGGTACCAATAAACAGAAGAAAAGAAAGAAGTAAGGTATTTTTGATGTTGGGAAATAGAATGTGAAAGTGCCCAAATATTAAAGTAGAGAAGAGAAAGCAAAAGAAACAAACAATGCATATAACAAGACTACAAAAGGTACAGCAGAAAAAGAGGCCTGTGTACTCTATATGGAGAAAATCACAGGAGTACAACAGTGCATGGGGCATACCCTCAAGAAGCATAGTAATAGGAGAGAGAGAGAATGGAGTACAAGAAGTAGTAACTTTTGTGGAATACAAAGAGTGCCAGTACAAAGGCACCAAAATAGAAGAAAATTAGGGATAAGAATTTGTCTCTGGAAAGCAATTAAAGAATATGTGGTATACAAGGTGTCTAGGAGCATAGAAGTAAAAAAACAAGAAAAGGGAAAAGGAAAGAGAAAGTAAACTTAAGTATACTAAATGTAGGAGAAAAGATACAATAGTAAAAGAGAAAGTATTAGAGGAAAAAAAGAGAAAAATCTTATGCCTAGAGTGTGAGACAAAAGAAAAGAAATCATAGTGGAATTGAGATGCAGCAGCATAGCCCAAGAAGGTAAAGGCACAGTAGAGCAGTGTGTGAGCAGGATCTCCAAGAAGTACAGAAAAAGAGGGGAGTGAGAATTTATGAGCAAAAAGAATGGAAGTAAAAGAATAGTAATAAACTACTATGACCTGAATGACCAAATAATAAAGAATAACTATCTACTACTATTAATTATAGATTTAATTGACAATATGGGTAACAAGAAAGTATTTACTAAAATAGATCTGAGATAGAGATTCAATAATGTGAGAATTAAGGGAGGAGATGAGTAGAAAAGAGCATTTATAACATATATAGGCTTCTTTAAACCAACAGTAATGTTTTTTGAAACAATAAACTCACTAGCTACATTCTAGGCAATGATGAATGAAATCTTGAGAAACTTAATTAATGAAGAGAAAGTCACTGTGTTTGTAGATAACATACTAGTAGAAACTGAGACAAAAAAGAGACATGATGAAATTGTGAAAAAAATATTGAGGAGATTAAAAGAAAATGACTTATATGTCAAGCTAGAAAAGTATGTATAGAAAGTAAGAAAGATTGAATTCCTAGGGGTTATCATAGGACCTAATGAAATAAAAATAGAGAAAGAGAAAGTAGATGGAGTACTTAGTTGACCAGAGCCAAAGAATGTAAAAAATGTTAAAAAGTTTTTAGGTCTTACAAATTATTACAAAAGGTTTTTTAAAAACTTTGCTCAAGTAACTAGGCCAATAAATGTGCTGACTGTAAGACTTTAGCCAAGATGACTTAAATCCACTCCAAGTCCAAGTTAACAAGGAGAACTCGATGAAGTTCTTATTTATTTCTATATACTACTTATACAACTATTACATAGTCTGTGTACTATTTTCCCATACTTCTCATATGACTTGATCATGTGATGTGATACTGTGACATCCCACAATGTGACCATGACTATGTAACACCTTGTGACATGACACTTTCCCACACTTCTTATATGTAGTAAGTCTACAAGAAAAAGAAAAATAAATAATGACTTAGTTGTTTTGCTAAGTTATAATACTACCTCCCTCTTAAGTTTTCTTGTTCTGAGGATTTACAGCTCATAATATAGGTCAACTATATTGCCCATTTCATGTCAGTAAGCTAACTCCTGAGCCAGAATAAAGCCAACTACTCTTTATTAGTGTTTAACAAAGAGAACTCGATAGAATTCTCATTAGATTTACTATACTATATATATAATTACTATATAGCTATACTCCTTATCTCCCATGGTCTCCATGTTACTTGTCAACTGACTTCTTTGTCATATGCTGTGACTGTGACTCATGACTCCATTGAAAGAGACAAAAGAGAATTTAACTATAACTAGCAAGTAAAAATGGATGGTAACAGTTTCCTAAAGGGTTTGTGGAGAGAAGGAGAAAGTGGGGATATTAGAAAGAAATTAAAAAGTAAATACACAGCTTATTTAGAATCTAAGTATAGAAGGAATAATAGGGGCTCAATCTAGATCTTATCCACATAGTGTCTCTAAGATATCCACTTTTACATACCGTAACAAGCTCACTAGTAGAATAGTCAGTAAACTACTCATGAGCCTTATCACACTCAATTAAGCTCTCATTTGCACTCCTATACTAAACCTTATGGGTATGATACAATTTGAGTCAATGATTAGCCAGGCTTTTCAGGCCTGCTACTCCATAGAAGGTTATCCAAGCGACTACTGCATCTTGTCTCAAGAAAGAGTAGGGTATATGATAGGAAACATTCACTAACTCAACCTCTTACCAAGATCATCCCTTACATACTCAAGAGAATTGCATTTACAACCTCAAGAGCTTCTGAGATGAAGATAAGGGCCAAGGAGGCTTTTCCCATTAATCTCCACTCTAAGAAATATATTAGAATATTACAAATGTTGGAAACTCAATTAAAAAGAAATAGAAAAGGAAACCCTTTATTCTACTACTCTCTCTTGTGTCTTTTCTCTATGATACTACCATGTGGCTATGATAGCCATCACCTTCCTGTCCTCTATACCTCTGGACATGACCATGTGATCCTGCTCTACCTTTATACTCCACTCTTGCCTATTGTTTTCCAAACCCTGAACTAGCTTTTTTTTACTCCAAATATGGTCTAGAAACACATGACAATGTATACAAGTATTAGTAATACAATTGTCATCCAGCGGCACATCCATTTCTTACCTAAGTCCAGTAGTAATAGGATCACTAGTTACTAATAGACTTTTGATCTGTTGTCTTGGTATCATATTAGTCTAAGTCCACTCTAGATTGAAATTATCTCATATTTCAAAGATATCTCTAAGCCTCTGGTTTCTAGAGTTTTAACATTGATAGTCTATATCTGAGAAACCTGATGCTAGCTTATTAATCTTGCCTTCTGAGGTATAAGCTATTCTAGCATGTGACAGCTGAGCAACTATCTAATAGAAGTACCCAATTTTGGGTCTAGATTATATCTGGGGCTTGTAGAAGGTCTCTAGAGTGGGTTCCAATAGTGAAATCCAGGAGTATAAAGTATATCCTGTCATGACTTGGCAAAACGGCTAAGTCATTATTTATATTTCTTTTTCTTTTTCTTTTCTTTTCTTTTCTTATTGGACTTACAACTACAAGATGGAGCATGGAAAAGTATCACATGACTTTGTCACAATGTCACATTGGTGTGACGGATGGTCACAGATGTCATGTTATAGTCACAGTCACAGTGTGTCATATGACTAGAGTAACATAAGGACCATGGGAGAGTAAGCACATAGCTACAGTAGTAAAATGTATAAGTAGTAGAGAATTAAACAAGAACTCCATCGAGTTCTCTTTGTCAAACTCTGAACAAAGAGACAGTTGGTTTAATTCCAGTCATCAGACTTTAGATGCTGATACTAAAACTTGA
>Ga0153991_1000523_pt1 | contig 9884 bp, 11 predicted proteins | sample TSNC075MetaG_FD_104681 | JGI IMG/M metagenome (GOLD analysis project Ga0153991, IMG submission 104681) | Attine ant fungus gardens microbial communities from North Carolina, USA - TSNC075 MetaG | ecosystem: Host-associated > Fungi > Mycelium > Unclassified | place: USA: North Carolina, Jones Lake...
AACTCCGATGCTGTGTCCAGAGAGAAACGGGAAAAGAGACCTTGTGCTTCACATGCTCTGTTCAAAGAGGCTATGTGATCTAGATGGGCCAAAGTCTTCGATGTGTAATATTCAAAAATCTTGAAATCAATAAAGCGATCACGGGCAAAGAATGGTCGTGCAGTGTTTCGGTGCTTTCTGGGAAATAAACGAAGATACAACAGAATTTGCGGGACGAAACTTACCATCTTCCAAACCTAGGGGGAAAAGAACAAAGCTATCAACCACATTCGCTCACGGTACAACTCAGAATATGTTACGTCATCACTTTCTGAGAAACCCCTCTCCAAAATATCTTGAACCCCGTTGAGAGGACAAATTTGATACATTCTTGATCCATAGTTATGATCTATGCTCCATCATCGATCCCGATGTTTGTGAGCAGTGCAGATGAACAGGACACCAGGTTAGGCCCATCTTCAGATAAATAGGACAAGGGAAATGATCACAGGCAGGCTATACACTGGTGAGAACTTCTATTCCCGGGAAACCACAGGCCCTGGAATACCGGAATTATGCAAGACAGCCTCGAATATCGGACAATCGCCACCACACCACCTGTACGATCTGACTTGGAGGAAACGAGTCACGTTATCAGCCCGAAGAATTCGAAGATTGAGGGTTGTACATTGATACTCCTCAAAGAGTTGAAGATATACATCAAGCACATAGCTCGTTCTGAATGCACTCGTTATCCTCAGGAGAATGTCCAAATTTCCAGGCCATTTTCCAACGACAGACGGTATGGGTCTAGCGCCAATTGTCCAGCGAGCTCGTGTTGTTTGGATGCCGCGTAGGCACCCTTTAACATTGCCCGGCAGAAGATGAAAGCCACATATACCACCGTAGCGCAGCGCCCAAGGTGAATAAAACAAAGTCGAAGGATGAGTCTGAGGATAATTGAAGAGACAGCGAGCGCAGAAAACAGGTCGAACATGAGTCTAACCCGGAAGTTTGAAGGATGTGTTGAGAGCATGTTCAAAGTAATGGAATGGGATAGAAAGAGCTTGGTGCGTGAGATCTCATATATAAGGTCGATGAAGAATTGTCAGGCGATCGCACATTCGGAACATCATGATGTTTCTGGCCAAATAAGACCATCTTGGACACTGGTCTATCCATTCATGTTGACTAAATATATACAAACTTCCCGTCGGATGTATCTAACGACCGACTTCACTACTTGACCATAGTCTTACTGACTTTCTAATCTCGTTAGTTAGGATCTTGTGTGGTTTTCAGCCCTCTTGGTTATTTGCGTCTATCAAACGTCATATTCCTTCAGGGTTTCCCGAATGCGTTAATACTTTTTTCCCACGACAACGGTGCACCTTACAAGACGACTCTCACAACATGTCGGTCCCTGATTTGCCCAATGATGTCGAAATTCGAGATCCAATTGAGACGCCTTGTCTTGTGCTTCTGCGAGGAGCAAGATCTTTCTTATTGTCTCCTGTACTGATTGTTTTCTGTTTTCTTGTTCCAGTGAGAGGCACTGAACAACATTCATATTTCCATCATTCTGTCCATTGGACCATCAGAAGTGAGAAGACATATGTTAAGTGTAAGTGTTAAGTGTGCCTGTAACAGTCCCATGTTGTCCATCTTTTTGAAGAAGTGAGTATATGAAAAGAGCTTTTACATTTTGTTGCATTTTTGAGGCATATATTTACGACTAAAAAACCACACATTCTTCTAAAAAATTTGCCACATTTTTTGAATCAACAATTTATTACCTAGTGTTTGACTGCAGTCTATGGTAGACAAGTCTACTCTGATACAAAAGGAGGAACAAAAAGAAGAAAAGCAAAGAAAACTAGAGAGGTAAACAGACAGGCTTTGGAAACATGATCTATCATATATCCTACTTAATGCTATCTAGAAAGCAGAATGTTATGGATCTGATTATAAGTACTATCAGTCTTAGACTGACAGCAAGTGGTTAATACAAGAGATGTTTGTTCAGATAATGACAGCAAGCATTGCTCAGTGATAGATACACCAACTAACTCACCTAGATAGCATCCAGTGGTTATGTGAGATATGGGAGAAGAAAAGTAACACCTCTATTCTGTAGCATTTAGTCTTATATAGCTATACCTAAGAGATAAAAATGATTCTGAGTTATTGAGAAAAAATTTATGTAATTGTTTTATCTTTTTTTTAAATCAACAATTTATTACATGGTACTTGATTGCAGTCCATGGCAGCACTATGTAAAAGGTAGCTACATACCCCCAGCACATGTTGTAAGTGTGCCTCCCAAACCTCAACTGTAGTCAGTAGTCTAGGTAGAGAAGAAATTACACTAAATGATAGATACTAGTGTCCAAAGTATGCTCCTGCCAATGTCTCAATTCTTCCTCTCACCCCCATATCTTGCAACCAGACCAACCCTTCTTGCACATAATACTTGTAAATGGACACTGAAACAGGTACTCCAGTCAGACCCCTTTTCAGGTAGGTACTAGTGACTTCTTAGTAAGCCAAAGCTCAATGAAAAGGACTTGAGTCAGTTCATTCTATCAATGGTATATGTTAGAAGCAAAATGCATATTAATCATAATGAGGTTTTTATCCAGGCCTCCAGGTACAAGTATTCCTTTTCCTTGTTATTCACTATTACTATTACCCTTTTCTCTATCACAGTCATATACTACTACATACTGCCCTTAGTACTATATAAACCCCTCCTTCTTACCTATATACCTCAGCTAGTTCTTTAATAGAATCTTATCCTTAATCCTTGACTCATAAAGCCAGCTGAAGGTCCTCTTGAATGACTGGTGTTTCACAAAGGTCATAACAAAAGAACTAGCTCCTCTCTTAATTGTGTCACAAACTTCATTTGGCCATATCTCCATCAATTCTTTGACAATTCTCACAGTCTTAACAGCTACAGGAAGCCCTCAAAGAGAACTTTCAATTGATACCAGTCATATTCTGAGGCAATCAATATTGGCTGAGATATCAGGTAGATCAACAGGTAATCACTATGGTACCATTTATTAAATTGCCAATATCTCACAAACTGCCACAATTAATGCTTTGATTCTAGGCTCAGCAGGAGCCTTTTTTATAATGCTCATAATGAGCCTAAAAAAATTTCAAGGCAATTAATATTAGTAGAGATATGAAGTTCTTAATGTTTGTACATAGATATTAATTAATTACCTATAGATAGTCATTTGCCTTTAATTAGAACAAAGGACAGCCTCCATACGGTTAAGTTATTGCATTTTAGAGCACAAAGGCACTACCATATATAGAACAATAGGTAGTAGTATGTGATGGCCTGTCCTAGTGTACAGATCATTACTTTTCTATATATAAGAACTCCTTGTCTGAGGATTAGACCTTAGACTTAACAATATCTTTTGTTACCATCTAAACTTTGTTTCTAAGACCCTTTGAGCTCTAGAATCCATAATCACAAATTAGTAAATGACCATTTGTAATAGTAACTGTCATAGTTGTGCTATGGACCAATGACAAAGTTTATTATTTACCTTTTGTCATTCCTCCTCTTGTCTCATTATGTTCCAGAATGAGAGACATATGCAGAAATACCTGAAACATGTCTATTCTTAGGTAAATAATTGTACACCTATATTGTACATAAAGTGTTCATTGTGTAAGCCCTAAGACTAGTCATTTTTATCTAGTCTTAGGTGTGTGTATCTTCTGTTTTTCCTCCCAAACATTCAATTTACTCAGTTGTTTCTATCTGGTCTTAGTTTGGTCTTGTACTTCTTAAGTTTTGAAGATATACCTGTGCATTTTATCTATTAACCAGTAGTCAGATACTATATGGTTTACTACTATACCAAAAGGGCAACATTAGCAAGACTACTTGCTAACAAGGGTTCAGCTATTGATATAGTTTATTTAAACAGGTATTTTGTTATATCTCCATGACATTATTTAGTAGTTACTTTTCTGTGATAGATTGCAGTACCTACTCTGTATCATGAACTCTTGATCCTGCCCTAAACCTTTGACCTTAACTCTGACAATCCCTATCACAAATGCCACCTTATACCTGGGCCATTGACCCCAACAACAACAATACTGAGACTAGTGAAATCATTAACCAAGGAAACAACAATGCTATTGTTTACAATATTACAGCTGGGCAGTTCCCACATGGCATTCCCTGTCATGACTTGGCAAAACGACTAAGTCATTATTTAATATTTCTTTTCATTTTCATTTCATTTCTGATTATTATTTTTCTTTTCTTTTTCTTTTCTTTTATTTTCTCATTGATGGACATGCAAGAGGAAAGTGACTCCTAGGGAAGCATGGGATAAAAAAAAGGGTTAGGGTTACTCTTCATGTATAAATAGTATACAGAAACCAATGGAAACTCTATCAAATTCTCTTTGTCAAATGCTAAATAAAGGGCAGTTGGCATGGAGTTTGGCTCTCTGACACTAGAACTTGATATCACTACTAGAGCACTGTCCACCTTGGACCCTGCTCATCTTTACTCTCATATATATTGACTCTCAGCCACTGATCATCGTGATCAATAGCTATTTCCATACATAGCTGGGCCCTTGGCTTAAGGGGACTCGTCAATTAGTTAGGAATTGACAGTGGAAGAGTGGTACCAAACTTGGGTATCATTTCTAAGACCTGACCTCACAAATGAGTAGTGCCCAGTAGTATACTTGTAAACCTTTTCTCAGTATAAACCTTGTGCTGTGACTCCATTGTGAGCTGGTACATGCAGAGGAGTAATAGTTACCACTAGTGGGCTATCTAGATTAGGGATCCCATCCATTGGGTGATAGCCAAAGTACTATTAGAGCAGTAATAAGTAAGGCAGTAGATATCTAGTTGGGTGAAGATCTTGTACCTCAACAAACGTAACATTAGTAAGATCAATTATTAAATCCGTATCCCTTGCAGAGACGTAACACTATGTCTTTGCAATAATACAATTCACTGATGAGCAACTTGCTCAAAGAAAAACACTCCCTTGTCAAACTGAGAGAAGAATTAGAAGAGAAGAGAGAAAAGTTGTGTTTCAGCTGCAAAGGGTTCAGGCACCTGGCCCAAAACTGCAGGAATAAAAAGGAGGAGAAAAAGAGAACAATTGTTTCCCAAAATAAATTTGAAATATTGAGGAGTAGAGTGGTGTAGTGCAGAGTAGAAGGGAGGATAATAAGGAAAGTAGAGATAGCAGAAGTTGAGTACTTCAAGTATGGGGAGAAGGGGCACAAATGTAGAGAGTGCCCATTATGGAGGAAGAAGAAGAAGGTAGCATGTGTAACAAGGCCACAAAAAGCACAGCAAGAAAGGCCAGTATGCCCTGTGAAGGAAAAGGCACAAGAAAAGGGAAAGGAGCTGAGAAAAGTGGAAGAAGAAGAGGTGGTATGCATGGCTAAGCCACGAGAAGCACAGCAAGGAATGTGGAAGAGAAGTTTGATGGCAGAATTGAGGAAGAAAGCAGAGGAGCACTGTGGCAAAGAGGTGCCAGAGAAAGCACTTCTGCTAGAGTTAGGATAGTGCATGAAGGAGATAATAGTGATGTATGTGCAGTATGAAAGGTGTAGGAAGAAGGGATGTCATGTGGAGAAAAACAGGAGGTAGGGGGTGATCAAGGACCAACAAAGATAGTATGGATGTATGGGGAAAGCAGTGTGGCCCAGAGAGGCAAAAGCACAGCAAAGTAGTGCACAACCAAAAGAGTCAGAAAGTGCAGCCAAATAGGGGGGTAGTCAAAAGGAGGTTAGAAAAACCTTCAAAATGTTAAGAGAGGTATGGCTGAACATTAGAATGGAAAAGATAGATATGTATAAAGGCATAATAGTAAAAGTACTCTTGGACAATGGTGCAACAGGGATGTTCATGGATAAAAGGACAACAGCAAAACATGGGTTTAAGCTGCAGAAATTAGAGAGACCAATAGCCATCAGGAATGTAGACAGAACAAACAATAGCAGAGGGGCCATTATACACCAAGTAGAGTGCAACGTATATTACAAAGGCCATATTGAGGGGATGAGAATAGATGTGTGCAACTTAGGGAAAACAGAAGTCATTTTGGGAATGCCATGGTTGGCGGCACACAATCCAGAGATAAACTGAAAAACTGGAGAAGTTAAAATGACGAGATACCTACCCTTGTGTGGCAGAAAGAGTCCAAAGAAAGAAAAGGTAAAAAGAGTAGTAACTCTAGAGGAAGAGAAAATTGTCAGATGGGCAATAGATGATAAGGAAGATTGGGAAAAAGAAGAAGAGATGGAGGAGGACCATAGAAAAATCAAGGAAATGGTCCCAAAAAGATTCTTGAAGTGGAAAAAGGTGTTTGGAAGAGTGAAGTCAGAGAGAATGCTAACCAGGAAAACTTGGGATCATGCTATAGATCTCAAGGAAACGTTCAAACCACAAAAGGGAAGGATTAACCTGTTGTCAAAGAATGAAAGGGAAGAAGTCCAGAAATTTGTGGAGGACCAATTGAGGAAATGGTATATCAGACCTTCAAAATTGCCTCAAACATCGCTAGTATTTTTTGTAAACAAGAAAGATGGTAGTAAAAGGATGGTGATAGACTACTGTAACCTAAACAATCAAATGATAAAAAATAACTACCTGCTCCCTTTAATCACAGAGTTAATCAACAACATAGGAGTAAGAAAGTGTTTACTAAAATGGATCTCAGATAGGGGTTTAATAATATAAGGATAAAAGAAGGAGATGAGTAAAAGGGGGCATTCACAACGCATATAGGTTCCTTCAAGCCAACAGTAATGTTCTTTGGGATGACAAACTCGCCAGCTACATTCTAGGCAATAATGAATAAAATACTGAGGGACTTGATTAATGAGGGAAAAGTAGCAGCATTTATAGACAATGTATTGGTAGGAACAGAAACAGAGGAAGAACATGATGAAATTGTGGAAGAAATATTGAGAAGGTTAGAGGAGAATGACTTGTATATCAAGCTGGAAAAATATGTGTGAAAAGCAAGAAAAATAGGATTCCTAGGGGTTATTATAGCACCAAATGGGATAGAGATAAAGGCAGAAAAGGTAGATAGAGTGCTTAGTTGGCCATAGCCAAAAAATGTGAAAGATATCAGAAAATTCTTGGGTCTCGCAAACTATTACAGGAGGTTTATTAAAGACTTTGCTTGAGTAGCTAGGCCAATGAATGTGCTCACACAAAAGAATGAGAAATGGCAGTAGAAGGAAGCATAATAGAAAGTATTTAATGAGCTGAAAAGAATCTTCACTAGTAAACTGGTATTAGCAGCTCCAGATTTAGACAAGGAATTTAGGGTAGAAGCTAATGCTTCAAATTATGCTACGGGAGGAGTACTCTTAATGAAGTGCTTAGATGAAAAGTAGAGACCAGTCACTTTTATTTCTAAACTATGAGATACACAACAAAGAAATACTAGTGGTCGTTAGGTGCTTAGAGGCATGGAGACACTTCTTGGAGGGAGCAGCAATTAAATTCAAGATCTGGACAGATCACAAAAGTCTCGAATACTTCATGAAAGTATAGAAGTTGAATCAAAGGCAAGCACAATGAGCTTTATACCTATCCAGATTTGACTTTATGTTAAAACATGTTCTGGGAAGTAAGATGGGAAAAGCAGACAGCCTGAGCAGGAGGCCAGATTGGGAGGTTAGAGTGGAAAAGAACAATGAGAATGAGACATTGGTGAAACTGGAGTAGCTAGAAGCAAGAAGAACAGAGATGGTAGAAATAATAGTAGAAGGGATAGATCTACTAGAAGAAGTAAGGAAATTGAAAGTAAAAGATGACAAAGTAGTAAAAGTGGTAGAAGAAATGAAGTGGACAGGGATAAAAATGTTGAGAGACAAAGAATGGAGAGAAATTGATGGTGTTATGTACAAAGAAGAGAAGGTCTATGTACCAAGGGATGATAAGCTCAGAGCAGAAATAATCAGGCTACATCATGACACACCAGTAGGAGGTAATGGAGGATAGTAGAAAACAGTAGAATTGGTTACTCAGAACTTTTGGTGGCTAGGAGTAACCAAAGAGGTGAAGAGATATGTGAAGGGGTACGATGCTTGCCAGTAAAACAAAAATTGCACAGAACAGCTAGCAGAAAAACTTATGCCCAATTCAATCCCAGAGAAACCCTAGACCCATATATTGGTAGATTTTATCACCAAATTGCTGCTAGCTTAGAAATATGACTCGATCTTGGTAGTAGTTGATAGGTTAACTAAAATGGTACATTTCATACCTACTACAGAGATAATGTCAGCAGAAGGATTAGCAAGGTTGTTCAGGGACAATATGTGGAAATTGCATGGTCTACTAGAGAGCATTATTTCGGACAAAGGACCTCAATTTGTAGCAGGGTTAATGTGAGAGTTAAATGGGATGTTGGGAATCAAAAGTAAATTGTCAATGGCATTCTACTCTCAGATAGATGGACAAACAGAGAGGGTAAATCAAGAACTAGAACAATACTTGAGGATATTTATTAACCACAGGCAGGAACAATGGCCAGAATAGTTAGGAACAGTAGAATTTGCCTATAACAACAAGGTACACTTGAGTACTAGGATGTTGTCATTTAAAGCAAATTATGGGCAGAACCCAAGGATGGGGTTTGAAGGGAGAAAGAAAGGAAAGTATGTGGGGACAGAAAAATTTGTGGAGAAAATGAGAGAGATATAGGAAGAAGTGAAAGCAGTGCTAGAAAAAGTGCAGGAAGATATAAAGAAGTATGTAGATAAGAAAAGAGCAGAAGTTGAGGAGTATAAAGTAGGGGATTTAGTAATGCTCAGTACTAAAGACCTGAAATATCAAATGGTCAGGAGGAGGATGGAAAAACTGACAGAAAGATTTGTGGGACCCTACAAAGTAAAGAAATTGTATCAACAAATGCAATCAAATTAGAACTACCTAGTATAGTAAAAATACATCTGGTAGTCAATGTCAGTAGAATACATAGATATGTAGGACAGGTAGAAGGACAGGAAAGGGAGCAACCAGCTCTAGTAATAATCAAAGGAGAAGAAGAATAGAAGATAGAAAGAATCTTGAACAAGTGACGAGTAAGAGGAAAGAACAAATACTTGGTATGCTAGAAGGGATTCACAGTGGAGTCAGATACTTGGAAAGGAAAGGAGAATTTGGAAAATGTGAAAGAAGCAATCAAAGAATTTGAGAAGGAATACTGGTGAGATATAGAAGATATGGTAAGACAAGAACACGAGGAAAAAACATTTAGAAAAGGAGAATTGCTAGGAAAATTTATGGCAAGAAAACTATTTGGATGGTTAGACAAGAGATACAACCAAGAATACTAGAGAAGACTGTAGAGAAATTGGAGACAGTGGAAAGGAAAATGATCAGGAGGAAGAAAAATAGAAATGATTGCAAAAAAAGGAGAAACTGAGGAAGAAAATTTGGGAGTTAGAGAATGGACAAAGGAAGATGAGATGGGCAATATGGTTAACCCATACTATGACCTATAGGAAAATCCCTCAGGATGAGGAAACTTAAGAGGGGGGTGGTGTTATGACTTGGCAAAACAGCTAGGTCATTATTTAATATTTCTTTTCATTTTCTTTTCATTTATTTTCTTATTGATGGACATGTGAGAGGAAAGTAACTCATAGGGAAGCATAAGATAAAAGGAAGGGTTAGGGTTACTCTTCATGTATAAATAGTATACAGAAACCAATGGAAACTCTATCGAGTTCTCTTTGTCAAATGCTAAACTATCACAAATGGTCACTTACTTATTTGTGATTGGTGCTTTAGAATCTTGAAAGGTTCAAAAATGCAAAGTTTAGACAGTGACAAAAGATGTTGTTAAGTCTGAGGTCTAATCCTCAGAC
>Ga0153991_1000526_pt1 | contig 9863 bp, 10 predicted proteins | sample TSNC075MetaG_FD_104681 | JGI IMG/M metagenome (GOLD analysis project Ga0153991, IMG submission 104681) | Attine ant fungus gardens microbial communities from North Carolina, USA - TSNC075 MetaG | ecosystem: Host-associated > Fungi > Mycelium > Unclassified | place: USA: North Carolina, Jones Lake...
CCATCTTTAACGGTTGCTTTGACAATATATTTTGTGCCTCCAATATCGTACTCGCGCACAACAGGGGGGCTTGTTTCACATGATTGAGTTTTACTAACAGCACCCATGTGTGAAAACCTCCTTTTTTGCATAGTAAAAAATCTATACAATCAGACAATTAGCTTGCTTTTAATAAATATTCAGCTTCATAGACGGCTGCGTGTCAGGCAGCTCCACGGGAATCACACCCCTCCGAGGATCGCTCCGAGCTGCCCCCATTGGTTGCGACGGTTTTATCGCGCTCGACCTGTTGGCTGGGCAGGAGTCTCATTGTTTTGATATGCCCGTCGTCGCCCACAAGTTGACTTTTCTTGTTCCCCGGTCTGGTTTAACCGCTCCGCTTTTCCGGTAGGGAAAAGTATCATGGCGCGCCAGCCGCATAGCTCTTGGCATATCAGATGTGTCTATTTGCTGTTATGAGACTTATAGAAAAAGCCTGTTTGTCAAAGTGCAAGCAGGGCATATATATAAAGGAATTATCAGCCCGTAAAAACATACTGATGGGCAGTATGCTTTTACCGGTGGATAACGGCCATGCAAGAAAAGTGCGCGTGGAAGGGGTCACGCACACTTAACGGAAAATTACGCGATCTTAAATTTTAGAATCCTTGTAATGAGCTTGGTTTCCAGCCTGCGGCGCATTTCAGGATCGACGCGCATATGGACGGTTCCGGCATCATCAATGAACGGCCTTGTAGACAGCGTACAAATGTACCCGGCGTAATGCTTCAATACGGCATTGATCGCGTCCACATCGCCGCCTGCCGCCGCTTCAATGACAGGGTATGGCAGTAAGTAGGTATTCTGTTTCTTACTCATTGTTTTTGTCCTCCTTCAATAGATTTTTCAATAGTTTTAGTGAGCTTGTCCGGTGATGATGGATGGTACTGCGAACAAGGTTCATTTTTCGCGCGATCTCCGCGTCGGACATCTCCAGAAAATAGGCCAGCAGGATCACGTCTCTCTTTTGCTTGGGTAAGGCGTCTAACGCTTCGGCTATCAGTTCGCTTTTGACTTCCACATCAAAGTCCAGCACATGGTATGTGCGTTTCTCCATCTCGTATTCATCAAGCACATACAACCGGTTCATCTCACTTTCTGACAGCTCCGAAAAAGTTACCTCATACTTGGCGCGGCGCGCCATTTCCCTGCGGTAATCACTCGCTTCACCTCGTAACGCCTTACGGCAGACGCAATCAAATTGGTGTTGAATGGTAATCTCTCTTTCACAATCACAATCAGAGGAAGATATTTTCAAGATATTCACCTCCTTTCCACGTTGGAATAGCAGGTGCAAGATAGGGTGGCGGGTTTGTCCCCCTTCAATCTTTATCCCGTTTGAAAAGTGGCGAATGTTCGATGGAAAAACCATTTTTTCAAATAAAAAATGATCTTGAAAATGAAAAAGGCGCAAAACATTACGGTTGGAAAAATCCATCCGAAATGTTTTGCGCTCGTACAAAAGCGGCCGGACTACCGGCGATAAAATGACACAGCCGGTTGCGTTAAGCGTCGCGGCTAATTCATATCTTTTCTCTTTTCTTCTCTTGCATTTTTAACATCGTTCTCATAGGTACACCGTTCCTTCTTATGTCCCGATCAACGACGGCTTTAAAGAAAAGGTGTTATAAATGCAAAGTGTTCTTGTTTTGTATTAGGTTAGTAAAATATAACGCCCTTCCTTGTTGATCGCGCGGATTAACAGCTCGCTAGTTTCCATGTTTAAACACTCCTACACTTAATTGCCGTTACTGCTTATGATCCCGCCGTCAGCAGTACGGCGGCGGCGCAAGCGGCAACGTACAGGCAGGCCACCAGCAGCGACCACAAAAAGCGTTTTTTATCCGTCATGTCAACCTCCCGCTTATCTTTCTTTTTTGCGCCACTTAACGGCTGGCGGTGTTATTGGCTTTTGCCGTATACGCATCTTCCATCAGCGCGAAAAGCTCTGATTCATCTTTGAAAAACCTGGGGGTTCCTTTGTAAATCACCCGTCCCTGCCATGTGCCGCGCTGACAGGCCATAATCTCCAGCCAAAAGCTAAGACCGCCCCGCTTGTGCTTGGGAATAACTTCACCTACCCAAACGCCGCCCGGCTTATAGTAATCGCCCAAATCCGTTACGCAATGCCGCTTTGCAGCGTACTGGTCTATTCGCCGGATTAACTCCGTCTTTGAGAAAAATTCCCTCGGCTCCGGCTCGCAGCACTCCTGTATCATGCCGTTCCAGACTCCTTCCAGCGTATGCCGGGCATAGATGAAAATCAAAGGCTTTACTTCATACATAGCTTGTCACCTGCGGTATCAATGCGCCTAAATTCTTTTAACGGATGTAATTTGTAAGGTGTTTTTGCCCGTGCCAAAACAGGGAAACAGCCTTTGGGCTGCCACAATACATATTCCAGTGTGTTGTCTGAATTGTTGATACACCGGTATATCCCGTTTGTTGGTCTGTATATCTCTGCCATATAGCTCTGATCTCCTTTTCAGTTATCATTTTTTACTTCTATCTATTCAGCCCTGCTATTTGCAGGTGTAAGGCTTCACTCAATGGACGCTTTGATTTCGCGGCGAAACCGGCAATCAGTTTAAGTTCCGGTATTTCTTTTGCCGCCCATTGGTTATATTCCTCAATAAACGCTTTGTGCAGGACGTCCTCGGCGTACTCCCGCGCCTTAACCGCCTCGGCAAAAGTGTCGTAAGTGCCAAGGCTATGCCGCTTACCCTTAAAACCGATTTCGGCGCGGTATCTGCCATTTTTCCTTTGATACACTCCGGTGTGGCCGCTTGAATTGTCAATGCGCCGCTTGCGCTTTAGAAACTCAACGCAGGTTCCGTCAATGTGGTGGAGCGTATGAGGAAGGTTGGCTTGCGCTTCTTCTTTCAGACAGCCGCAGCTTTTTGTGTTCTCACTCGTCAGGCGGTCTTGTGATACCTCGGCTTCACCGCCGCATTCGCAGGAACAATGCCAGATCACCGACCCTTTATAATCCCTCTTATCCGTGGGGTAGAGGGCGGTCAGGCGGCCAAAGGGCTGATCCCGTAAATCAACCGTCGTTGTGGGTTCCTTTTGCAGACACCCGCAGCTCCTCGTCTTTCCCTGCTGCAACTCATGCCCCGTCACAACGCACTCATCCTCGCCGCACCGCAAGCACTCGCAGACCCAGCTCACTCGCCCGTGCCGGTTTTCGGGCGCACGTTCTTTGACCTTCAAAAATCCAAAGGTCTTTCCCGTCAGGTCATTGATCCGGTTACGCGCGAGCGCCGCCGACAGGCAGCCGCAGCTTCTTGATTTGCCGGACAGCAAATTTTGCGCATTGACATATTTCACCGTCCCACACCGGCATTTGCACAACCATTTTTCTTGGTTGTTCTCAAAAATTTGTTCGTTTTGTACCGTCCAATAATCAAAGGTTTGGCCGGCTAGATTCTTTCGTTTCATAGTTTTCACTCTCCCGGTTCACAAGGGTTCAAGTTCATAGACATGGATATATCTCCAAACTTCAACCTTTGCCCGGTAATGGATATGAAAACTATTCCATCCGTTTATTGCGCCTGTTCTTCATCCATTTGACAATCAAAATACCAAGTACCAGCAATACCAGCAGTGCAATCCCCGCGTACAGCATGATTGTCTCTTGTGATGTGACCGTATCCGTGTCCGCTATGGCCTGTTTGATTTCTTCGGGCGTGTAGTCCACACGCTGCCCGCGCACCAGTAGGCGGTGGGAATTGACACCATAGGGGGTACAGGTCACAAGCGTCACATAATCCTTGCCCTCTGCCATAGAGAGAGCGCCCACGTCTTCCGGCTCCACGATGAGGATATTGTCCACCCGGTAGGCCAGTATCTGATCCAGCGTATAGACGTAAAACTCGTCGCCCATTTTCATTTCCACCAGATCGGTGAACAGCTTGGCCAAGTTTAGCCCGGTGTGCGCCGTCATGACCGCATGTGCTCCCGCGCCGCCCACAGGCAGGGAGGAACCTTCCAAATGCCCGACGCCCTTTTCCAGCGTGGACAGGGAAACGCCATGAAAGACCGGCAAATCCACATTGATTTTGGGTATGCTGATATGACACATCACACCGTTTCCGGCAATGTCTAACAGGGAGAGGTATTCCGCGTCCATATCTTCCTGCCCGGAAGCGAACGGATCGTACAACACGCTTGTAGAAAGGGAATCGTTATATGCCCGCGCCCGTTCCCATTCTTCCTGCATTTGCTGTGCCGTCATTTTTGCCAGAGAATCGTCATACTGCTGGACGACATAGGTTTGGTCGCTCTCGGACAACCGAAAGCTGGCATACGGATAGACCAGTAGCGTTATGCCGATCAACGCCAATATGATTACGGCTATGTTTCCAATTTTTCTTTTCATTCCGTATCCAGCTCCCTGATGTAAAGCGGCGCGGGGCGGGGAAACCCCGTCCCCGCGCTGCCGGTGATTAGATTCTTTCTGTCTATGATTGCTTCGTACCGCCAGCCGCCTTTTTTCTTTTCAGAAGAATAACGGCGGTGATAATTCCGGCCAACGCCAGCGCCATAATCCCCAAATACAAGGGCAGATTGCTTGTATCCCCGGTCTTGGGCGACGTTCCCGTGTTCCCGGACGCGCCGGTCAACACATTGTAGACATTCACCCGCGCGAAATAGTATTTGCCGTCCTCGTCCTTGCTGTAGTTAAAGGTGATTTCCGCAGGGTCTTTCATCAGCTTGTAGCCGTCGGGCGCTTTGGTTTCGGCCAGCCAAAAGGTTGTGTTGTTGGAGTTCTCGGTTGGATCATCACCCGGCAAGCCGTATTTGAGTCCGCTAAATGTCAGTTCTCCGCTGTTATTTGTGGTGCCTGTGGCAATAAAGTTTCCTGCCTGCGCGTCCGCTTTAGTCTTAGCAATGCCGAACTCTGCGCCGGGCAGAAGCTTGTTTGTTTTATCCGCCAGCTTGATAATCTCGATCTTTCCGGTGTGTACCTCCGGCTGCATTGCCACCTCGACGGTCACTGTATTAGAGGTGTTCGCGAGCGCGACGATCCCGGTATTGCTTGCCGCCGAAAGCAGGGTAACAGCTCCGGCCTGTGCCCCACCGCGGGAGGATACGCCGCTGACAGTGGACGTGTCCCTCGTGTACTCCAGGGTTGCCCCGCTGTACAACGCCACGCCCTGGGGCGCTGTGTCATTTATTACACAATCATACTTAAAGATGGCATACCGACCCCCGCCATCAACAAGGCTTTTTACCTTTGCAACGCCCGCGGTGGTCAGCCCTACCGATAATGTGTTTGTCGCCGTATCAAAATTAACAGTGTAGTCGCCCGAACTCAAAGTCGTACAGTACTTGAGGTCGGAGTCGCTGTCCGGCATGATATATAGCTCTAAAGTTCCCGGCTGGTACTCAAAGTAGCTGCTCAGCGTATCGGTTACAACGTAGTGTTCGGCTCTGCTCGTATTGATGTCTGAGGGAAGCTGTGTGCGAACGTACCACGTAAAGCGTTCACCAACCTCTACCGGCAGGTTCATACTGACTTTGTAGTAATCCGTCGTCCCCGTGTTTGCCACAAACTTGTCTATAGCCATTGACTGGTTCTTCGGATAGGCATGGACGTCAGTAATCCAGTCACCCGTGGCAGGGTCGGCCATAGGCACGGACACGACAAACGGATCGCAGGATACCGTATTCCCGCTGTTCTTCGTCTCGGCCACATAGTATAAGCCCTGCGGCAGAGAAGCGAACGTAAACTCGCCGTTTTGGTCGGTGACGCCCGTTTGCTCCGTCGCGGTCAGGATATTCTGCCATGCCTGTTGTACTGTGGTTACACCCGAAACCGCGCTTGGATCAACCTGCCATATCGTAAACTCCACACCGGCCAGGGGAACCGCGTCCGAAGGGATATTGGTCGCCGGGTTTCCGTTGTTTGGCTGTCCTACGCTGTTCATATTCTCCAGCGCGTATTTGTGTATAGTCAAACTGCCGGAAGTCGGCATAGGCGCGGCGCTGGCAGTCGCGGGCAGGGCTGCCGCAAACAGGACGACGGCCAAAGCCATCAAAAGCAGCCTCCGGCCCGCGCTTTTTTTGATTTTCATATTACAAAACCTCCTTTTTCGCCGCAGCATATGCAGGCGGTTATCTATTAATTTATAATCGTAGGCGCTATTAGTGGGAAGCGCGTTTCTTTTTCCTTTTCAGCAGCCGGACGATGGTATACAGTACCAGCAGCAGAATCAAGATAATCCCGGCAATGGTATATGGCTTGCTCCACGGGTTGCCCGGCGTTTGTTCGGTCTGCGCTTCCTGCTCCAGCGTTTCCACATATTCCGTGCGAACACCGCGCACCAGCAGCCGGTGGGAGTTGATCCCATAAGGCGTACAGGTCACAAGCGTGACATAATCGGCATTGGCGTCAATGAGTAAATCCGACGTATCCTCCGGCTCCACAACCTTCACCTGATCCACCCGGTAGGCCAGCGTCTCGTCCAAAACGTCCAAGAAGAACAAATCCCCTTCCGTGAGCTTAGTAAGCTCGGTGAACAGCGCCGCGGCAGGCAATCCGCTGTGCGCGGACAGTACCGCGTGGGTTCCCGCACCGCCGATGGGCAGGGAGGTATTTTCCAAATGCCCCGTGCCTTTTTCCAGCGTTTCGGTGGCCGTGCCGTGGTAAACGGGCAGCTCTACGCCGATTTGGGGGATTCTAACCGTTCCCATCACGCCGTCGCCGCCTATATTGAGCAATGATTCGTATTCCTCGGACAGTTTCTTAGCCGCACTCGCGTCAAACGGGTCGGTCAGCACCACGCTCCCTAACAGTCCTTGGTTGTACGCGCGGGCTGCTTCCCGTAAGCTTTCATATTCCGTTTCACTCAAGCCCGCTACGGCATGGTTGTAGTTCTCAATAACCGTCGTCTGCGAACGAGAGTTATGCCATTCGCTGATAAGTGGATAGAGCAGAATGACGACCCCAACGGCAAAGAGCAGAAAAATAAAGATTATGGGTACTTTTCGCCGCATTTAGTCACCTTCCTCGCTTGAAAACAGGGGGGCAGGATGACCTGCTCCCCCTGCACATGAAACAATGGTTTTCCGCGCAAACTATTTAAGCGTTGTTTGCTTTTCTTTTCCGGTTGCGCGCAAACAGTACGATAGCCGCGCCAATCAGCAGTACGCCGCCTATGGTGTAGAGGTAGATACCCATGCCGCCCGTTCCCGGAAGCGTGAATGTATTCGCCAGCGAGTTGCGCACCTGTATGGAGTGGCCGCCCGCGGTAGCCGCGGTCGCGGTGGTGGCCGCGTCAATGGTGATCCCTATGGACGACGTCAACGGAGTGTAGCCCGTCGGTGCGCTGACTTCAACGAGACTGTAGCTTCCGCCCGCAAGTCCGTTAAAGGATACGATAGCGATATCCGTACCCGTCGTCGATGAAGTGACGGTGTATGCGCTGGAAAGAGCGGTCGTCGTTCCCCAGCCTGTCGTATTCGACCATGTCAGGTAGTCGCCGCCCGAATTTTGGAGAGCAAACGTCGCGCCCGCGAGCGGAGCGTTGGCGTTGTCGCCGTCCACCTTCTGCAAAGCATAGTTGTATGTCATGATCGTCGGAACCGGGTCTGACGGGTCGGGCGTTATCGTTCCCGGCGTTACCGTGCCGCTTGCCGAGTTATACTGGCTGTTTACCGCTACGGCGTTGGCAAAAGAGCTGCCGGTGGCTGTGGGTGAAAGCGTCGCGTTGTAGGTGATGGTCACAACCGCGCCGTCTGTCAAAGAGCTTGAAAAGTTCGTTCCGGCTGTCGTTGTAGTACCGGTGGGCGCAACCGTAATCAGCTCAACGACAAACCCTGTGCCGCTGTTCGCTATGGTATAGTCCGTGCCGTTTGTCAAGGTCGTTGCGCCAACGGACACCACGATCCCGTCAAAGTTAGCCGCTGAACCGGCGCCGGCATAGTCGATCACAAGACCGGTGGACGGAATATCCGTTATCGTGTAAGTGGTGTATGGCGTGATGGTAAATGTAGTGGGGAGCTTTGCGCTGATCGCGTATGTAACGGAGTCGCCCAACGAAGCCGTGTAGGTGCTGCCCGATACGAGGGTCGCACCGCTCGTTATGCCTTTAGATACAGTACCGTCTACAACGGTGTTTTTGGGTGTTGCAACCGGGTCATAATCCCATACGCTGTTGCCGCTAACGGTTGTACTCATGGGGATGGACACCAAAAAGTCGTTGGACTGTGCGACACCTGCCGGGGTCACGGTTTCTTTTACAAGATACAAGCCCAAAGGCAAGCTGCTGAATGTCAGTGTGCCTGATCCTGTGGTATTCGTTACCGCTGTGCCGGTGGGCAGACCGCTTACGAAGTCAGCCGCGGTTGTACCAGTAGGCAGAGCTACGGTGGAGCCGTCGCCAACGACGCCGCCGGTAAGCGTAACGCCGCTGTCAAGGATATATTGCACGGTCGTCACGCCGCTGGTGGTCGTCTGCTGGACAGTAGCCACCTTGTAGATGGTGTATTGCAGGCTGGTGTCCGTGATGGCGGTTCCTGCGCCGTCCGTTTTGTTGATGGTCAGGCTGCCCGACGTGATAGATGGGTCAAAGGTCGGGCCACTGCTTGTTTGGGCAAGCGCGCTCATGGGCAGCATACACAGCACCAGAGCCAAGCTTACCAGTAGTACGGATAGTCTCTTGAATGATTTTTTTGCTTTCATTTTGAAGTCTCCCTTTCGTTTTTTGAATTTTGAAATAATCTATATCCTTCGCCTATACGTTCAGCAGGCGCGTCGCGGCTGCTGAATCCCTGACCGGGCGTTTGCGGCCTTGGGGATGTGTACAGGTGTGTTGCCGCTGTACAGGTTTTTGGGGTGTTCCAATCCATAAATAGCTCCTTTCCCAATTTTTTAATGTCGTGTGGAAAAGTCCTTATCCATGCTTGGGTTTGTATGCCCTGCGGCGTTTTCGCCATAAGATACTGCTGCACACCGCCGCTAAGAGGATGATCCCGCCGCCCATAAGGGCATAGGGCGGGAGTGTATTAATCACTCCGGCAGACGGCATGGCGATAGACGCCTGATCGCTCACCTTGTAGGTCACGTCATAGTAGTGGTAGGTGATATTGCCGCTTGAAGTGGTCGAGTAGAGGTAGCTTGTATCGGTTGGCGTTTGCCCGGACGGAAGCGTGACGTCCGTTGGGATTGTCACCTCAAAGGATTCTATTAGCAGGTCATGGTTTGCCGGAGCCATGGTTTCTGTTACTCTGTAAATTCCGGCTGGAAGATTGCTGAACGTGGTCGTCCCACCCGTCGCTGGTTGGGTTAAGGCCGTAAAGCTGGTATCCACCGCGCCCCCGGATGAGAGCAGTTTTTCTACTTTGAACTCCGCACCCGAAAGCGGCGTTATCCCGCCATTGTCGTATTTCTCGATCTTGATAGAACCAATTTCCTGTGCGTAGACAAACCACACCGTTTGTTCCGCACCCACATTTGGAATCGTCGGACTGGTATCGCCGGAGGTTCCTGCCGTCGCCGTGGCAAACGTGTCGGTTGAACTTCCGATTTTATACCCAACGCACACATAGCCCTGGATGGTTTGTGCCGTGCCGTTGTATGTGCCGCCCGGAGTTACGTTCTGTGATGTGTCCGCGACAGGTGTGCTTGATATAACGATTGGATTGCCCGATTGATCTACATATTTTTCTGTAATGACATGATAGGGTACGGGGGTGGTGAAAGATTGGATAGTTCCCTCATATCTCACACCGTCTACAACCGTAACGATCCGGTAATAGTATGTGGTGGTGTCCGTAAGACCGGTCAGGGTGTATGTCTTGTTTGTACTTGTCGAAAC
>Ga0153991_1000530_pt1 | contig 9807 bp, 9 predicted proteins | sample TSNC075MetaG_FD_104681 | JGI IMG/M metagenome (GOLD analysis project Ga0153991, IMG submission 104681) | Attine ant fungus gardens microbial communities from North Carolina, USA - TSNC075 MetaG | ecosystem: Host-associated > Fungi > Mycelium > Unclassified | place: USA: North Carolina, Jones Lake...
ACTCTGCATCTCTGATGTTAAAGTCCCCACCCATATACAATAAGTTGGGGATGTCAATGATCTGATCCAGCATGAACTTGACAGCTGAATGGCGGTCATCTGAATAGACATTCATGAGAAAGTAACACTCTCCTCTGTTAAAGAAAGACAAGAGCAGGATGTCACAGTGGTCAACCATATCTCTTCTCAAACTAAACCTAAGTCTAGAGAGACGAGAGTAAATAAAAGCCATAACTCGAGGAATGTTCTCAGAGTCCCTAGGGACTCAGACCACCTGGGTCCAGTCAGGGTGAATAGGAGCACCCACTACCTTGTCTCCTTCTAGAGAGACAGTAGAAAGAGCATAGCAAATAAAGTTCCAGGGAGGTTCCTGGACAAAGAAAATATCATATTGGTCCTTTTGAGACTCAAGAAAAGTATCAACTAGCGTATAGTTCTTGTGAATATTCTGCGAATAAATACGTAGTTTGGTTGTACTACATATAATCAGAAGTTGCCTACTCTAGGGCATTGGATATTGCTGTTACTGGCATGACCTATGCGCAGTTCAGCAGCTTTGTTAGAGTGCCACTGTCTGTCAAAGTGGTAGTGCCAGAAGGGATACTTGGTATCGTCAGCAGAGTACTCACTCTTGCAGTTTAGACACTTGAAGATGTGAGGGCATGGAGCACCAACTGCAGTAGCCTCTCTGGGAGGGTTGGACTTGGGATTGGCCTTGCAGTACCAAGCCATAGATCTGTGGTTTTCCACTCTATGTAGTTCACCATATTTCTGGTACTTAGCGCCTTGAGCGCGACATGCATGGGTTGGATGTCCCCAGCACCAGCAGTTACAATACTGGGCAACCCCAGGATACATAGCAGTCCCCTAGACTATAGCTGTATAATGCCCAAAGTTAAAAGAGCGGTTAATAAGGGTCTTGCCCTTGGACCCCTTCTGAGAGTCCCAAATGTCAATCCAAATCACAGATATGTCTGAGCTTGGAGACACCTTCATAATGCAAGGGCAAGAAGCAAGCACAACTCCTTCAAAGACAGGAGTGTTAGCAATTATAGACTCAACTTGAGCCTGTGTAATGGGAAGCGAAGAGTTGTTGCCCCAGTAAGAAACACCCAAAATCTTCAGGAAAGACTTAGACTGTGGCAGGCAAGGCTCCACCACAGTACTAGCAGCCAAGCTAGCAACTTTCTTGAGCCACTGCTTGATCACCTCCAACTCTGCTGCAGATGCAACAAAGTTAGTAGACATGGATATTCCATCCCATGCCTTGTGTACCGACTCAACTCTAAGCTTAGAGTGAGCCTCAACTAAGCCCCTATTACAGGACTCAACTGTAGTAGCAGCATTTGCCACAACCTCTGCAGTAGGAGTATTGAGTGGAATCAACATTTGGCGCCTAGTAGGCCCATGTGTTGTTATCTTGGGTGCCCTTGAGGCACCAGAGGAACCTGTACCTCCTCTGTTTGGAGAGGCACTAGCACCAAAGCCAGACTGGTGCATAGCTAGGACCTTCTCCATAGGAAGGTTGGGAAACATATCACGGAGACAAAGAAGGCTCTCGTACTCTGGATGAGCAGAGGCCAGAGCAAACCTTGGAGTGGACTGGGGGTTTCTACCACAAGCTACTTGGGCACCTGGGGTTTGGTGACCACCTTCGCGGGGGTGGGCTTAGCGGTAGCTGTCTTGGCTGATGGAGGTAGAGGAGGTGCTCTTGATACCACTGAAGTAAGAGTAGGCACATTCTGGGAGGGTGCAAAGAGATTAGTAGAGGGAGAGACTTTGTCCTTGCCCTTGCTCTTTTTGTTAGTAACAGTAGTGAAAGGAGCTTCCTCCACTGCTGGCTAATCAACTGCCATCTCATTATCTAGAGGTGGCTCCTGGGGTAAGTTAGGACCATAGAGAGTCCTCATAGCCTCTACAAGTGAAGGAGAATCAGGCTGAGGTGAGACCTTAAAACAGTCCCACCCCGCTGCAGACACAGTTTGAAATAGGTGTCACATAATGGAACCTGCTCCTAAGATAGGAGGAAACTGTTCAATAGGACGGCTTCTAATAGGATGCTTCTGGATAAAGCATGCAATGTGCAATACAAACAAGGCAAGGACTTTGGCATCATTTTCTAAATGGCCAAAGTGACCAAACAAGAATGTGATATGGTAATCACCATCCCATAAGTCACTATCATGTGTGACATCATGTGTAATAATGTTACTTGTCACAGGTTGTGACGCCTGAGGTAAGCTGTTATGGTCACATGTGACTGAACTGTCACCTGTCACCTGTCACCTGTCATGTCACAGGTGCCTGCCACTGCACTGCCACTCTCCACTTGGGAGAATGACTCAGTTGTTCTATGGTTTGGGCCATAAGGCATCAAACTGGTTAACAAAGGGGCCTGGGGGACAGAAGTCATCCTAGAGGCAAGGCCCCTGCTCTCCTCAGCAGAAACTTGGTCATCCCAACTCATAGAATATTTTCTCCCTTCAGGAGCAGAGGGAGAGGGAGCTGGAGGGAGCTGGAGAGGGGCAATTCTATGAGAGAGTTTGCCTGTAATGATCCTAGAGGTAGTAGGTGTCCTGGGACCAGGACTAACCTCCTCCTCTTCACTTTCCTCTTCCTCAGAGGAAGAGGAGGGCTCAGGAGATGCATTCCTAGAGACCTCAGCAGCTGAGACACTCCTAGAGGAGTATCTGACAGTGTGACGAGCATGAGAGCGTCCTCTGGGATGAACGTGTTTACCAGCCCTAGAGCTGGCACAAGAAATAAGGTTGAGTGAGTCTGGAGACTCACCAACACTAGTAAGAGTAGCCTAGGGGCCAGGGGGACAAGCATTGGTAGCAGATGATTTATACTGAATATTCGACTTAACCATGGTAGTGGTTAGAGGGAAAGAAGGGATGGTGATCCAACTAAATATACTTCCACTAGAATAATGTTTCTTATAAGTGGAAGTATTGAGAGATTGTGATCAAAAGTGTTGCAATAGCTGTTATATTCCCAAAAATTTTCTTGATTATCTGCTTATTCATTTTCAGTCTCTCCTAGCTATGAGTACTCCACTGTGTTAGTGTATCTAAATTCTACAATAGGTATGTGCATACTTACAATCTGCTATTTAGGTAGTTACACTATATCCCTAAGATTCAGTCTTTGTTTCTGGATCTCAAGTATACATTCTATTTCTTCATTATCTCAATATACTTACTCTTTGTCTCTAGATCTCAGTTCTAGCTACATAGCATCTTGAGTGATACACTGTGCAATATATATTCTCTTACAAAGATGACCAGTACTTTTTGGATTGCATTATTCTCTGTCCTAGAAATAATGAGGTATATGATATCAATGAGACCATTCTTTAACAGTTTAATACAGTACCAAATGTAGAGGTCCATATGCTGAGAAGTATGGACTCTATGTCTAAAGAAGATGGAATGTACCATGCTTATTCTGCAGAGTTCCTTCAATAACTCAATACTAGTGGATTGTCTTCTGCTTTACTTTATCTCAAGATTGGCTGTTCAGTTATCTTATTAAGAAACTTGGATCTAGGAGAAGAACTTTGTAATGGGACAAGAATGGTGATGTTGAATGTGAGAAGAAAGATACTCTAGTGTAGGATTATTAGCAAGGACAGGAGATTTAGAGGCAAGGTAATATTGATTCCAAGGATCAGATTATCACCTAATGTAGAGACATTGCCTGTGCCACTCAAGAGACTTCAATTCCTAGTCAGACTGGTCTTTTCTATGACCATCAACAAGTCTCAAGGACAGTCAGTGGAGCATGTGAAGATTAATTTGCAGACATTAGTGTTCTTCCATAGACAACTTTGTATGGCCTTTTCCAGATATACTTCTCCTCTAAACATTTCAGTACTTCTTCTAGAGTAGAGCCAAGAGAGTAGAAGGACACTCAATGTAGTACATAAAGAAGTATTCAATAGCATTAGATTATAGATTGTATATGTATTAACCAATGGACTTGAGATTGATTTTTCTTATGATTTGAGAGATGAAAATAGTATTTTACAAGCTATTGTAAGAAAAGAGCATAGCAGACTAACTATAACACAAACTTAATAATACAGTGTTACAGAAAATAGACTAACTTTAACCTCATAGACTATTGTAGGAAGGGAGCATAGTAGACTAACTTCAACATAACTTGAATAATGTAGAATTAGTAGAGAAATCAAGCCAAACTAGAGACTTAGATGAAAATCTTGTTTAGTATGTATGCTGCACTGAACATGGGATAATAGATGACACATATATGTACCTAATCATTCCCACATACTCTCTTTTTACTCAAAGACCTCTATAAAATTCAAATAAATTCAAATAAATTGGGAAAAATTGGAATAAATTGGAACAGGCAGTGAGCAAAGCAAGCTGACTGTGGCCTTACTATTGTAGGAAGAGAGCAGAGCGACCTGATGTATAATATTGCTCACTATGTCACAGACCATTGTTGGAAGAGAACAAAGTGACCTGATCAACAACACTACTTATTGTTACACAGACTGTTGTAGAAAGAGAGCATAGCAGACTGACTTCAGCACAAACTCAATAATACAGAATTAGTAAAGGGTTCAAGATGGGCCAGAGGCCCAGATAAAAATCTTGTCTAGTCTAGTATGTATACAAGAAGGAATATGGGAGTGATACTGCTGACTAACTGCTGACTAAAGTTTACCTAAGCATTCTTACATTCTCTCTTTTCACTGTAAAATTCTACAAAATCCAAATGAAATTAGGAAAAATGCAGATAATTTTGAAGAAATTAGTAATTGACTCTCTCTTTTTTCTCCTTATTTAAAAACTTTTTGACAAAATATTTAACCATCACAACCCTCCTCTTTTCATAGTTCAATCCAAATGCATGTGTAGGAGGAACACAACATGTACAAACAATGCCAGCTCATCATCGAGTTCACTTTCTCAAATCATAGTCACTATTTTCCATTCTTTCCTACCCTCTTCTTTGCTCTCTTATACCTCTCTACTCACTTTATATACCTTGACTGGAAGCCAGGCCCTAGGTATAAAGGGGACAGTACTCTACAACTATGGTGTAGAGCTTAGAGTGTGTGACTAAGCTTAGGTCTCCTCTCCCAAAATGACTCTTTCTTTGAGCAGTGCTGTGATAGTATACCTGTAAACTCTTCTATTATAAACTTGGTGCTTGTCAGATGTGCTCTAGACAGTCTCTCAGTAATATCTTGGTGATTGATTATATAGTAGATCACCTGACTTGATGTACAATTCCTTGTGGACTTGAAGTTGGCACTCTGTCACTTATAGTTGTTCACAGTGCTACTGAGTTGCTAGGACCTTACAGCTGTCATCATTGCCTAAGTTATAATAGGTTATGGGCCCTAATCTCTAGCAACTTCAAAACACAAAATCAAAATGCAAATTCTATGCTTATTTCTTGTTCAATTGCTTTGAAATTTAACATGCCTGTGCATTGCTTTAAACGCTATCTGCCATCCAAATTTCAGTCCGATTGCATCAGAATTGACTAAGATATCACTCATCTTCAATAATTTTGCCTTTTTTCTCCTCCAATTCTTGCATGATCCATTTCAAACTTCACAAGCAAGCTCCTTACTATACAGTCAACTCACTGTAGAAAAATTGTGTTGATCACATAACTGGATCCCTCGCAATTCATCATTTTGGTATCTCAGAACAAACCTGCTGTTCCTCACTCGTTTTCAATCCGATCAGTCTATAACTTTGCAGACCAGATTCATGCATTACCAAAAGCATTTCTATATAGTTTTGTTCAAATAACCCAATGCATTCTCTTGCAATAAGCAAATCAAATTTCTCTCTCAATATGTCTTCTCTTAAATCTACAGATTTTGCAAGAAATTCTCAGGCCAACCCTTCCTCACTATCTTCACTACTTCAGCTCAATGCTGACTTCCACTGGATTGCTGATACTGGTACAACATCTCACATGACTCCTCACTACCACTGGTTCAAGTCCTATACTCATTACAGGACCCCTGTTCATCTACTCAGCTAGTATGGGGAATGTTGTCTTTGAACCTATAGTCAATGGAAAACAAGTCAAAGCAGTTGAGTTCTCTCAAGTACTCTATGTTCCTAATCTCAGAAGTAATCTCCTGTCTTGCCTTTACCTAACTCGCCACAAGAGAATTACTATCAATATTTCCTCACATTCTATGGTATTCAGGCAAGGGAGAAAGACTCTTTTCACTACTTCTATTGATTCCTCCAACTCGGCTACTCTCAATAGCTCTACTGTTGCATCTGAGGCTACTTGTGCAGTGTTTACACTTTTAGCTAATCTTTCTCTCTGGCACTGTTACTTTACTCATTACAATTATGCTGATGTCAAGAAAATGGTTGAGCACAAACTAGTTACTGGACTAGTCCTGAACTCTAACAACAAACCTGACCCAATCTGTGAACTGTATATTGCTGGAAAAATATCTGCCAATCCATTCCCTCTCTCAGCAAACTATAATTGCTCCCCACTAGCTCTTGTTTACTCAGATCTCCATGGACCACTTTCTGTTGCTACTCATCAAGGCTATAAGTACTGGATCATATTTATTGACAACTCCACTCATTTTAGATCTATCTACTTGCTCAAGTCCAAGTCATAGGCCTTTGAAACATTCAAGGATTACAAAGCATGGGTAGAAAACCAACTGAGTGCAAAGATCTTAGAGCTTTAGAATAACAAAGGGGGGTGAATATATGTCTAAGGAATTCTTACAGTTTACTACCCAGCATGGCATTCAAAGGCATTACTCAACTTGAAACCAACCTCAGCAAAATGGCCTTGCTAAATGAGCCAATAGGACTATGGGAGATTGTATTACAGCTATGTTAGCAGAATTAGGACTTCTCTTCTTATTCTAGGGCCACTGCCTTATCTCCATAGTTCATGTTTGGAATCGTCTTCCCACAGCCTCTTTCCCTAACACTACTTTATATAATATTAAGACTCTAGACCTTACAGTTGAATCTGCATTTTAACTTAAAGCCTATATCTAATACTTGATATCTTCATGCTCTTTGTTAAAGGATTTGGTTAAGGTTTTCAGTGAAGTTATATTGGAGGAGAAATGTCAATGAGACTTTGGGTAGCACCCTTGAGATTGTCCTAAGACAAGTAAGAGTACCGATTCCTCAGAGTAAGATTTTACAGAGGAAATACAGAAAGAGAAAACTTGCTGTTCCCTTTTCTTTCTGGTCTGTATTTATCCTAACTAGGTATTGTGACTATGCTATAATGTGGTAATACTAATTATAACAATAGGTGACTAGTTAAGTGATAGTCTAGTGACAGAAGCAATAAGAGTGACAAGTTGAGTCATTGTCTAATAATGGGTTAGTTCAATATTGTCCTATTTAGCACAAATCCAAATATAGAAAGAAAAAGATAGTCCAAGATTTCTCCAAAGAGTCCTATACATTCTATGAGTCCATTATCTCTTAGAGTCCTCAGACATTCAATGCATTACTGTATAGTAATGTCCTTATCTAACATTGCCAACACCTCGTCTACTAGCCACTCATTATCAGACCATGGCTGATAATAGTTATAGTCCCACTCGATGTTCATAACATATGAAGCCTTCTATAAGTACAAACCAGATGTCTCTTACTTCAGAGTTTGGGGATACATAGCCTATATTCATATTTAGAAAGATAAGTACAACTTTTTTCAACTATATGCTGAAAAATGTGTCTTCATTGGATATTCCACTGGTTATAAAGGCTAGTTGTTCTACAATCCTACTACTTGTCAAACTTGCATCTATAAACAAGCTGAATTTGATGAGAGGTACTTCCTATGTCTATCTGGCAGTGAACAAGGCACAGTCCCTTTCTTTGCACTCTATTTACTACCAACTCCCTCTACTCAATCTAACTCAACTTCACTATCTCTTAGACCACCACCACTCTCAGATAAAGGGAGTAATGATAACTTGTCTCTTAGACCAACTGTAGAGCCCCAGAGTGCTCTAGTCACTTCTAAGACTAGTCCTAAGGTTCCTCCTCAAGTTGGTAATGTTCCAGATGAGTCTGATGATGATTTGTCTTATGCAACTCCCATTGGCCCTGCACTACCTAAGACACCTCCCAGAGCTCCCATATTACTTCTATAGCCTCCTCTACCTCTAAGATACTCCTATCGCAATCTTGTACCTAGAAGAGCTTACTAACTATCTGAAAAACTACTTCTCAACCCTTATAATGAGCAAGATAACACTAATTATGCCGATGTAGAGTTCTAGCCTGTGGAGTTTGCCAACAGTGTGTCTGGGCCAAATCCTTGCAACTACAAGTCAGCTATAAATGCTCTAGATGCTGATAAGTGAAGAGAAGCCTGCAATACTGAAATCTCAACTCTGACTGCAAATAGGACTTGGGAACTTGTTGAGCTACCTCAAGATGCCAAAGTGGTACAGTTAGGCTGGGTCTTCAAAGTCAAACTCAATCTAGATAATTCTGTTGAATGCTATCACTCCAAACTTGTTGCAAAAGGCTACTCACAGCATCCTGGATATAACTACACTGAAGTCTTTGCTTCCACATTCCGACTAGCTTCACTTTGTCTCATTACTGCTCTAGCAGCCAAAGAAGGATTTAAGATATACTCAGTTGATATATCTTCTGCTTTTACTTATGGAGAACTTAATGAGGTGATTTATATAAAGCAGCCTAAAGGATATCATCAAGGAGGTCCTAATGTTGTTTGCAAATTGCACAAGTCACTCTATGGCCTTAAGTAGTCAGCCAGGCAATGGAACAAGAAGCTGCACTCTGTCCTTGACTCTATAGGCTTCAAACATGTTCTGAGTGATAACTCTATCTACATCTACTCCAAGAATGAAGTTAAGCTCATTATACCCATCTTTATTGATGATATCACTTTGGTTTCAAAGAATTGAGTAAGCACTTCAAACTTCGTAATCTGGGTATAACTATCTTTCTTCTCTCAGTTTAAGTCAAACAGGACCTAGAAGTGCATACCATATTACTGTCTCAAAGTTACTATGTAGACAAGCTCCTAAAATAATTCAACATGGAAAACTATAATCCTGTCAAGACTCCTTTCTTCCCTGGCTCAGACTTGTCCAGTTTGGTTCCAACTCCTTCCCAGCAAGAAGAAATGCACTTCATTCCTTATCTTGTTGTTGTAGGCTCTCTGTAATACCTAGCTATTATGACCTGACCTGACATTGCTTATACTGTGTCTTACCTTGGATGGTTCAACCACAATCCTTATTCAGAGCACTAGACAGCAGTTAAGCATCTACTCCATTACTTGAAGGGCACTTTACACTACAAGCTCATATATAGCAAAAGTGACGACTCTGAGCTATTTCAGCCATACTCAGATGTCTCTTATGGTGGGTGCAAGCAAACTAGTTGTTCTACAGGTGAATATGCTACTGTTATATGTAGAGTAGTAATAGGATGGTCTTCAAAGCATCAACTGTTTGTCATTCTCTCTAGTACTGAGGCAGAATATGTTGTAGTAGTTGAGGCAGGAAAGAAAATCAAGTGGATAAAGAACATCTTAACAGAGTTTAGCTATTTACCTTCCTATTTATCGACTCTCTTCATTGACAACAAGTCTGGGATTAATATGTCAAAGAATCCTGAACACCATAGACAGATGAAGCACTTGGACTTATGCTTGTACTAGCTTAGAGATGCAGTACAAGAGTCTCTAATAAGTCCTGTCTATGTTCCAACTTGACAAAATATTGCTGACTTGTTCACAAAGGCAGTTTAGCCTCAGGTGATA
>Ga0153991_1000531_pt1 | contig 9805 bp, 9 predicted proteins | sample TSNC075MetaG_FD_104681 | JGI IMG/M metagenome (GOLD analysis project Ga0153991, IMG submission 104681) | Attine ant fungus gardens microbial communities from North Carolina, USA - TSNC075 MetaG | ecosystem: Host-associated > Fungi > Mycelium > Unclassified | place: USA: North Carolina, Jones Lake...
ACAATAGGTAGTAATCAGGTGATGATCTGTACTAGTGCACAGACCATCACTTTTCTATATATAAGGACTCATAGTCTGAGGATTAGACCTCAGACTTAACAACATCTTTGCTGCTTGTCTAAACTTCGCTTTTTTGAGCTTTTTAAATATCAATTCAACCAATCACAAATCAGTAAGTGGCTATTTGTGATAGGCTCAAATTCCTGTTGAGAGAGTGTTTTAATGGGTTTTAGAAATTAAAAGAGAACTCTTCAGAAAGCTAGAGACTCAGTTACTCAAAATAGCCATTAAGCTCTAGAGCAACAGAAAGGGATGAAGATAGGAGTATAATACTTGAGTTTCCCTCTGTGCCCTAGAGTATTTTATTATGATTACAAAGCAAAGAGACAACAAAGAAAGTGAGACAAAGAAAATCTCCAAATTCCCAAACATAGCAAGGCTACAATGATGAGACAGCACCCTTCCTGAACACTAGGCAACTACTCTCCAACCCTCTAACCCTATTCCAGGAATCCTCTCTCGCACAATAGTTGGGTCTCAAGCCTCTTACTAGGCTGTAGATAGAAACAGCAATTTCAAGTCATCTTATCCTTAAGCATGTTATCTTCATCTAGCTTTCCTGCTGTCTCTCTCCTCAGCTTCTCTGTTCCTCTTTCTACCTTCTCTATGCCTTCTCATTCTTCCAGATTCCAATTTCCTTCCACTGCTGTTGCAATGTGACTCTGTAGTAGCTTGACTCTCTTGATCTTGCCATAATTAGCTATCAGTGATGGTAGCTTGGATCTGATCATAACTCTTCTACAAATAGCGCTGCTGGCTACTAAGGTATGACATTGCTTAGGTCATGCTAGTTTGTCTAAGTTTGCTTCCATCCTCGAGAGTACTACTAGAAGGGAAATCCATTGGAAATCCAATATGAGGCACCTGGGCAAGCATCTATAAGGTGTATGTAACAGTAGTCACAGCTACTACTCTGCTACCCAAGCTAGATGCTTGAGTCCATAGCTAGGCATCTAGAGAATATCCTTGGAGGGCCGAGCTCTTCTCTCAAGCCAGTTATTCTGGTTATGAGGGCAAATTGTTACTTATTTTGCCTAAACATTTGTATAGCATGATAGCACATGTAACAAGGCTACAAAAGGAGCACCAACAAAAGGAGCCAACATGCCTTGCAAAGGGAAAAGCACAGGAAAAAAGGTTGAGGAGGACAAAGAAAGAAGAGGTGGTGTGCATGGCTGAGCCATAGAAAGTGCAGCAAGAGTAGAGGCAGAGCTTAGTGGCAGGATTGAGGAAAAGAGCAGAGGAGCATTGTGGCAAAGGAGTGCTGGAAAAAACATGCCTACTGGAATTAGGATGGTGCACAGAGGAGATGATAGTAACATTGTTATGCCACAGATATATTTTCTGCAGAAATATAACAGAAGAGGCCCCCATACTTCTGTTTTTCACTTTTGAGTCCACTTCAGAGTCCTCCTATAAGCCCCAGGAATAATCTAGAACCAGGAACTTGTATTCCTAGAAAACAGTTCTATAATTATTATATGCTAGAATGGCATATTCTAGAAAGGAGCAATACTGATAGACCAGCATTAGGTTTCTCAGAGGCAAACCATCCAGGTTTAAGGTTCCAGGATTCAGGAGTTTTGGAGTATCTTTGCAATGCGGTATAATTTCAATCTAGAGTGAACACAGACTAACAAGATATCAACTTACAGATCAAAAAGTCTATTAGTGACATGTGATTCTATTACCATTGGGCTCACCTAAGTCATGGACATTCCCCAGGTGGACTACTACCTTGAATACCTTTGCATTAAATGAAATCAGTTTCTAGATTGTGTTTGGAATAGGAAGTAGCTAGTTAGAAGAATAGGGGAGGTTAATAGGGGGTGGCACATGGGAGCAGAGCAAGATTACATGGGTGTGTCTGATGGATATGAAGGATAGGAAGGTGATATCTGTTATGTCCACATGGCAATGTCATGGAGGAGAGATGTGAGAGAGACCAGTAGAATGAAGAGTTTCCTTTTTCTTTTTTTTGTAATTGAGTTCCAGGGTTTGTAAGATCATAATATATTTCTCAAAGTGGAGATTGAAGAGAGAGTCTTCTTGGCCCTTGCCTTCATCTCAGAAGCTCTTGAGGTTGTAAATGCAATTCTCTTGAGTGTGTAAGGGGTAACCTTGGTGAGAGATTGAGTTGGTGAATGTTTTCTACTATATACCCTACTCTTTTATGAGACAAGACGCAATGGTCGCTCGACAACCTTCTATGGAATAACAGGCCTGAAAAGCCTGGCTAATTATTAACTCAGATTGTATCACACCTATAAGGTTTGGTGTGGGGATGTAGATGAGAGCTTGATTGAGTATGGTAAGGCCCATAAGTGGTTTACTGACTATTCTACTAGTGAGCTTGTTATGGTGTATAAAGGTGGACACTTTAGGAATACCATGCGAGGCAGATCTAGATTAAGTTCCCAATTATTTCATTTATTTTTATATTACAGATAAGCTATACTTCTACTTTTTAATTTCTTTCCAATACCTCCACTTTCTTCTTCTCCCCACAAACCCTATAGCATGCAATTGAGAACTGTCACTGCCCATTTCTACTTGCTAGTCACAATAAACATTTCTTTTGCCCCTTTCAACATCATATATGAATATCATGGCAGCATTAATTATAGAGCAGTTTGATCTTTCTCCAAATTGTGTTCCTGGTATTAGCTCATAGTAGCCTACCATATATGATAGTCTCTTTGCTATAATTTTTTTGAGGATCTTGCCTAGGCATTCAAGTAGTGTAATGAGGCGATATGCTCATGGCTATGAATAGTTGGGTTTGTTGGGCTTTTTGAGTGCTACTACTACTGCTCATCTCCATTGGATTGGGTAGTAGCCTTTGCTAAGGCATCTTTGGAATAGCATTGTGATTGGTTCTGCTGCTATTGGCCATACCCACTTAATCATTTTGTATGTGATTTTGCTTGGTCCTGGTGCCATATTTGAGCTTGTAGAAAATAAGGCTTCACTTACTTCAGTAAATGAGATCTCAGTGTATGGTATTTCATCTTTGTTTTTCTGAGTGAGGTCAACCACTATTAGGTCTGGAAGGTTTGGTGGTTCTTGATAGAGTGTGTCTCAGAGGGTATCACATTTCTCCTAAAGTGAGATTGCTGGGAAGATATTTGGTCCACAAGTGAGAGCTGGCATTGGGTAGTTACAATTACCTGTAGTCTATTTTTGAATAGACCATATGTCTTTGGAGATGTCCTCTAAGATCTGGTTGGCCCAAGTATGTTTTGCCTAGTATACCTGTTGTTTAAAGAGATTTTGTGCTCATTTGATTTTTGCTTTTATTTGGATGTCAAATGAGCCTGTTTCTTCAATTTGGGTATGTTTTGAGTCTCTATAGAGGCATATTATTATTGCTGTCTTTGATAGGTCTTTGTTCCACCAGGGTTTGGCTTTAGGGCTTGGTCTGCATATTTTGGCTGTATTTTCATTTGCTTGTTCAAAAGCTAGTGTAATTGCTGTTATTGCTTGTTCTAATACTTTTATTATAATATCAGCTTTTGGGTTCATAATGGTGTTAATGTCATAGTAGTTATTCTTGAGTGCTATATCAAAGGTCTCTATCTATTTTTCTCAGTCTATGTTCTTAATGTTGAATTTTAGGCCATATGTATTATCAATTAGTTCTGTATTATTGAAAAGTGTCCATTGAATTGCATAATGGTCTAAGCTATGTGCAATTTCTTGGTTGATTGCCTAGTCTAATGGGTATCTGCTCTGTGTGGCTGGTCCATTAGCAAATATAAGATCTAATACTGATGTATACCTATTTCTTGAGTAACCAAGATATATTGCTTTGCCTGGTGTGTTTAGGAGTCTAAAACCTTGTTGGGTAAGCTATTCCACCATTTTAATAGTTTCCTACTTGTGTTGAACTTGATCTTGATTTGTCCAAAGTATACAATGTATGTTCCAGTCCCCTGTGATAATAGTTGGTTGATTGAATATCAAGAGGAGATGTCAAATCAGCTTGGTTGCTCTGTTATTCTGGTGGTTTTTGTTATTATAGAGATTGGTAATTGTTATTGTTGGGTTTCTTGGGTAGCTTGCTGAAAGGATTTGTATATTATGATCCTGGATAATATCTGATCTTAGTGCTATCTCCAGACCTGGCTTCCATTGGACATATGCCATAACTCTTGGCTTGGGGTCACCTGGTTTGTAAGTATTAACTAGGAGAATTAGTGTCTAGGAATTGTAGCCAATAGGTCCTTTTCTCCCATCTGGTGAGATCCTTGACTATGAGGGTTCCTATAAGAGTAGAATGTCAGTTTTGTCAAATTGTTCATTTAAGAGTCCATGTATAACTGTGGGTTTTCTATTGCAATTGAGTTGTAAAACTTTGATCTGAGAGTATGATATGAGCATAGTTCTTATGGTTGTACTATTCATATTCTTTGTTCAGTGATTGACAAAGAGAGTTCCCGTTAGATTTGCTACACTATATATACAATTACTATCATGGCTATGCACCTTGTTTCCCACAGTCCTTATGTTTATCAGCTGACTTCTTTGTCATATGCTGTGACAGTGACTTGTGACTCTGTGTGACATGACCATTTGTGACTCTGTGACTCTGTGACTGTCATGTGATATTTCCCACACTCTACCTTAGTAATAATCTAAAAGAAAAAAAAAGAAAAAGAAATATAAATATTAACTTAGCTATTTTGCCAAGTCATGACATTAAGACTTAATAGACTTTAGCTTCTGGCATGTTGGTTATGTCTATGCCAGCTGTTTGGGCTAGGTCAGTGATGCTCTCTGCTTGGAGTAAGGGTAAAGTATCTGGTATAGATATGGTATTGGACTCTACCAGTATCTTTGTGGTGCTTTGTAATTTCCTAGGGACACATGTTCTTCTTGGTAGAATTTTTGTTTGGATAGTAGTTAGTTTGGGTTGTGAGGGGCCTATTACTTGGTTATTTCCAATTCAAAGTTGGTGTTCAGGGCATTGGGTCTAGTTAGCAGGGTAGTTTGTGCTTTGTTTTCCCTTTCTTTTACAATAGATACATATTGTCTTAGAGGGTAGATTACAGTTGGTCACTATATTGTTTTCTGTAAATAGTTGGCTAGGTCTAGGATATTCTGATTCTAGGCGTTTGTCACCACAGATTCTATAGTGTGGCTCAGGGGCTTGGTATCTAGGTGTTCTATGTCTGAATTCCCAGCATCTGTTGCATTGGATAAGTGAGGGCCTGTCTGACCATTCTCAGGTCTTTGCTATCACACCAAAGATTAAGAGTGTCTTGTGTTTTATAAGAAAGGACTAGTGGATCTCTTATAAGTCTATTACAAAAACAACTGACAAGTAGTCCTGTTGGGATAATTCAGTGACTGGGCATACCTATCTGGGTTTTAGTACTATGTAGTGAGCAATTGCTATATACTCAGGGTTGAAGTAACAGAGGTTATCATGAATGAATTCTAAGGAGTATATTTCTTTGCTGTTATTATCTTGGGCTCCTGTTTGTACATTGTTGATCTCAATTTTAAACCATTTTTTGTCTTCTCTGATTATGCCTATTGCTCCTGGGATGATAGTGTTAGTGATACCCTCTGTATATGAGAGAATGTCTGCTGCTATCAGATCTGAGCATATGATAATGATACAGTTACCCTGGTGGTTCCATTTGATTGCTGTGATGGCTAGTTTATCTGAGGCTCCATTTTCTTTGAGACAGCAGTTAATGTTGTTTACAATAGTAAGGTTGTCTTCCCTGGTTGTAGTATTTGTACCTGGTGAAATACATACTATAAGACAAGTTGGGTCATATGCCTTGTTTAGATTAGGGGTTTTGGGGTTCTGGAGGTTAGTGACCTATTTGATGTGAACAAATTTTTGGGTGCAGTATTGGCTACCTGAGCATAAGATTTGGTCAATAAATGGGGTACATGTTTGCTGGCTTCTAGACCTTCTGTTGGTTCTCTGTGGTTTGAGGTGACTTTCTTAGGTTTGTTTACTTTTTCTGTTAGCTTAGTGAGAGTCTCTAGTATTTGCTTATCTGATTGGGCCCCTTTGTGGGGGAAGTTGATTGGGAGAATTCCTGTGATAATGTTTAGTAGCTCAGATACTTCATCTATGATAAGGGATTCTGTGATAGAAGAGGTTTTGGTCAGCATTAGTATATTTCGGGCAGTTACTTTGGCCTCTGATATGCTGCTGAGGAGGAGAGTCCTCAGTGATGTGAGTGTGTCCATCGGTTGAGAGGCGGGGTGTGGTGTTCCACTCCGGTGGCCAGGTGTAGGAGTGCCATTGTTGCTAGTTGTTTGCGCTGGGAAATCATCAAAACATCGGGTGGGTGGAGTGCTCCAAATTGCGGCAGTCATAGGCTATGGCAGTGGTCAGTACAAGATCACCCGAATCGTTCAGATAATATACAATGAGGTAATTATCTTTGAACACGTCCGAGTAGCCTTCCTCTCTAAGATAGCGACCGATGCTGAGACTCCTTTTTGTAGGCCTTTTCAAGAGTTGAAGAGAACAAGCATTGAAACGAAATACCTCGTAAAGCATTCGCCACATAGATGGATCAAAGATCTTCCATGGCTGGCAGAAGACAGTCAATGAATTCTTGCCAGCCCATTCAAAAGCACCATTATCCTGAGACACACTTAAGACCATTTGGGTGGGTAAGATTCGGATGCCTTTGCTTGGTGCTTTGATAGACAGCGGCGGAGAGGAGGAGAACATTGAAAGGGGCCATGGAGGTAACTCGGAGATTTCGTCCCCCTGTGGTGGGTGGAGCTGAAGAAAGCGAAGGAAGTTGGGGTAGGTCTGAGGGTTGAATACGATCTAAGATAGATGAGTTGTGAGGAATTCCAATGATGATACACCTACAAAGCCGCTAGATACGACATTCACGAAAGGAAAATCGCGAGAAAATGAGCAGATGTATTAACGTATCGACGTCCACGCTGGCATTTTCTGAGTTGAACCTAACGGTACTCGCGTGCCCACCAGGTCTGTCAGAAGCCTCATACAAATGAACCTCATGGTCACTGTATTCATTCAAGAGCCAGGTTGCAGCAAGCCCAGAGACACCGGAACCGACGACAGCGACCCTCATGGAAGCGGTAATGATAAAGCCAACTAGCTATATTTATTATTCGAACAAACACAATGTCAGGGAAGCCTGTGCCATGGGCCATACACTCGCATAGATTCAGCTCAACAACAATGTGCATCCTGACTATTACGCTTCTAACTAATCCCAGTCTGTTCAAAGAGCTCAATCCGAATCTCAACCACAAAATAGTCTATTTAGAACGGACCCAAGCGACCGGGACTCTTCACCTCCCCGAACAAGACATCTATAAGCCACTATCATTAGAGGTAGGTACAGAAATTCAGTGATTACCAGTCCCACTATTAGGTGGTTCGAGACAGGGCATGCGCAGGAGGGTGTTGGAAGTTACCATGAAAAAGGAAGCCGTGGGTCCTGTTGAATATAAACATAACTACTAATTATATTTTCACTAGTTTAGTACGATACCTCATCATCAAATACTACACTACGAACTGTATTTAATCACCGCCCTAGAATGCTAGTTGTTGCTTTTTGCCTCATTACCACTCGTGTCTTTCATTCGATCGTCTACTAGGTGAGTCAGTCAGTTTATTCCACTGCGATGCTCGCTGGCACTACTTAAACAGGTCTAATGCATCTAGACAATCGCCATCGTTAATTGAACAGCCGTACGTCAAGAATCGTCAGAAGGAGGAATTTCGGTAGCGCTCACTGACAAGAAAATTGATTGAAGTCCTTTCCTTTGTGAGTATGTAGATCAGAAATTGTTGTGACAAAACATCTTTGCGATCAATCCTTTGTCTGCAAAGCGAATATTTGACGCGTACAAGGGCAGAGGACATAATCACGTTGAAAAACATACCAGTTTTCAATATACAAAGCTTGAATGAAGCTACTTTCAACGAATGGTCATACTGTGGGGCTTGCAACAATCGCGAATTAGACAATCCCTTGCTACGGACATATCTATCTCAGTTAGCCCCATCACTTCTTCTAGACCTCCCACTTGTGCTCGAAACGCATGAGGTGTATCAATGGCATATGTGTCTTTCTTGTGAACTCAATGAGATTGATGTACATGTACAATCATGATTCTTTTCCAACGCGTCCAATTATTGACAGCAATAACATAAAGGGCACAAACCGGACTGGATTTGGGGCTAGACACAGTGACTACTGGCTGGGCCAAGCCTAGTCTTTTCCCGACTCTATGGCAGGTTCGGATGGTGAGAGAGGGGCAGCGGGGAAGTGCTTTCTTCTGTTACTGCTCGATACGACTGGGGCATTTTTCTTGGAGCGCCTGCGACAAAATCCATCATGATTTGCCTCTCTCTCTCGAGTTTTGATATTTAAGAAAACAAGGCTGATTTTCATCATCAATAGAATTACCTGGTCGACGTCAGACTGGATGCACCTCGCATTTCTCGAAAATGTATCGATCCTCAAAAAACAAATATAACAGGATTATACAATTAGGCATGAAAAGATATAGTAGTCTTACAGTGAAAAAACAAAAACCAAGTATTCAAATCAAAGATCAAATCAAGACCCAATACCCAGACCTAACAAATTGAATGTCAATGGTAGTAACTCTGTAGCAATAATCGCAATGCCGGCGTAGACGATCAGTTTTGTGAGTACTGTTGAAGAAGTAAGTCAATATTTGTGATGATCAAACAAGGAGAAATCAAAAGTCACGAACCATCAGCATCATGATGCTTTACCGGAACAGCCTTCGCCTCTTCATTCTTCACATACATCTTCGCTCGTGCATTTCCAGAAAACTTATTTGATCCATAACTCCCACTAACACTTCGTAGCTTGACCTCGACCTCGCCCAGTCTATCTTTGACAGTGCTTGCACTTACACCTTCATCCATGTCAACCCTGACACCGACCTGACTCGGTAGGTCGATAACACTAGGAATGGGATGCAGCACTCCCCAACCCTGCGATGTAACCGCAAACTCGCTAGGTACAGACTTATATTCGGTTGCAGGAGTATAAAATCGTCTGTTGGGCAGCTGGAAAATCCGGGCAAGAAGGATTAAATGAAGGATAGATTTAGCAAGTAAATGCCACGTGAAAATGACGAGGATACCTATTCTCGGAAGACGATCCTGGTCAAGGCATGACATGAACACACGAAGTTGAGCTGCTTACCCAAAATCATCTTCAAGGCAGCCACACTCTATCAAAGGGCTACATCCTCCCATCCTCGTTCTATTTGCATCCAACTAGATTTGTTCGAGTCCCAAAACCAACCGCTACCCGGCATAACGACATGCGTCTGTAACACAGTGTCAAACTCAAAGTTGAGCATGACCCATTTCCCGAGAAGAGCACCGAAGCAGACGCTTGCGAATGCAATTGCATCTTCGAAGCAAGGGCAATCATCAACAGGCTGTGGGTGTTGATTGACAAGGAAAGCGCATATCATGATGAGAAGTACTGGAACTTCCCAGCCGCCACCCACTACCCAATTCCACAGCCCAAGTTCAGCCCACGACCGACATGTACCGTGTGACTCCACAGATCATCTGCCGTGGTGGATGATACGAAGAGGTAAAAGGGGTTGGGGAGGGAAAATGTGATTGGGATACCGTCCCAGGAGCTGTTCGCCCACCATATCGCTGCTCCGATAAAAACACCAAATGCACAGTCCGTGAAAGAGTGCATTGCAGTGTATAGACGACCGA